>Ga0209756_1003294_pt1 | contig 13187 bp, 20 predicted proteins | sample ETNvirenome_6_85_FD_184071 | JGI IMG/M metagenome (GOLD analysis project Ga0209756, IMG submission 184071) | Marine viral communities from the Pacific Ocean - ETNP_6_85 (SPAdes) (version 3) | ecosystem: Environmental > Aquatic > Marine > Oceanic | place: Pacific Ocean | collected 2013-06-19
GGCTGATACAATTGATTGTATACAGATTCCTGCGTTTTTGTGTCGTCAAACAGACTTAATAGTCGAGTGTGCACAGCATTTTGACAAGATTAACGTCAAAAAAGGTCAATGGCTTGGCCCGGATAACGTATTAAAATCTTTAGATAAAATAAAACACACGAACGAAGACTGCGAAGCTTGGCTCTGCGAGCGTGGTAGTAATTTCGGGTACGACAAACTGATTGTTGACTTTACAGTTGTTGACGAAATAAAGAAGAAGTATGATAAGTTTATTTTTGATTGTACGCACGCAACTCAAAGAAGCAGAGAAATTTATGTTTATCAAGGGGATAGGGTCCTGGCAGAGAGATACGTGTTAGCTTCTAGCATTTTTAATTATGATGGCGTCTTTGTAGAGGCACATCCGCGCCCCGAAGAAGCAGTGTCAGATGCAGATTGTCAGCTTTATCTTTCTCGTATCAAGAATTTAGTTACGATGACCGAAAAAATAGACAACCTAGTGAAGGATTATAAATGATTATCTTTGTTGATATAGACGAAACGATATGTCTAACACCAGAAAGCAGAGACTACAGAGAATCGCAACCTATAACAGAAAATATTGAGAAGATAAATTCTCTTTATGATCAAGGCCACACCATTGTGTATTGGACGGCTCGTGGATCAGGTACTGGACTCGATTGGCGAGCGACAACGGAAGAACAATTTGACAAATGGGGTGTAAAATGCCATGATTTAAGACTTGGTAAGCCTGTATATGACCTGTTTATTGATGACAGGAACATGAACGCTGAAACATTTTTCAAATCTGCAAAGTGTTTTGGATAAAAAATGAAAATTGATGATTTAATAAAAAAGAAGAGGAACAACGAGGCTATTTTCTTAGGGTGTGGTCCTTCAATTAACAGATTGTCTGATGCCGCTTGGCACAAAATAAACAAGCTTGATATCTGGACTTCAAACAACTGGTTTGTGCACGATGTTGTGCCTGATTTTTATCATTTAGAGGTCAAACTTCATCGTAACGGCAAGTTTGCTAAAAGAATGGCCGAGTCTAAAAAAGAACTTTATAGAGACGTTAATTGGATTTTAGACTCAACAAGGCCGTATCTTTTTGATATAATAAAAAGTGAATGGTATGACAACATTTATTCCTACAACAAAACACATAGAGGAGAAGATGGCCACTATACTCCGAAAACAGGAGAGGTGCAAGTTAGCTGTATGGCTAGCTTAACAATTGTTTTAGATCTTATGCAGAAGATGAATTATAAAAAGATATATTTTTGCGGTGTTGATTTGTATTCTTCTGAATATTTTTGGACTAACAACGAGAAATATCTAGATCATGATATACCTTATCTTATAAGTACGTGTAAGCCAGACGAGAGGCCCGCTAGTGCGCCTCATACAACTCTAAAGACTGCCAGATTTATAAAAGAATTTGGCGAATACAACAACATAGATTTTATTAATTTGTCTGAAAGCAGCGAATTAAGAAATTATATCCCAACAGAAAAGTGGTAAAATGAGTAATTTAGTACAAAAGAAAGTAGATAAATTTTTGATGAACTTGGATTTAGAGGATGGTGGAATTTCTCTGCCACTCTACCAGTTCGGAACAAGAGAAAAGGCCTTTATGTCAATTCTTAAAGAAACAATTCAGCTAGATGATGCTTGTGTTGATTTAGGCGCGAATATTGGCTATACGACCTTGTTCATGTTGGACAGGGTAGGCCCAGGTGGTATTGTATATGCTATTGAGCCTGATGGGCACAATATAGAGATATTAGAAGCGAACATTCAGACAAACAACTTTACAGAAAGAGTTGTTGTTGATAAATGCGCAATTTCTGACAAAGACGGGACACTTGATTTTTGGATCGCGTCACATCCTAATTTAAACAGCGTAAAGAAGACAAAACACAGCATTCGCAAAGAAGAGATACCGTGTTACACGCTTAAAACCTTTTTAGAAGGTAAAAAGTATCCGAATTTCATCAAAATGGATGTCGAAGGCCATGAGGTCAAAATCTTTGAAGGTGGCTTAGACTATTTTTCCGAAAACAGAGGAAGAACAAACCTTTTAGTGGAGGTGCACCCTCATTTTTACGATAAAGATAATGATTTTAGCAAGGTTTTGAAGGAATATTTTAAATTAGGCTTTAACTGCAACACTGTTGTTTCAACGCCAATTCCGCAGCCAACGCTGTTCAAGGAAAATGGTTATATACCGAAAAGAACTGTATATACAGACGGTTTCATGAGGGGTGTTTACACCGACATTGAAAATAGCGACATGGTAGAGTTTACCTGCAAACCTCACCACGAAGCAGGTAGTAAAAAAATTGCAAGAAGTTTCATGATTACCAGAGAGGAATAAATGAGCTTGTCGAATTTACTTTCTGTTTTTGTTCCTACGCACATTATTAGGGCATCGACAGATCCGTATATTGAGAATAAGATGATTGTTGAAACGATCCTACAGGCTTATACGAAATTAGGCCTTGAAGGGGTGGAGTTTTTTGTATATCCGGACGACGCTTTTAACGATACTCATCCGGAGCTAATGAAAGAATATTATGAGTATCTTGAAGGAATGAAACACCTCGAAGGATTCGAAAATATAAAAATAAACATCGTAAAAGACACTAGAAAGACGATGAGAAACAACTGGCTAAAGTTTGTCGAAGAGGATTGTAAGACTCCTTACATGCTATTTCTGGAGCACGATTGGGGCTTTGTCAATGATATTGACATGAAAAAAATCATAAATAATTTTGAGAACAACCCTTCTGTTGGGTACGTGAAGTTTAACCGGTTTCCACATGATAATCGCATGCAATCTTTAGCGGTAGCTCACAATTGGGATTGGATGTATGAGCAGGAAAAAGAGTTAGACTTAGATGTCCCTATGTTTAAAATTACGTTTTATTCTGGAAACCCACATGTTGCTAGAATAAAGAAGTGTAAAGAATTTTTCATTCCAGAAATGAGGAAATATTGTCCGCCGGAGATCTCTAAAGGAACATCACATTTAGAAAAAGATATGAAGAAAGCAGAGCTTAGATCTATCGACTCCTTAAGAGACTGTGGGTTTAGCAACCGCTCCACAGACGGAGATAAGGCCTGGGGGCATACGTGGCCTCTTTCCGGAGGAACTAGTATTGGAAAAGGCTGTCCGAAGTGTGAAACTGCGATAAGACAGCATCAAAAAAAGTGGGGTTTGTACATGCTTGGTAATTGGGGAGACGGAAGCAGAGTTTATCATTTAGGCGAGTGGTGTAGAAAACAATGAATATTCTTATCCCAATGGCGGGTGAAGGCTCTAGATTCAAAATTAATGGCTATGAAAACCCAAAGCCTTTAATAGATATAGATGGCCGGCCTATGATACAGAGGGTATTAGAGACATTAGATCTGGAAGGTAGATATATCTTTATTGTAAGAGAATATTCAGACAGTCTTTTGAATAAAAAACTAGAAAAAGTTTTAAAAAGTTCGGTTAAAAATTGTTTGATAATAAAAACAAAAATCAAGACTAGGGGATCTGCAGAAACTTGCTTGTTGGCAAAAGAGTACATAAACTCTCAAGATAAATTAGTTATTACTAATTGTGATCAACTTATGGATTGGAGAAGCTCTTTATTCAACAATTTTATTAATAAAAACAAAGATCTTGATGGAGTTGTTGTAACCTATGATTCGCAAGATGAAAAAAATAGTTTTGTATTATTAGATAAAAACAATTTAGCTAAACGCATCGAAGAGAAGCAAGCAATAAGCAGCACAGCCTTAGTAGGCTTGCACTACTGGAAAAAGGGCAGTGATTTTGTGCGGTCTGCTGAGAAAATGATAAAAGATAATGATCTTTCCAAGGGTGAGTATTACATAGCTCCGACTTACAATTACTTGGTAGATGAAGGCCTTAAGATAACAAATTATCATCTAGAAGAAAATCAGTATATACCGGTAGGAACACCTGGAGATCTTAAAATATATATTGGTAAAAAGAATGAATTTTTAAGAGAAAAACCAAATACAATATTGTGTGACCTAGATGGAACAATATTAAAACACGTACACCAATATTCCAGCATTAGTGAAGAAAATTGTGAATTAAATACTGGTGTTAAAGAAAAGTTTGACGAATGGGATTCGATAGGCCACAAAATAATATTGATGACCGCTAGAAAAGAGTCCGCAAGAAAAATAACTGAAAAGTGTTTATCTAAATTAGGAATTCCTTATGACATTTTAATAATGGGGGTTACAAGTGGCAACAGGATTTTAATAAACGACAAATTAAATAGAAAACACAAAAACCGAGCACACGCTGTTAGCGTAGTGACTGATGCAGGCTTTTCTGACATAGACTGGGGAGAGTATGGCTTATGAAAATTTTTAAATTAAAAGATATGAAAATGGGTTGGTTTGTCGGCAATTTTGAACCTTCAGCATTTAACACAAAAGATTTTGAAGTGTGCTTTCGTACACATCCAAAAGGAGAAATTTGGGATCATCATTATCACGAAAAAATAATTGAAATAAATTTATTGACTAGAGGTAAAATGATCATGCACGGAAGAGAGTTAAATCAAGGTGATATATTTATTATTAGTCCTTATGAGATAGCAAATCCAATTTTTCTAGAAGACTGTGATATAGTGTGTATAAAAACACCATCTATCCCTAGAGATAAAATCATCTTGGAGAATAAATAAGTGGCGCTTAAAAGATTGAACTTAATTTCCCATAGAGGAAACTTGGACGGCCCTAAACCAACGCTAGAAAACCATCCGGATTACATTGGAAAAGCACTACGCCTTGGTTACGATGTAGAGGTAGATGTTTGGCTAAAATCCGGCGAGCTTTTTCTTGGTCATGACGCCCCACAATACTTGATTAAACCTAGCTTTTTGAAGAATGATAAACTTTGGTGTCACGCAAAAAACCTTTCTGCGCTTGAGTATATGCTGGAAAACAATATACATTGTTTTTGGCATGAAAGTGACGACTTTACACTAACATCAAGAGGGTACGTGTGGACCTTTCCAAATAAACCGGCATGCTCCAAATCAGTTTTAGTTACGCTGCGAAGAAAAAAGATAAAAACTGATTGCTATGGCATATGTACTGATTATATACTGGATTACAAATGAAGTTAGCTATTTTATTACACGGTCATATGAGAAGCTACGAAAAGACTTTTTCTTCTTATAAAAAAGTTGTAAAAAAATTAAAAAAACAGTTCGACACATGTGATGTCTTTTTACACACATGGGACACAAAAGAGCCAAATACAAGAACATGGCACCCAATCCCTCCAGATGCAAATGGAGATGTTGACGAGCAAGAAATAAAGTCGATGTACGCTCCAACAAAAATGCTAATGGAGCGACAAGACATAAAAGAGCCAAACAAAACTTTGTTCGGTATATGCTATGAAGGCCTAAAGTATTCAGCGTATAGCGCATATGCAGCAAACCAGTTAAAAGAAGAACACGAAAAAGAAAACAACTTTACTTATGATATTGTTATAAAGATGAGACCTGACGTTGAGTTCTATTCTGATTTTTTTATAGATGAACTGAAAGAAAGCGACTGCATATGGACATGCCAGCAATTTACAAAAAGAAGTGCCATCGACGTAATAGTGTTTTCTAATAGCGAGGCGATGAATAAGATTTGCGATTATTATAAAGAATTTGACTCTTTGATGGACAATTTAGATGACATATCTGATGAGATAAGCGGCAGGAACAACGAGTCTGTTTTTGATTATTATTTAAACAGCTTGCCTGAAACAAAAAAAGTTTCGAAATATGTTATGCCCAGAGACTGGAGGTTGTTTAGATCATGGTGGCCCCGAAACCATCAAGTTGGTCATAGAAAGTGGGATAGATTGTTGGCAATAAAAGAAATTAATCAATACAAAAAATATAAGTATTTTAGGATAGAAAAATGACATCACATGACCTTAAGTGCATATTTATACATTTTCCTCGCACAGCAGGAAGTAGCATTGAAAAATTTTTAATGGGAACTGATGATATCTACGGACCGAAATCTAGTGTTTATCGCAACAAAGACAGCGTAGAAAAAAAGATTGTAGAAAATCATCATACCAGCGCGTCAGACTACGTTAAACAAAATGGCCAAGAAATATGGCAAGAGTACTTTACCTTCTCTTTTGTTAGAAATCCGTGGGATTGGTTTGTATCAAATTTTTTTTGGGATCTGTTTCAATATGAAAGAGCAAAGTCCGAAAACCGGCCAATAAAATACAGAAGACAGTTTATCGTTAACGACTGCGGGTCAGACTTTTCTACGTATGTGAAGAAAGGAGCAGAACGTCCAGATTGGTTTGTTTTTACACAAGTAACTGATTTTATTGGCAATCCAGATTTTATTGGGCGGTTTGAAAATCTTGAGAGTGATGTTAAGAGTATTTGCAAAAAATTAAATGTCGATTACAAAGACTTTCCTTATGAAAACAAAACCAATAGAACTAAATATACAGATTATTATGTTAACGAAACTGCAAACATAGTGTATAATTTGTTTAAGAAAGACATAGAAAGTTTGAATTATAAATACGGCGATTAGTATGAAAGAAGAACTAACAAAAAATCCCTATTCTGCGTTTAAAATACTCCACCACCACGACAGAATACAAAAATTAAAATCTGGCGAGCACATCAATCCTATTTCTGTAAGATTGGCTCTGTCAGATCTGTGCAATCATAATTGTTATTTTTGTACTTTTAGAATGGAAAACAGCTTCACCAACAAGATGTTTGGTGGCACAGACTCTAAAGGAAAGTTTACATTAAATCCTGCTAGATTTTTAAGTAAAGAAAAATCTTTAGAGATTGTAAGAGACTGCGCAGATATGGGTGTTAAATCTATCGAGTTTACCGGAGGCGGCGAACCAACAGTTCATCCTGACCACGTAGAGATCTTTAATGAGGTGTTAAAAAACGGCATGGAGTTTGGGCTAATTACCAACGGCATGCTTTTTAAAAATGGATTTGATGACGCTGTGCTAAAGAGCACATGGTGTCGATTTTCTTTAGATGCTGGTAACGCTAAGACCTATTCAAAGGTCCGCGAGGTATCTGAATCTGTTTTTCACAGGGTATTAAAGAACATAAAAAAGTTAGCAAAAAAAAGAAAGAAGGTAGGCTCCAATACAACATTAGGAGTTTCTTTTATTGTTACTGATGAAAATTATTCTGAAATTTACGAAGCAGCTAAAATAGTAAGTGAACTAGGTGTCGACTATTTTAGAATCGGATATTTTAGAACTGATGAAGGTTTTACAGCAGGAGATTTTGAAAAATCTAAAGAGTTGATCAATAATGCTAAAAAAGATTTTTCTCGGGATGATTTTGCTGTTTTAGATAGGTATACTACCTCTTCAAAAAATATGGATGGACCACCTGATTATAAATTTTGTGGTTACCAGCATGTTAACACTTGGATCGCCGCTGATTATAACGTCTACAGATGTTGTGTCACTTCGTACGATAAGCACGGCCTAATAGGCTCTTTGAAGGACCAATCATTTAAAGAATTGTGGCAATCAGAAGAAAAAAAGAAAAGATTTGATAATTTTAAAGCAACGTCTTGCGTCCAATGTATCTACAACGACAAAAACAATGCAATTAATTTTATTGTAGGAAAAGAGCCGGAGCATAAGAATTTTATATGAGCATAAAAGAAAATACAGTATTTTTAACAGTAACTAATTCGCGTTTTATTCCGATTACGGAAAATTTAATTAAAAGTTTAAATTACTATCATCCCAATATTGATTTACATATTGTTTGTATTAATACAACAAATGATGAAATTGATTATATGAAAAGTTTGCATAAAAATTTATATCCTATTATTGCAACGGAAAAATTTGAAAGCGAAGATCATGAAAAAGGCTATTGTTGCTGGTGCAGAACTTGGAATATATTAAATGTTATGCTTTCTAAAAATAAAAATGTTTTTTATTTAGACGCCGATATTTTTTTAAGGGGTTCGTTAGAAGAACTATTCCCCTACTTAAATGAGGCCGGTATTATGATCCGCGCTAAAAATTCCAACCCACAAGAATATAGAGGCAATAACGGCATGATTTGGGTTAAAAATACTCCTTTAAATCATAAAATAATAATTGATTGGATACACAAAACGCGCGCAAAAGGCAAAATTTGGTTGGCAGAGCAACTTGCTTTAAATGAAATTGTGCGGGAGAATTGGGATAAGATTAATTATAAAGATTTTCCTAAGAAATTCAATGGTATAAGTACCAATGAAGAATCGGTGATAATTCATATGAAAGGGCCTAAAAATTTATAGTATAACAAAACAGAGGAACACATGCACATCATGAAAAGAGTATTGGTCACAGGCGGTTCAGGCTTTTTGGGATCTCATATCGTGGCAAACTTATTGCCCTCCGAAGATATTGAATATATTGTTGTGCCAACAACAAATATTAGGAATAAAACATCTCTTGATTTATTAAATATTGATATTAACAAACTTAAATTAATTAACGGAGATGTTAGAGATTATGACTTTATACAAAGGCTGCTTAATGAATATGAGTTCGATACCATCTTTCATCTAGGAGCCCTTTCGGAGGTTAGAAAGTGCCAAGACAATGCAAAGTTGGCATATGATACAAACATTGGTGGCACTATTAATTTATTAGAGTCTGCGCGCCTGTTTGGAAACATAAAGGCGATTATCGTTAGTAGCTCAGACAAGGCTTATGGTCGTTGTAAATTGCCATATACAGAAGACAACCCTTTAGACGGCAAGGGTATATATGAAGTATCTAAGTCATGTCAAGATTTAGTAGCTAGATCATATTTTTACAATTATGGTTTGCCCGTTGTCGTCACGCGCTGCTCCAACCTATATGGCGGAACAGATATGAATTTTTCAAGAATCGTACCGAATACAATAAGATCTATTTTTAATAATAAGTCTCCACTAATCTGGACCGGCGCCGAAAATTTCGTTAGAGAATTTTTATATGTTGAAGACGCCGCAAATGCTTATTTGTCTATTATAAAAAATATTGATATTACAAAAGGAAACGCTTATAATATTGGAAGCGGAGAAAGAATAACAATAGGCGAGCTGGTTAATAAAATTTTAAGCAATATCCCCACTAGTGTAAAAATAGAATACAGAGAAAGAACATTTCCAGAAATTGATAATCAATATTTAGATTCTTCAAAGATTAAAGAAGATATTGGCTGGGAAGCCAAGGTAAGCCTAGACGAAGGGATCCGTAGAACAATAGAAACTTATAAACAAATATTTTTAAAGGACAAAACAAATCGCAGGAGTTAAAAATGGCTAGATGTTTAGTAACAGGACACAAAGGATATATCGGTTCGCGACTTATTAAAAAATTACAAGAACTAGGTCATGAGGTGATGGGCGTTGATATAAAAAATGGTCATGATGTTAACGGTTATCAGGGCTTAAAAGAGTCAAATGATGGAAAATTTCATCCTCTTTGGACAAATTTTAAACCAGAGTACATCTTCCACATGGCTTGTATCGCTAGAGTCGGCTATAGTATAGAAAACCCTGTAGAAACAATGAAAAACAATGTTCTTGCTGGAAGCAACGTACTGAACTTTGCAAGAAAAGTTGGAGTAAAAAGAGTGATATATTCCAGCTCGTCTTCGATTGTAGGAAACGGAGAAGGTCCGACTAGTCCATATGCTTTACAAAAATTAACAACAGAGATAGAGACAAAGTTGTATTCAGAGTTATACGATATTGATACAGTCTCTCTTAGGTACTTCAATGTGTATTCAAAGGATCAGCCGGCGGATGGACCATATGCAACGGCAATATCAAACTGGATGAAATATGTTTCTCAAGACAAGACACCTTTTATAACCGGTGATGGAGAACAGAGGAGAGACATGGTGCACGTTGATGATGTTGTGTCTGCTAACATATTCGCCATGGAACATGAAGAAAACTTTGGCGGTAAAACTTTTGACGTTGGCACTGGCGAAAACATATCCTTAAACGAAGTAGCTGACATAATACACAAGTATTTTCCCGATATAGTATTTGAAAAAAGACCAGATCGCCCGGGCGAAGTTTTATTAACAAAAGCAGAAACAAAAGGCTTAAAAAATTTGGGATGGTGTACGACAATAAGTATAACAGATGGAATTAACTCTTGTTTTGAATATCTGAAGGAAAATAAATAAAATGATAGACTCTTCTAAAAGAAAACTTTTTAAAGCTGTATCGTGGAAATCGATGGGTTTTGTGATATTGTCGGTTTTAACTTTTATGGCCACCGGCGACTTAAGAACTGTTGGTATTATCGGTGTTGTGTATCATCTTCTAATGATCGTGTTGTATTTTCTGCACGAGAACGCATGGGAAAGAGTGTCTTGGGGAAAAACTAGCGGTTTGTTTATACAAATGACAGGAATGTCCGGCGCCGGAAAAACAACTTTATCTAGGCTTGTGCAACAGAGATTAAGAAAAAAAGGCGTGCAAGTAGAAGTGATTGACGGTGACGAATACAGAGCCGGCCTGTGTAGTGATTTGGGATTTTCCAAAGAAGACAGAAACACCAACATCAGAAGGCTTGGTTTCGTTAGCAAAGTATTGGCTAGAAACAACGTGGTCTCTATAATATCGGCGATCAATCCTTACGAAGAGGTCAGAGAAGAACTCTGTGAATTGGCAGAAAATGTTAAAGTTGTGTATGTAAAGTGTGATTTAGACACCTTGAAAGAAAGAGACACAAAGGGTTTATACAGAAAAGCGCTTCTTCCGGATGGCGACCCGGACAAGATCTATAATTTTACTGGCATCTCAGATCCGTTTGAAGAGCCGACCGATCCGGACCTGTTAGTTGTTACAAATAACGAAGATATTGAGTCATCAGCACGCAAGCTAGAAGACTTTATTTTAAAAAGTATATGTTAAAAATGGAGAAAAAATGAAGAGAGCAATGTTTGTAGGTCGATGGCAACCTTTTCACAATGGCCATAAGTGGTTAATAGATCAAAAACTTTCACAAAAGAAGCCCATATTAATAGCAGTCAGAGATATTCCTCCTGACGACAAAAATCCTTTTACTACAGAGCAGACTGTTGAAATGATTAACAAGGTATATGCGGAACATGACGTGGAGGTCATTTCAATACCAGACATTGAAAGCGTAAATTATGGCCGCGGCGTCGGATATGAAATAAACGAACACGTACCCCCGGAGAACATAGGCTTTATTTCAGCCACCTCTATCCGCGACAACATACAGAGTAGTGATCACGAATGGAAAAACAAAGTAGATAGCAAGATACACGATTTAGTCGTTGAATATTTAAAAGGAGAATGACATGTTAAAACTATCAGATGAGGCCCTTGGAGCAGTAATGCTGGCTTTACAAAAATCGCTAATGGAGCAAAGTGATATTGTTCCTGTTCTAAAGGGGTTTAATTTTAAGGTAAATGAAGAAAAAGAGCTTTTTATTCTTAATCCTCCCTTGGTCAAACTAAACAACCAAGAAGAGTCAGATGGCGATATGCCAATAGGTTCTCTGGATTGATGCCAAAATATTTTTATTTTTGTAATACTTGCGAGAGCAAGATCGGGCTTTATCACTCAATGAGTGAGAAGGTAGAGGATTGTCCTGAGTGCGAGGACAAGGATTGTTTGAAAAGGCTTCCATCTTCTTTCTCTATAAAACGATCTTTAGACGAAAAAAAGAAAACAGGCGAATTGGTAAAAAGCTCCATAGAAGAGTTTAAAGAAGATTTGCAAAAACAGAAGCAAGAATTAAAAACAGAGTTTGTAGATGAATAAGATCTTATTATACACGTCAATAGTCTTAAACGGCGTACTTTTAATAGTGCTTTTAGGGGCATTGCCATTTTTTCTCTATTTGAGTATACTTATAAATCTCGCATTTGTTTGGTTTGTCAAAAATCTTTTGGAAAGAGATCAAAGATACGAGGGTGAGATATCTGATGTTGTGGTCAAGATAGAGAAATTTTCAGATCACATAGAAAGCATTCATGAATTAGAAATGTATTATGGAGATGAAAACTTGCATAGCTTAATGGAACATTCGGCCGAGCTTATAAACAATTTTGTCGACTTCCAGGCTAAGTTTTTTGACGTTGATGTAGAAGAATTGGAAATGGAATATTATGAGCAGAAAGAAGAGGACTAAAAACAATTACTTTACAAAAGTTCATGAAGGAGCAATTATTAGTTATGCTTTAACAGATGATCGATCGATCAGAACAGAACTTTACATAAACTTAATTGGGCCGGCATTTGATGAGTTAGTTGACAAAATTGTATATACATACAAGTTTAACACTTTGCCTAATATTGATTATTTAAAAGATGATTGTAAATTATGGCTAATAACTATTCTTGACAAATACGATCCAGAAAGAAAATCAAAAGCGTTTTCTTATTTTAGCGTTATTACAAAAAACTGGTTTATTCATAAAGTAAAGCAGAACTCAAAAAGGCTAAAAAGAGATGTCCAATACGAAGACCTTAAAGGCGAAGAAGCAAGTGAAATACTTGTAGCCCACAACGACTATGAAATTAAAAGAGAAGAGTTTGAGTTCTGGTCTCTGCTCTATAAAGAAATTGATAGTTGGGAAAATCTCAAATTAAAAGAAAACGAGAAAAAGGTCCTTGAAGCAATAAGAATTTTGTTTAGTAGCATAGATGAGATTGAAATTTTTAATAAAAAAGCTATTTATCTTTACATGAGAGAGATAACTGGTTTGAACACGAAACAGATCGTAAATAACCTAAACAAAATGAAAAAAAGATATAGGAACTTTAGAAGCGAATGGGAAAAGGGAAACGTTTAACATCTGAACAATTTGTCGAGGAAGCGATAAATAATGTTCGAAAAGACCGCGCATTAGCTTCCACGCTCTTAATTGAGCTGATGAAAATCTTGAAAAGCGATGAAACAAAGCATCAGTATTCTGGTCCTGTCGCTGCAAAATATTTAGAAACCTTACAGCGTTCGAATGAGCAATTAGTAAAATTAGCTAATTTGGTCAGCAAGAAGGAAGGTGTTTCTACCGGCTTGTCTGCTTTGGAAAAAACTGATATCTACGAAATGATCAACGAAGAAGAAGATTAAAGAGGGCCA
>Ga0209756_1003295_pt1 | contig 13187 bp, 27 predicted proteins | sample ETNvirenome_6_85_FD_184071 | JGI IMG/M metagenome (GOLD analysis project Ga0209756, IMG submission 184071) | Marine viral communities from the Pacific Ocean - ETNP_6_85 (SPAdes) (version 3) | ecosystem: Environmental > Aquatic > Marine > Oceanic | place: Pacific Ocean | collected 2013-06-19
TTCATAATCTAACCCTTTCATATACCATTATCGAACATATAGCTTTGCTGTTGTTTATTTCATATCGATCCTTTAATTACTTCGTCTTAGGGATATTGTGAATATAAACCTGAGCATCCACAATCGCAGCTCTCCCAATTAATAGGATGTGATCTGGCAAAAAGGCCTCAACCTCTGAATTTTCCAAAGTTTCAACTCCATTTAGTAGTGCTTCGTGAAACCTACCCGTGTCTGCTACCCACACTGCTTTTTCAAGAACTAATTCATGTTCATGAACGGTAATTAATTTACCAATATATGTAAAAGTTACTGTGCGAATTATTATGTTTTTTCCTATCTCATAGGAGTGTGTTGCTTGCCTCTCGACGCAGCTCGCTGCTCTTGAATGACTTTCGTTTTTTAGCGAAGCTAACTCTGCTTCGCGTTCTTTCATATGTTCCTCTTTCTCTAATCCTGTCATATCTTTTATATCCATTTTTATTTCTCCTTTTTTTAACTTTTTTTAACTTTCCATGACCCTGACCATGACCCTGACCATGACCCTGACCTTGACCATGGCCCTAACCTTGACCATGACCCTGACCATGACCCTGACCTTGACCATGGCCCTAACCTTGACCATGACCATGACCATGACCATGACCATGACCTTGACCATGACCATGACGATGACCTTGACCAGGACCTTGACCTTGACCCTGATCCTGACCTTGACCAGGACCATGACCCTGAAGAGTCGTAAGTAGCATAGTTAAGCGGTATCATTTTTATTTCCTTTCGTATCGTCTTTTATCTTTAATAATCTCAATGTTTTGGTGGTCAAGCCCAGGACTCGAACCTGGGAATTAACATGTATCAGGTCAGGCTTTTGACACCCTCCGACTCATTTACAGACTCAATTTCACTTTTAGCATCTACCATTCCGCCACATGACCATAAATAATTTATTTCTCGAGCAACCTACATTAACAAGAGAGCGTAGGATATCTTAACATTATAGGTTATTGCACACAACAGTTATTAAGTTATATTCAACCCCAATCATAAATCAAGCACAAGCAAAACTCTCGTAATGCTGTTATGATACAAAACAAATAGGTTTTTCGAGAGAAAATAATGGAGGATAATTAATATGTCCTATTTTAGCGGTTTTCTTGTTTTTTTAATGGTTAGGGTAGGGAACGTAATAAAAAGGCTCCAATATGATGGTATCATTATGTTATGAACAACTTAAACGATAATATATTTAATGAAGAAAGTGGAAAAAGATTGGTGGTTGGACGCGTGGCGTTTGATGTCTATTTTAGAGTTCTTATTCTTTATAAAACACTTAAGTTCATTAAAACACGTAGTAGGGACGAATATGAAACCTATTTATTTGAATATTAAAACAGATGAAAAACCTAAATAGGAAAGTTTATGCTTTATTTAGAACTCCAGATATGTTATCTGTTAATTTAGGGCATAATATTCTTGCATTAGATAAATTGGCTGCATATGTTAGAAGGAGAGTTAAGGGTATTATTGAAGGGAGGGTTATATGAAAACATATTTTAGTTTTGACTTAGAAAATGAAGACAGTAGTGATAAATATGACTACAAAATAATGCTACAAGCAAATAAAATGTTTAGATTATTATCTGATATTGATGATGAGTTAAGAAACATATACAAACATCAAATACCAGGAACATACAATTACATGGGAAAAGATTTAAATGATTTACATGATTTTTGTTTTGAAATTAGGAAGCATATTCATGATGAAGTTGATTTGGACCTTTAAATTAGTTTATAATGAAAGGCCCTTTAGTCCTTCTAGCTACCATAATCGCTAGAAGGACTTTTTTTTGTTCAGTAGCTCAGTGGTAGAGCGTTCAACCGATAATTGAATGGTCGTTAGTTCGATTCTAACCTTAACAACCAATTTACTTAAAATATAGGCAAGCTATCTTAACTTGTTAATCCTATTAGATTTTCCTTTAATATTTTAACTCTTTTGTTTAATGTCTTTGAATTAAATGCTTTTAAATATTTGTTAAACTTATTCCAGTTAATTTTATGATAAATTTCATCCATATTTAATCTTAATTCCGTCATGTCATATTTATCTCTTATGTTTTTTTTCAAATACAAAAAGTCTAAAAGCGCTTTCTCAGGACAAGCAAATATATAATTAATTTCATTAAGACACAATAACTCGTATCCATACATTAAGTCTTTCTTAATATTATAATATTGGAAAGTAGCAATTTCAGATTCAAATAAATTTGTTTTCTCTGTAGTCACAGATGTAATTGTATAAACACCTTCAGGTATAAATGAATAATACGATAAAGCAAATTCCATTGATACATAAGAATGCTTATATATCTTATTCGAAATTAGACACAAGTACTCTTCATTTAATTTTTTATCACTAAAAACATAGAATCCATTCCTTATTTTTTTTATATGACCTTTTTTTGACCAACGGTTTAATTGTTTTCTATCAAATTTTTCATTTACTTTATATATCTCAGACAAACTTATTAATGGGTCATTTTTAAATTGCTGATAGAAATCAAAAAACTTCATTTAAGTATTTTATATAATAAACTGGCGGAGAGTAAAGCTCCCATCTCAATATTATTCCCGAACTTAAAAATGGACGGTAAAAACTTAGTATTTGAACTCAGAAAACCGTTTGATATGTTTGTGAAGAATGAAGATCATCCTGTATGGCTGGGCATGGTGAGCCAGATACGAACTAAATATCCGAGTGAAATTCGATTTTTCCGAGAAATTGTTGAGTCTTCTCACGTTAATAACTTGATATTGAAGGTAGCTTATAATGTTTGGCTTGCCGTTTAACCTCACGAAGCCCTTCCCTGCGAACTTGTAAGAAATCCTTACAAGTTGCTTTTTCGGTTAATTCTTCTTCGTCGTAAAGGCAGCACTAGCAATGGAAGTTGGGTTATAAGATTTGGACTAGTAGAAAACTGTGGTCTACAAGTAGACTATGTTTTTTCTGCCTTAACTTTAAGTTCTTTGCACCAAGTATAAAAAGTGTTCCACGTAGGAAACTTTTCTTTTTTATAGAGCTTAAAAGCATGTTCCATATCTTCACGATCAATACTGTGTTCATATGAAAACTTATGCATCGCATCATCCGATGCGTTCATCAGCTCCGTAAGTTTTTCATGAATATTTTTTGAACCATATCGAGGACATCCTCGAAATGGTCATTTTCGTTTTGATTACTAATCGATTTATCAAATTTAACTAAATTATCTTTTTTTTTCATATTTAATAACCCATAAGATCATAAAGAGCTTCATCTTGTTGTTGTTCTACTTCAGTTCCTAAATCATTCTTAAGTTTAATACATTCATACTTTAATATATCCATAAAGTGATCGTCCTTCTTCATTGGCTTATTTTTCATCTCTGATCTTTCTTCTATCTTGGCACTACTAAAGCTATCCCATGAGTACCTATTAAACTCCCATATTACACCTTTACAATTATTAAATACATACAACTTAGGCATTCTCTTTATCTCGCCCTCTTTGTTCTTAACTACCTTCAATCGCTTCTTCACCGATTCAATCCCTACAGCATTGTCCTTTGTACATAATATCGTTTCTATTCCACAGTTAAAGAACTCCATTCTTACGGTATGGACATTCTCCCTATCTTCGTCAGGATGTGAACTTATTATGTCGGGCTTCATAGACGATGTATCTATCTGAGTGAAATCAGGGATTACCTTTCCTCTCTTATGTTTAATCAACAAGGCATAATCTCTAATTATCATACATTCATAAGGTGCTTTTAATTCATCTACTACATAGACATGATCCAATTCCCTATCATATAAGAACCGAACCCAATGATGAGGTGTTCTTTCGTGAGGATCTATCCCTTCATGAATACTATACCTAGAATTATTTCCTCTTAATAAGGCTTTATAATCAAAGGGCTCAACAATATGGACGGGTCGGAACTCTTTGTATATTAACCCTTCTTTAAGATGTGGTTTACCATATACCCTTGATTGTATTTCGTCTGGATCCACCGTTTCTAGGTACGTATCCTTACTATCTTGGTTAATGAAAGGGTTATCTAGGATTGAAAGCAATGTTGTCTCTATTTGTGCATTATTTGATTCCCATAGGAAATTAACTAATCTTGTGAATCCCATTAAAGAAGTGAATGTAAATATTATTATTCCATTCCTATCTGTAGTTCTTGCTAGAATCTCTTGAAAGAAATCCCAATGACACTCCTCATCTAACCATGCTACATCCAGGTCCATACCCTGAACAGACTCTCTCCCTTGTTCATATGACCTAAATATAGCAGTAGAACCGTTATTCATTTCTATTATATTGTTCTTATATCCCCTTACAGGGTTATAGTCACCATATTTAGTCTCACTTACTCGTAGAAGCTTACTTATTTTCCCTTGTTGTACCTGAACTGAAAGAGAATAATTAACTGTAGCGCAAAGAATTCTGCTCCTTTTCTTTTTCTCTAATATTTCTGCTACAACTCCTGCTCCTAATTCCGTTTTACCAGATCTGTTCCCTCCAAAAACAACGTATATCTTTTTCCCTTTTCCAATTTCAATTCTATCTAGGATCTTTGTTCTAAACTCATTTTGGAGTGGATACAAGTCCCACCGCATAAATGAGAGCCTGTTTTCATCTTGGCATTTTGAGAGTTGGTTTAACTTGTCCCTAACATAAATTAGGTTCATATACTTCTTGCGAAGCGCTATGTATTGATCTCGAGGAATTGTTTTTTTTGCCATAGTTTAAAATGAATAGTTTTATTGGTTTCATATTCATTTTAATTTTAATTTCTATGTAAAAGTTACGCGGCTAGCATATCCAAATATTTAAACCTGCTCGAAAAGCTTAAAAACTAGCCGCATATAAGTATTATATCATGACGATATTTGATCGAGTATGTATAAGTGGCCCCGAGTAGCTTTTAAGTAAGGTTTATACATTTAAAAAAAAGTTTATGCTTCGGATTATTTATCTTTCCCTTTAACATAATAAAGAACAAAACGCGATTCATGTCTCGAGACTTGTTATATAAATAAGTATCGACTTCCTGATTTACACTAGAAGCGTATTCATATCTAATCTGGTATTTAATGTTGTTATTTATCGTATCATTTAGATTATTCATTATTTAAATACCGTTATCATAAAGTCATCATCTAGGTAATCTGCTCTGAAAGTACATCTTTTGAAATGATAAAAACAATATCTTATCAATTCACTGTTAATAAACGTTCTTCTGATACTATTTACATAATAATCACCTTCAATATCGACATTATAACTAATGGAGAACCCTTTTCGGCATAAATCTCCCATTTGATTTAAAACTTTGTATAGTTCCTCAATTATGTAATATGGTTTGTCTTTGCCATCACCTAAATAATTAAAGGAGCCAGCACAAACTCCATAATCATGTTTGACATTATACTGCTCAAGGGATTTGTTAATAAACGTCTTATCTGGATAAAGCTTTTTAGCTTCTTCTATCATTCGAGGGTGCATATCTATTCCTGTATACTCACCTAACACCTTATCTGAAAGAGCGCCTACCCCACAACCAACATCAAGAATAGTGTAGTCTCTATCATTAACATTTTTAAGAAGTTCACGTAATAGTTCGAAATGAATTAGGTTCTGCTTCTCTTTTGTACTCCAGCCTACAGCCATGGATGAAGTGGGATGATATTTATCTATAAAATGAGTATAAAAATCTATTATATTTTGTTCTTCCCCACTCATTAAAAAACTCCTTTTTGATCTCTTCAGTAAATTCTTTTTTAGAGTAAATTCCTTTCCTTTTAAGCACTTTCTTTCTAATAACACCTAAATCAACATGTGTATTATTGAAGATATAACAATCGTATTCATAAAACATAAAATCAATCATGTCTTCGCTACCATATGGATCGTAGAAATATGGCCTTACCCATGAATGAATTTTAATACCCTCTTTATTCCATAAAAAGACTTTCTAATCTTGCATGTTTTTTCTCTTTAAAATATACACCTCGCCATTATATAGTGTTATTTTACATTTCCAATAATCTATAGACTCTACCATATCAATGTCAGTTTTATGTCTCTCGAATATATAGTCATCACAATAAATAACAAAATCATCCCTTTCTCGCTTATTCCATAAACTATAGTCCAATTCATTAGGGGTTACGCAATTTATGTAATCATCGTAATCATCACCTGGGAAAACATATCCATAAATACTTGATAGTGGAAGTAAGACAATTAAAACAATTCTAGCTATCATATTCTTTTGTTTATCCATTTAATCCTAACTCCTTAATCTTTTTCTTAATCTCATCTGTCAAATCATCTAAGTCCTCAAGTTTCAATGACTTCTCAGTAACTATAGTCTCCTTATCCGTCCATCCCATGTTCTTCAAGGCAAATATAGCTCCAGATGTATACTGACCTCTTAGTGCTAACTCATATCCATTTTCTACTACCAAACGTCCCCTTTTTATTATGTCCGTGTATTCAGGATGCTTTTCATATTCATACAATTGCGTTCTACTAGAAAACCCTAAAGCTAAAGCATATCCAGTAATCGTATAGTTTATATTGTCCTTAAAATACTTTTCTGAATTCTTAGAAATACTATCAACTGTATATTTCTTAGGTTGTCCTGGCCCTCTTTTCATATATGCACCTCACTGGTTTATTCTATTATTTGTGTATCCATGTTCATTTCTCCCTATGAAACACAATAGCAAACACAAATAATACTAATGTTAAATAAAGTATTGTTGTAAATGTCATTTTAATTCACCTTTTTTAAGTAATTCATTTTTTATCTTATAGTAATATGTATGGGATATCTTCATAACATCTATTATTTCCTTTGGACCAAGACCTTTCATCCAATATTTCTTAAATTTTTCTAATTTCCTTAACTTTTGTTTCAATCTCTTATTCAACCTAAAGCTCCCTTTTCAATACGTATTCTCTACCACCAGTATATGATTTGCCTAAAACTCTCTTATTTCCATATACAACCTGGTCTCCATCAACAAATGAATTCTTATGTGCTAACAAATACTTCTTTATTATTCTACTTCCTGTCACTTCTTCATCTCCAAACACTGTTTTACTTCCATTTATATATTGACTTCCATTCGTTGAGTCATTGCCACCTATGGTTATATCACCCAAACAAATATACCCGTTACATTTAAGTCCTTTATTTAAGATAATATCTTTATGAAAAACAATAAACCCGTCAAACAAGAGATCCTCCTCTTTTAATTCTTCTTCTATATGTAAAATCGCAAGATCTAATCTCTTTTGCTCTTCCTTTATTAACTCCTTTATTTCGAACTGGAGATCACCTATATCCTCCATATTATTTTTATTAATAAGCTTTTGTATTCGTTCCATAATCTTCATAGCTGCCCCTTTTTATTTAATTCAAAACATAGTTATAAATTATTACCCTTTCTTCATAGCCAATCTTTACAAAAAGTCTTGGCGCTTTATAATTTATGTTCTGAACTATATTCTCTATCTCAATCTTTCCTATCAAATCCTCCTTTCCCATTAGTAATTCTTGAAAATAAATAGATTCATTGTCCATTCTTTATTTCCCTTCAGTATATATATACCCATAATTAATATTTATAAACATAATCTATACTATTTTATATGCTTATACCTAATTTAGTTCTTATTAAATGGACTTATATGCCAACCTTTCCCTTTCTGTTTATGTGCACTTAAATTTATTTCAGTGCATAATATTTATGTCATAGATTTCTTTAAATGTAAAGTATTTTCCATACTTATTTAGAAACAACTTCTTTTTAAGCTTGTATACATCGGTTAAAGTTTTTTTAGACCCCTTTACATCTTCGACAATCACCTCTTCACGTTGGTTATATTGAAAGTCAGCAATATATTCAACTTTCCTAACTTTTATTTTGTTTCTTTCTTCAAGTGTAAATGGATTTAATAACAAGAACTTAGGTTGTAACTCCAAATTAGATATAAGCCCTCTCTTCTGCATATCAAGCAGGATAATATATCTATTCGCTTCTTTTTGTGAATCAAATGACTTACCTTTAAACGTTACCCTTCTATTCCCATATTTCCTTTTGAATTTGAGCTTAAGGTATTTGTTTTTTATGTCACTTAATACTATTTTCAATATTTTTCTAATAACCTCGTTTAAATTAATAACCTCGTTTAAATTAATAGCTTTTGTTGCTAATTCCGTCTTATGACTTAGATAAACCATGATTTCCTCCAATGAGTTTAATTCATAACTTCATCTTCATATTCATCTTCATTTAAATCTCTTTCTAATACAAAACCGTTGTTAAATCCTCCTTTCATCCAAACTGGATATTTGCTATCACTTAAATTACTACAAGGACAAATAAATGTATTTGTGTACCTACCTTTCACAGCAAAAATAACACCTTTTGAACTTAATTCACACAGACCATGCTCACATGGACTTAAATCCACTTTTTTAACAACTGCGCTGTCATTGCCTTTCTCAGACCTATAACGCCTCCAATACTCCTTTTCAATGGCCTCTGGAGAGATATCTACCCTGTATGGATCCTTTGATTTGAAACTTTCAAAGGTTTCTATAAGAATTCCATCATCCTTGATATTGGCCTTAAATTTAGCTGCTTGATGTTCAATATACTCACTAGTATAACGCGTCTTGCCAAAGAATTCTGAAAGGTCTTTGTAGGCTGTTAAATAACATTCTATGCTCATTTCGCCGTCCTTTTTTTATCTTCGATTATTTTTAATTTGATCTTGTTAAGCTTGTCTTTTGTTGACGCCCTTTCTTGAATGTTTGGATTTTCTTTCAATGCAGCGCTTAACGCCCAATTTTCTATTGCAGACTTATCGTCCGCATAATAATTTGGCTTATGTCCCTTTTGTTTCTTCCACAAAGACACTTTTGTTATTGCTAATCCTGTTAGATTGTCCCCAAGTGAAATTAGAAGCTCACAATAATCATCATCAGTTAAAAGAACATTATCTAGAAATATATTTTTTTTAATTTTCCCCTTATGTATATATATATTATTAATATTATTTAATTTAGTATTATTTACTTTACTTTGTGTACTTTCTGGACCAGTCTGTTCCGGAAATGAGGGTTTAGGTGTGGTTTCTGTTCCGGAAACCCTAGTTTCTGTGACAGAAACCCCTAATTTTTCTGATATATCAAATTTCGTCGGTATATCTCTTTCTCTTTTTTTGTAGACCGGTTCTAGGGTATTTACGAAGCCTTGGTACCAAATTATCTTCTGGCCCCATAATTCCCGATCTATCTTGTTCCAGGAACTCAACTTACCTAGCATTTCTGTGACAGAAACCTCATTACAGCATAGTTTCTGTTCCAGAAACTCTATACTCATTGGGTCTCTTGCATCGTAAAAGTGACCATCTTCGTTAGCTAGTAGTTGAAGCAGCTTATAGAAAAATGCATAACCTACTGAACCGTATTTTGCTTGTAACATCTCACAGGTTTTGGATGTATGTGAAAACATTGGAAAATAGTCAACTGTATTTGTTTTTGGACGTGCCATTATAAAGCCCCTTTCATGTATAAATTTGGTATCACTTTAAGCTTTTTCAACTGAGTGAGGATTTTTACATAATGGACACATTTTTGGCTTTCGAGCCTTTCTGGGATACCAACTGTGTTTACATGACGGCCTATTACATTTATATTTTTGCATTATCTGCCCCTTTAAATAATTTTTTCATCAACTCTTCAAAATTAAAGATATTCTCTTCTTTTTGCATCACAAGGCAGATCACACTACTTACAAACATAATACTTAGTAGTTCTACCAGCGACCTTTATTTCGTGATTACAACACTTACTCATTACGCCTTTATATCTATTCATTTATCTTCCCTTTTTTCTTTCTATAATATTCTTTTTGATACGCTTTTATCTTTTCCTTATTCTTCATGTAATATTTATCTTGAGACATCTTTACTTTGTCTTTATTACTATTACGATATTCTTTTATTAAAACTTTCAATATCTCCTTATTTTTCTCATAATATTTTCTTTTCTTTTCATTCAAAATATCCATGTTTTTTTCACGATATTTTAGTTGATATTCTTTTTGGTAAGCCCTTATCTTCTTTTTGTTTTTTTTATTATATTTTTTTTGATACTCTTTAGTTGCCACCTAAACCCTCCTTTAATTTATCTGTTTTTAGTTTGATTATCCGTTTCTTTTGCCTTAGTAATATTTCTTTTTTATATTTTTGATAATATTCTCGGCTTCGCTGTTTCTCTTTAGCCTGGTTCTTCAAATAATAGGATCTTCTTCTGTCAGAGCTGACAGCACTAAGGGTTTTTAGTTTGTATGCTTTGTCTTCTCGATTCAAAGCATCAAGGGCAATATCAATTATCTCCCTATCATCTTCATTTATTCCATTTTCATCTATCATATATATCTCCCTTATTCATAATACGTAATGATTTTTGTTATTTATAATAATTAAATTTGATATTTTTATTTAATATCAGCCAACGATTGCCGAGAGTGATTTTAATAAAACATCTGCATCTTTTTGGGTGAGCAATGAAGATTTGGCTTTACCAGTAAGTTCCTTCATATATTTTTTCATCTGATTAGGGGAATACCCTAAATCTATTCTAAGTGCGTTAATCTCATGTATTTGGCTGTCTAAAGCCAATCCAGGACCAGATATCAATTCGGCCCCTTTAAGAAAATCTTGTACAATTACATTTTCTTTAGGCTTTTTTTTAGGCTTTTCTTTAGGAATCTGTGTAGCCCATTTAGGTAATTTTGGGTTTGACCAATAGATAAATTTACCAGATTTTGATCTTTGTTTATTTTGATGTGTTCCCTTTGTGTAACTGCACTCAGCAAATTCCGTTTCAAGACTATACAAATAACGGCCAATTCCATAACCTGAAGCAGCCACCCTCTTAAACGCATTAGAAATCCCACCCTTAAACGCCTCAATATCAGTCTCGGGTGAACCATCTTCTTTATATATTGTTTGTCCCTCATATGTAACTGTTAATCTACATAGGATCCCTGACTGATTTGATCTGTATTCTGTATGCCAATTATTCCATCCAAATACTGAATCTAGCCTATTTTGAATAGCCCTTGAATCAATATATGCAAGAGCCATTACCCATGGCTTACCACTGCTTGATTCACCACAGCTCTGAGTTCTCCATAAAACGTCTTCCTTATCAAATGGACACTGTAACTTATATTCTGTGGACTCTTGATCTTTTGGATACATATACATATTTTTCTCCTTATAAAAAGAAAGCAACAAACATCGCAATAAGCACGAAGATTATTGTTACTACTTTTAAAATTATATTTATAATCGTGAAATCTGGAACGGAAAACATTACTTCCAATCACCTTGGACATGATCAACAATTCCCGGTGAAACACCATAAAAATTACTATCTAATAAATATTCATCAGATTCGTTTTCAATGTCACATTTATCTTCATCTTTATCGTAATGATAACCCTCACATAAATGGCAATACGATGCTTTTTCTTCTGTATTTTCAGACTTTGTAAATACTCTTGGTGATAATGCTAGTGAATAGCCTTTGTTTAATGCCGCTAAATGATTCTGTAAAATGTCCCCCATATTATATTTCCCCCATTGATCCATAGGCGAATTATCCTTCATCTTATACATAACTAAACTCCCTTTTCTTTATTTGTATAATTTACTTATACGTATAAGTAAACTATACCACAAAAAACAGAGAAGTCAAACTTATTTAGTGGATATTTTTTTGATTGCTACTTGAAAGCTTAAAATGCTTCTTTTGAGCATATATACTTGTCTGTCTTGTAGCTTTTTTCTTATTTTCAGTATAGGGAATTTATCAATAATTTGGGTGTTAATTTTTACATTAATATTGCATATAAATTGCGTAAAATAATCTACTGCCATTGTTATAAATGGAAGCCCTATTAATGCACAAAAGAATAATCCTCCATATTGTAAAATGTTTGTTATATTTAATGTTTCCATAAAATGCTCCTTATTTTAAATAAATCTGTAAAAACCCTAAAATAGACGTAACGGCCCATATCGTCCCGTAAATCTTAACTTTTATAGGATTTATATGCTTATCTTTTAAATCACTTATCTCCTTATCAATCTTAATATATAGTAAGTTTTCTTCATCTTTTATATTCATCTTCCATTCATAAAATTCTTTTTTTGTTACATGAGTTTCTTTTGTCCATTTTTTTACTTCTTCTAGAAGAACTTTATTCTCTTTATGAATTATGTTTTTTAATTTTAAATAGTCATTATCATTTTCAATATTCATTATATAACTAATAGCTCCTCTATTCCGGTCCACTCTGCACTAACATGGGTATAACCATAAGTATCATCTTTAAGTAGTGTTATTCCTATAGCCTTAAAATATGTCTGATTTGCCTTTATTATCTTTTGAACTTCTTTATCATCAAAATCTTTTACATTGAAATCTATTGCCAGTCCTCTCTTATGAGCACTTAATTCTTCACCTATTTCACAATCCGGTGGTCTGAAACCCCTGTATTGCATCGCGCCATCATAGAACCAATCATTTATGGTAACAGTACTATTGTTGAAGTACTCTTTTATCCCTTGAGCTATTTGGGGCAATTTTGGTGATATGAAACGGATAGAAGTTGGGCCATAATCAGAAAATATATCTTCAGGAATAAATTCTTGTAAAATGAAGTTCTTCGTTAATATAAATACATTCTCCATTATGATAAGGTCACTGACTTCCATGATGAATTGTAGATATATAACTTATTGTTTGTATCATCATATACCATTGGCACGCGACCAGAATATGATGTTGGTGTCCCAGAAGGGGCCCCTGAAGTCGTTGTTGGTATATACAAAAATCCATCGGTAGCTGCATCCGCTAACTCACCTGAGCCAATTACAAAATTACCACTTTTATCAATTAATCCAACTCTCGAACTATTTGTTATAAAAGCAAATCCATGATTAGTTAATGTTCCAAGTCCAAACGGATCATTAGCACTATCTGACGTTGCACCTGATATCTGAAACTCAATAGAATCATCACTTGATCCCAAACGAA
>Ga0209756_1003299_pt1 | contig 13185 bp, 6 predicted proteins | sample ETNvirenome_6_85_FD_184071 | JGI IMG/M metagenome (GOLD analysis project Ga0209756, IMG submission 184071) | Marine viral communities from the Pacific Ocean - ETNP_6_85 (SPAdes) (version 3) | ecosystem: Environmental > Aquatic > Marine > Oceanic | place: Pacific Ocean | collected 2013-06-19
CACAGCAGGCTCTGTGGGTGACTGTGCCAAAGAACGGGGTGGTATGGCAGGCGCCGGTACTTGTCGGAAACCGACGTACCGAGGGTTGGTAACATACGTCTATGGCAACCCAGGCCACCTACCTCACGAACATCCGAGCCAAACTTGACGAATCCACATCGGGTCAGTGGACCGACGCTGAGATCAGATCGTGGATCAACGAGGGTGCGAGAGATGTTGCGCGCCGTACCGAGACTTTGCAGTCGTATGAGGAAATCACTGTCACCGCAAACACGCAGGAATACACCCTGAACGACGGCTGCCTGCGGGTGCACCGGGTTGAATGGAGGCCGACTGCTTCCAGCAACGTGTACCCGTTGGAGTACCGGGATTTCAACTCGATGGATGCGGTGTGGTGGTCGTCGCAGACCACAGCCAAGGGGTATCCGACTTTTTATACGATGTGGGGGTACCCGCCGTCGCTGAAGATTGTTTTGTATCCGACGCCGTCCGAAGCAGGAACGCTGAAGGTCTTTTTCTACCAGACGGCAACGGACCTTGCGACGGACGGTACGGCAGCAGGTTCAACGGTGCAGGTTCCTTCTGGGTACGAGGACCTTGTCGAGGCGTATGCGGAGATGGTGGCGTTACGCAAGGACCGTGACCCGCGGTGGCAGGAGGCACGCAGTCTTTACATGGATTCCCTCAACGGCCTCGTCGAACGGAGCCGTCGTTGGACGGATCAAGGCGATTTCATTCAGGTCGGCAACCAGTTCCTGCCGGGTTGGCTGTACGGCGGTGACTACTAATGGGTACCGGTTTCGAGTCATGGGAAGAAACTAAGACCACGGGCCCCGCCCAAGGTCCGGGCTCGAAAGGGTACGTTCCATTCGACCCGGGAACCGGGTTCGGCGGCAGTGGGATGCAAGAGGGTGAGATTGTGAACCCCGACGGCAGCATATCCCCGGCTCTACCGGAAGGCAAAGAACGTACCGGCTCGGAAGTTGGGTCGGATGTCGAACTCGGAAACCTCGGCGAAGGCGGCTGGGACGAGAACAACGATCCATTCGGCGAATACCCCGATTATTTGGCCGCCGAGAAGTCTCGTCAGGCGACGAACATGGCGCTCTCGATGATGACGACTGCCGGTGATATAGCGCAGGCGCAGTATGCGGGTTCGGCAGCCGAGGCGATGCTGGGCCACCAGTTGCAGATCGCTTTGAGTCACGCTCCGACCACGTCAACCGATTTCGACAAGCGGTACGAGATGATGGTCGAGTCGGAGCGGATCGCTCGGGGTACGGCGACGACATCCAAGGACCTGAATCAGAAGGCCCGCGAGCAACTTGCACACGAAATGCGGGCGGCAGGGTTTGATGAAACGCGGATTCGGAACGAACTCAACCAAATCACTGTTCGTGAGCAGGCCGTGGAGTTGGAGCGGCTGGGAATCGACATCAAGGATAAAGGACTCAACGATGCGATTACCTTGATAACGGAGCGGATGGAGGATGTTGACTACGACGAAGCGTCGTTCAATCGTGACATTGCTGAACTGAACAACAAGATCGACTCGGTTATGCGTCAGTCTGAGGAACTCGGTTTCCAAACCAGCGATTTGCAGTCGCTGAAGATGACAGCCGATGCCCTTGCTGATGCGCGTGAGGTGTTGATTGCTTTCGAGATGGAGGATGTCGGGGTACGGGCCGGAATCGAAACTGAGGCGGTGGGTTTAGAACGGGAGGGTTTGGGTCTGTCGGAGGCGTTTCAGTCAGCGGAGGAGTTGGCTGCGGAGGCTGCCGGGGAGGTAGCGGGTGGACGAATCGCCCTTGCTGGAGACGAACTGGGTATCAAGGGTGAGGGTCTGGAACTGGAGGCAGTGTTTCAGGCAGCGGAGGAGGAGGCTGCGGAGGCTGCCGGGGAGGTAGCGGGTGGACGAATCGCCCTTGCTGGAGACGAACTGGGCATCAAGGGTGAGGGCCTGGATATTTCGCGGGAGGAGGTTGGGCTGGAGGAGGAGGGTCTGGACATTGAGCGTGAACGGCTTGGTTTAGCGGGCACCGGGTTGGAACTGTCCGAGGCGGAGATTGGACTCGGCGAAGAAGACATCGCAACCCAGATGGAGCGGTTTGGGTTGCAGAGAGAGTCGGTGGATCGTCAGGCAATGCGTGGCGAAAGGGCGACTGAAATAGAGGCGGCTGGTCGGGGGGCGTCGTTTACGACGGGGCTGCGGGCAGATGTTGCGAACATTGAGGCGTCGAGGGCGGCGGCGATTGCCGACATCGGGTTGCAGGAGGAGCAGTTGGCGACGCAACTGGGTCTCTCCGACATCGAACGGCAGCGGTTGGGTCTCGGCGGGCAAGAAATCGGGTTGCAAGAAGAAGAACTTGGGTTGCAGGGTGCAGGTCTAGGACTAAACCTCGAACGGCTCGATTTGGCGGGCGATCAGTTAGGTGTCGAGCAGGAGGGTTTGGATCTGTCGGAGGACGAACTCGCATACCAGCGGGCTTTAGAGGGAGCCGGTTTTGAGTTCCAGACGGGGCAGCGTGGGTTGGCGGGCGACGTGTTGGGTGTCGAGCAGCAAGGTTTGGGTCTGGCTGCGGACGAACTCGCATACCAGCGGGCCTTAGAGGGAGCCGGTTTTGAGTTCCAGACGGGGCAGCGTGGGATAGAAGAAGACGCGTTGGGGTTGACTCAACAGAGCATTGACCAGCAGGCGGCGGCGGACATGGCGCGGCTGGAGTACCAGCAGTCGGAGTCGGAGGCTGCACGGGCGGATGCCGAGGTGGCGTTCGGTGCGAACATGAGAGACTTGGGACTTCAGGACGCCGACTTGTCTGACATGGCGGAGAATCTGAACGCCGATGTCGCCGACGTGCAAGACGCTATCTCTCGGTTAGATACGGTGAGGTTGGGTCACCAGACAGAAATCGCCAACTTGGGTCGGGAACTCGAACAGTCTGGTTTGGACAGGCAGCAACTGGACTTGCGTTTACAGGACTACGGGTACCAGCGGGACGACGTTCAGACCGCTCTTGATGCTTTGGATGTGCAACGCGACATGATGGCGACATCGGGCGAGCAGATCGACCTTCAGGACGTGCTTGTTCAGAGCCAGTTGGATTCGGAACTCAACGCGATCGACGCAGCGCGCACCGGGTTGGGAGAAGAACAGCAGCAGTTCACCACCGACCTTGAGGAATACGACCTAGACGTCGCTGCTTGGGACAACTTCCTTGCTGAGCAGTCCAAGTTGGATACAGCGGGGGCAGGTCGGGCGGGTGCTGCTGCCTATCTGGACGCTATGCCGTGGGCAATGGAGGCATCCTCCGACCCGTACTACCGGAACCAACTTCCGGGCAACATTTTCGACACCATTGGCGGAATGTACGAGGATCACATTGCTTCTCAGGTGACGGATGCCGGTTCGGATGCCGTAGGGGATCTTATAAAACGACCGGGTCAACCCGCCATGACGACCGAAGAGTGGCTCGAAACGCCCGAGGCGGCTGCGTTCTTGGCGGGCGGCAACCAGAATGCGTTTTGGTAGAAGACTAGGATGAGGCGATAAGGACTAAGGTGTAGACACGATGGCTCTTCCTCTCAACGAACTCCAGGCCGCGGTCGCAGAAGCAGAATCCGCCCTCGCTGCTGCCCAGCAGAAACTGGCTGGGGTCCGGTACGGTACGACCGCCCACGGCAAGTTTCAAAACGAGGTTCGACGGGCCACTACTCAACTGGCCCGCGCCCAGCGGAGTGTGGCGGCGTTTGTCGACCCGGCGACGACTGCTGCCCAGCAGGCAACGCATGCTGCCGAAATGGCGCGACTGGAGGCACTCACCCCGGAGACGATAGCCGGACGGGAGGCGATTGCCGGAGAAAAGGCGGCTTTTCAAAAGGCTGAAGCGGGGGCGCAGGCGGCGAGGGTACAGGCAGGTGAACTGTCGGTCATGGAGCAATCCCGTGTCAACGCTCTGATGCGTAACCGATCCATGACGTATGAGGATGCGGTTCGGTCAGTTCGGGGAATCGACGTGGCGGAAGCGGAGACGGTGGCGAAGGCGAAGGCGCCGCCGCCTCCAGAGGTGCCTATTGACCCGGATACCGGGAAGGCGCTCAAGGGTAAAGGCGAGGCGACACGGGGCACTCGGGAAGCGATCAAGCGCCACGGGCTGGACCCCAAGTTGGGGGAAGTATCGAAGCGAAAACTATCTCCGGTGGAGATAGCGAGGCTGGAACTCGATGACGAGGCCCGAATCGCTAAGCAGTTGCAGAGCAGGCCGAAAGGTCTGGAACCCGATTACCGCGCTAGGAGCGAAGCGCACCGTTTAGCGTCCGACCCGGGTCCGACGGGGGAGGGTCGGAAGCCCTATGTGATGAAGCGTGATCGTCCAGGCCGCGGTCGGGGTAGGCCGAAACACATGCAGAGTGTGGCGAACTGGACCGCGGCGGAAAAAGGCCGGGCTATACACCTGATTACGGACCCGAACTCGGAGTTTTACGGCCAGCAGATAGACGACGTTTTAGCGCAGATGAAGCAGCGCAGAACGCAGCAGTTGGGGATCGGCGGTGGTAAGTCAAGGACTGGTGTCCTCGGTCCCAGCAGAGGCAGCGGGCTCGGACCTGCGAGCCGTGGGCCGGAGGTTACTCGTGCGTTGCTGGCGGAGAACGAGGCGCTGCGTCAGGTCACGCGTGGGGTACCCCAACCGGACCCGATGGCGCGTCCTCGGGCACTCAAGGCTCAGGGACTTGGGCCTGAGGCGCTGGGTCGTGGCCGGTCTAAAGGTCTGTTGCCGGGGACGCCGATGCCCACACAAGGTCGAGCCCCGATATCACCCGGAGGTATTCCGTCGGCTGGTGCTCCTCATCTGCCGTCGTGGCTCACAGGTGGCAAGCCGATTCCGCCGCCCGGTCGCTTGACGGGTACTTATATGTGGCCTGCTGGGACACCGCAGCCTGGGTGGGCTGGTGGTGGCGGTGTTCTGAGTCCGGCGCAGGATGCACGCTTGGCGGCACAGTTGGGCGAGGGTGTGGGCTACGCCCAGGCTCACCCAATGGGCGGCTTCGGGCAGCAGAGGCTGGCCCTTCAACCCTTCCCGCCAAAGGCAGGTGGCTACCCGACGCTGCCGCCGCCTCCCCCGGCGGCTGCGCTCAAGCCTCCTGTACCTCCGAACCCGTCGTTGCCGTCGTCGCAGATTCCGGGTCAGCAGAGCATGGTGTCCGGTATGGGTAAGCCGTTGGCTGGGTTCCGGCATCAGCCACTTCCTCCGTCCACCGGGCGGGCACCGGCGAGTACGGCACTGGCACGGGTCGACGACGTGTTCGATCGGCCCCAAAAATCGCTGCACCTCGGACCGGGCGAAAGATTTGGCCGCAGTCCCGGCCGTACTCCGGCGATTGCGATGGGTCCGGCAGGATCGACTGGTCATCCGGGTTACGGCGGCCGTACTCCGAGGGGGTTCGAGTTGGCGGTGCGGGGTGAGATGGGGATGGAATCGTGGCGGGAACCTCGCTTTAGCAATACGGGGACTCATACCGCGAAGGAAGCGCAGGCTGCGTGGAACGCGGCGGATAAGGCGAAGGGGAAGTGGGGATTCAACTTTGCGTCGGCGGAAACAAATACTTGGCTTGGTGGACTCAAGAACAAGGAGTTCCGTAACCCCAAGGCCATCTTCGGCAAGTCGTTCGGAGCCGAAGGGGGTCTGTTTGGTAAGGGGGCGGCCGCGACGAAGACCGCACCCGCGGTCCCGGCTGGTGCGTTGGGCAAGTACGCGCCTGTTCGTGGTGCTTTCGCAGGTTTGAACGCGATTGGTCCGACATGGCTTGTCGGTTCGTTGACGTCGGGTGTGAACCAGATTCACCCGGAGGGTTCGTTTGCCGACCAGGTCGTGGAGGGTGCTCAGATCGGGACTGCGATCGGGGCTTCGTTCGGACCGTGGGGTATGGCGATGGGTGCGACAGCCGGGGTTGCACTCAATGTGATTACGGGAGGGCTGCTTGGCAACGTCATTCAGTCCCTGCCCCTTGTGGGTGGCGCGTTCTTCGGTGGGTCCGAGGGTCCATCCGACGAGGAGCAAATGAGGGAGACAGTGATGGCGGCGTACACGGCGGCAGCGCAGAACCAAGGCTATGTGTCGAAGCACGGCGAGGAAGGGTCGAAGCCCAATGTCGCAGCCGCAGCGACGGAAACTCTGATAGGTCTGTCCGAGATGCAGAAGGCTGGGTTGATGCCTGCTACTGCTGACATCTTTATGATCGCTGGCCGTATGTCTGGTTTCGAGGGGTTCCCGTGGGAGCCGGAGGCTGCGGAGCCGGTTTACTCGGCGGCCGACATCAACAAGATGGCAGAGGGGATGCAACAGTACTTGCAGCCTGAGCAGTTTGTGCTCGACATTGTGGGGGGCACCGACTTCGATCACATCAAGGACGACGAGGCGCGCGCCAGCCTCGAACAGTGGAAGGCTTGGACGCTTTCTTCACTGTCGACGGGGTTGGCGGCGACTGCCATGCAGCCGTTGACGACAGCAATGACCACTAGTCAAGGGTTGCAGGGTCAGCAGCAGGCTGGATTCGATCAAGAATGGGCGGCGGGTCCGGGTGCTGCTGCCTCGTTCGAGGACCTGCTCGCCGGAAGCCTCTCGTAGGCTGGGGATGTGCCTCAGACCACGACTCCTGTCCGACCTGGCTACACCGGTTATCTTGATTTAGCCCGAGATCGGTGGCGGGAACGACTCAAGGTCGGCCAACGACATGGCCTGCCTTTGAAGTTGTTCACTGACGCTTACAAGACAGACCTGCTGTCTATCGAGCGTGGCGGTACGCCGATGAGCGACTACGACGCGTTCGTGGCCGTGCAGAGTCTCGCGGGGAACTTGACGGCGGAGGAGGGCAAGGACGGCGGGTTCGGTCCCTTCGGCCTGTTGGAGAACGCGGCTGAAGACCTGAAGATGCTGGTCTATTCGCTGCCGCAGTTACCCGGGTTCCTCGTGGACGAGGTCAAGTTGTTGTCCGACCCGGGTCCAGAGGGCCTGAACGCGAAAATGGCGGAGATAAACAAGAGTCTCGCTCAGGGTGAGGAACGCAAAGCCATCGAAACTTTGGCGATGGCTCCCGGTATTCGGTTGACACCCGGTAGTTACGTCGCGCATGAACTGGCTGGCGGCCGACCCGAGGAACTCGCCGAGCATCCTGTGTTCACCCTTTTGGATGTGTTGCCGTTTGCGTCGGCGGCTGGGTTGACAACCAAGGCGGGGACTGCGTTGAAGAACCTTCCGCCGGTTGAGAGGTTGCGGCAGAATCTGGCGAACCGGGGTCTCGGCAAAGAGTCAGTTATGACTGCGCGGTGGATTAGCCAGACGAATAGGAGGGTGCGTGGCGAGGGTCCAGACGCGTTGACGATCACGCCGGAGATCGGAACCTACCCGGAGTTCGTGGAGGGTATCGCCAGAGAGGTGGTTCCGAACATCACGAAGCAGGAAACGGCGAGGCTGTGGGACCTGGCCGAAACTGCCACGGACGCGGAGAAGGCTGCTTTGCCAGCGCGGCATCGTCAGGTGCTCGAGTGGTGGGAAACGGTAAAGGAGTCGATGCAGTCTAAGGGGGTCGACTTTGATGAACTGATCCGGGTGCCGATGCCGGATGGCAGCGTTCGGATATTCCCCCCAGACCCGGACATCGTGCAGTACTTGAGAGACATTGCGGAGGCGGACCGCAAGACGATGGAACCGAAGGCTAGAGGGAAGTGGGACGCGGCGCACATCAAGAGGAAGGAGTCGTTGCAGGCGGCTTGGACGGCTAGGACGGAACTGCGGGAACTTCTCGGCGAGTACGAGAAGTGGCAGTCGAACCGGGTGGCGTATGCGAAAGAGGTCGAGACGATGCTCGGTGCCGAGGTGGCCGACCCGGGTGCCAGGCTCACGAGCCGCATCGACGCTGCTCAGGCGAGGCTGACGGAAACCCTGCGGGTACTCAAGGAGGAAAAGCCAAAGAAGGTTTACAAGGACTTTGAGCGCCTGTACCCGTCTGACCTGCCGCCTTTGCGTCCCGGTGAGCAACTGTGGAATGACGGCAAACGGCTCGATTCGACAACTGGTGAAATCCCGACCAAGGAGGTGATCGAAAAGCGAGAACCAGGTCAACGACGGCCAACAGAAGGGAGCGCTCGATGGTGGGAGGAGGTTTCCATCGACCTCGGTGACGACGCTAAGGACGCTGTGCTCCTCCGCGGCAACGAACTCAACGAGAAAATATTGGAGGCGGAGGCCACACTGAAGCGGGCGGAGGAGGCGGCGGGTGCCACAGCGAAGGAGATCAACGACGCGCTCGAAGGCTACATAGACAAGCGGGTGATTGACGGCACGGAGGGCATGTCCCCCAATGAGTTCGCGGAGCATGTGATCCGCGGCGAGGTAGACGAACTGTCCGACCTGGCGGACCCCCTCGCCTTCCCGCACCTCTTTGCCGACGCAGAAACGATTGGCCCGCTGAAGGACATTCCTGAGAGTCAAATCAAGGAAACGCTCGAGCAGATCAAAGCGAAGGGTTACGAGCCGCCCACCAAGCGGGAGTTCGACAACCGGATTCCAGAGGAGCACCGTGCGTTCACTACCAAGAAGACGGGGCGCAAGCCGCAGGGGGCTCCTCTGGCGGCGGCGCAGAAGTTGGTGAAGGACGGGGTGGCCCGGTTCGTCAAGCAGACAGACACAGCACGACTCTCTAAGGGTCCGTACACCCAACTCGACGAGTACGGTGCATGGCGCGACGCGTTAGCCAAGCCTAAGGGGCAGGTAGTCGTCGGCGTTGTCGAGAAGCGGTACAAGTTGGAGCCGGTGCTGGGCGGCTACGTCAACAAGTGGCGTCGCCCGCCGGAGATCACTGAGGTCAACGCCGCCATCGTGCAGGTCGAAGCAAGCCTCGCCACGGTTCAGAAGGGTTTGAAATCGGACCTTGCCCGAGTCAGGGCAGGTCAGACCCTTGACCCGTTGACGAAGGCCGACGAGCCGGTGTCTGCCCTTCTCGGCGAGATGAGTGCAAAAGCCACGAGCACTGCTCACGGGCTGTTGAGGAGGGCTGACCTTGCTCGAAGGCACCGGGCTGGGTTGAAGCCCAAGAAGGACAAGAAGGACCTCCGCACCCCGGGTGAACTGATGCGTAAACTCCGAGTGGGTGAACCGGAGTTTGTTGCGTTGGTGGAGAAAATCTTGGACGACGTCAAGGGTGCCAAATCGGTGGAGGAACTCAACGCGGTGGTCGTGACCCTACGGGACGAAATCAGAGGTGCTGAATCTGCGATGTCGAAGGCGCTTGCCGGGGACCTCAACAAGTTGTTGGACGACGTCCTTACTGATGTGAAGGGTGGGGTGAAACCGGCTGAGGAGTTCAGCCGAGCCGAGCAGAATCTGATCCGGTCGGCGGAGATGGAGATGGAGCGTTACACCAAGCGGCTCGAAGAGTTGAGGAAGCAGTCGGTGGAGCAACCCGGCGTAATCGCTGGACTTGCCGCCGACGATCCGCTGGTCGACGCGGTTCGGGTCGCGGAAAACAAGAGGCAGGACCTCGTTCGGCACAAGGAGAACGCGCAGGATCAACTCCGAAGGGCCAAGGCTGGGGAGGATGTCCCAGTGGTGCGACGGCAATACAAGGTCAAGAAGGTCACCGACAAGCACGTCGACTCGGTGACCTTGGAAATGCTTTACAGCCAACTCGACGACATTGCCGTCAAGGGTGCCGACTCGATTCACTTCAAGCACCTGCGGGTCATCGAGGAGGAGGTGGCGAAACTGGAGGCGCGAGGTGTACCGGCGCAACCCGCTGCTGCGAAGGCGGCTGCGTCCAAGCCGATCAGAAAGCAGGTGGATTCGGACCCGTCGCCAGCGTTCTTGCGTGCCCAACGAATGAAGGGCACACGGGGAGGTGTCGTCAAAAAACTTCGGCTGGTGGGTGATTCGTTGCCAAAGTTCCTAGAGCAGTTTGCCGAAGCGAAGGAGTTTCTGCGAAAGGCCGAGGAGTCGTTGAGAGTTGACGGCAACCCGGCGGCAGCGAAGAAGCAACTGGCGTCGGCAAGGGCGCGGATCACCCCGAACAATAAGAAGTCGGGACACGGCAGGTATGCACGCGACGTGCTGGATAGTCGACGAGTCGGGAACGACATCGTCGACGCCGTCGAGACGTTACGTCGACAGATTGACGAACTCGATGCGAAACTCCCGTCTGGGGACACGATCAAAACGATGACGAAGCGGTTGGCCGAACTCGAAAAGGCGTGGGATACGGGTCGACGTAACGCTGCCAAGGCCCGCAAGGATGGGCAGAAGATTGTTGAGGGGGACCTCAAGAACCTGACTGATGCTCAGAAGCGCAAGGCGAAGTGGCTCAAGGGTCGCAAGTCGGTTCCTGCTGAGTGGATACCGAACCTGAATAGGGTCCGCAAGGCCCTCATTCGTGAGGCACTCGACCAGGTTACGGATGTTCCTGCACGGGCTCGTGCCGAGAAGGCCGTGAGGTTCGGCATGCTGCGTGAGGCGTTCGAGGAGGCGGGCATGTCGCAGTATGCCTATAACAAGGTCACGAAGCAGGCGACAGAGGTGATTCATTCGATGATCGAGTCGGGCCGGTACTCCCCTGAGTATCTGCCGCATCGGCAGATCGACAGGCTGCGTAACAGGTCGCACCTCAAGATGGCCGACACGAAGGCGATTCAACCTCAGCAGTTCAAGCGCAGGGGTATCAACGTGGAGCCGTACACAAGGGACTTCGCTCTCGCTATCCACGACTGGATGCTGGACCACCTTCGACGTACCGGCATGGAGGAGGTGTTCTTCGGTCGCCCATCGAAGTACACCCACGGTGAGGAGGGTCGGCTGATCTCGGAGGGGCATCCGGGTATTTACGAGATGTTCGGTGCGAGCCAAATGGACTTGATTACCCGGTACGAGGTACAGATTGAGAAACTCATCAAGCAGGGGTGGGAGCCGGATGCGGCTGCTCACTCGATCATCACGAAAGACTGGACGAAGGTAGACCCAACCACATGGGGGGTGACGCAGAAGTTCGCGTCGGGCAAGACCGTCAACTACACCCCGAAGGGTTTAGGGATCGCTGAGAAGGCAGAGAACGTGGCAGTCAAGGACGTTTGGGTGCCGAAGGGTGTCGCTAAGACACTCCAAGACTTCGCTAACGCGGGTGGGATGTTCCCGTTCACCGGCCTGTACGACAAGGCGATGGACGTGTTTCGTATCAGCGCACTGGCCCTGTCACCCAGGTTCTTGGTCTACAACGCCATCGGTGGGCTGGTGATGACGATGGCTCGCACCGACCCGGGTCTGCTGCTGCACCTGCGTGAGGGTGCAGAGATGGTGAAGGGCAACAGGATGCCGACGGGTATCTCACGAGGTACAGCGTATGCACCTCCTGAACTGACCCGCCAGTTCTCTCCACGGCTGGTGCTCAAGGACACCGACGCGAACTTCTTGTGGGGTATGGCGGAGGGTTCGTTCTTGGGTGACATCTTTCAGAAGGTGCAGAACGCGGCAGGGAAGTCGTTCCGTGTCAACGAGTGGTTCGACAACGTGTACCGCGCCGCTGCGTACCTGCATGAGGTCGACCGGATGAAGGGTAGGGGTGCGTCAGCGAAAGCGGCTAAAGAATCGGGGATCGACCTCGCCAACAAGGTGTTGCAGGATTGGGATGCGATGCTGCCGTGGGAGCGCACCGTCATGCGGCGGGTCTTCCCATTCTATGGGTGGATGAAGCACATCCTGAAGTACACGTTCACGATGCCGTTCGATCACCCGGTGCGGGTGGCTGTGCTCTCCAACTTTGCAGAGGCAGAGATGCGAGACAGGCAACAGGGGTTGCCGCAATGGCTGGACTCGATGCTGTATGTCGGCAAGGAGGGCAAGGACATGAAGCAGTGGTCGTTCGCCTTGACTGGTGTGAACCCGTTCACCGACGTCGTGGAGTACGCACAGTTCGACACACGGGAGTGGGGGTCGGGGACGATCATCGGGTTCATGTCGCAAACCTCCCCACTCGTCGGCGTTGTCCAAGAGACACTGGGTGTGAACCCGATAACGGGCCGTGCCAGCCTGTACCCGGAGGTCATGTACGACGAGGAGCGTGGCCGTATCCGTCCTGTTGCTCCGACCATCTTCGAGACTCTGCCGAAGGCTCTAGTGCCGCAGGTGCTGGGCGTGTGGGGCATGATGGAGTCCATCGGGATTGGAACCCCGGCCCGACAGTTGAGAGAACTGAGGTCTCGTGACCCCGACGCCTTCCGAAGCCGCATCTATGGTGCGTTCGGAATCCCGTTCTCGCCCCGTCGGCGTAGCCGGAAGCAGGAGGCTGTCAGGGCTGGTCTTGCTCGTGAACGGGCTGCGTCTGATACGGTGAACAGAGCGCTCCGAACAGGCGACTGGAGTAGGGCCTTACGGTACGAGAGGGTTCGTATCCGTGGTCATATGTGGGATGTGAAAGAGTTGTATAGAATGGCCCAACAAGACCCCGAGTATTTGGAGATGATCCTAAGTGCCTAAGGTGGACGGCAAGCACTTCGCTTACAACAAGGCTGGCCGCAAGGCTGCCAAGTCGCATGCGAAAAAGACAGGCAAGAAAGTAACTAAGGCGAAACGAGGTTCGTACTGATGGGTTCCAAGATTACTGACATACTGGAGCGGGCGCTTGCGACCTTCGCTCAGGCTTTCCTGAGTGTGGTCGTGGTGACGGACCTGTCGTCCACCGAGGGTGCAGCGACGGCTGGGTTGGCGGCTGTCGTGTCGCTACTCAAGAGCATCGTCGCCACTCGAACCGGCGACGGCTCCCCGAGTATCGTTTCCTAACCACCATCCGCCGGAGCATCGTGGGTCGACGACGCTCCTGACGTATGCCTCCAACTCGGGGCCGTAGTACTCGCGCTGTTGGACGGTCAGCCCACCCCACACTCCGAACTCCTCGCTGACACCTTCGGCAAGGCAGGGGTCTCCGACGGGGCAACCCCGGCACAACTCGACTGCACGCTGCTCTGCGTAGGTGCTGGATCGGGCGAAGAACTCGGAATCGGGGGCACCTTTGCAGGCGGCAAGGTGTCGCCACCCTTTCAAAACGGTTCCACCTCCGAAGTGTGTTGGTCGACCCATTCATACGCCTTTCGCAACTCAGCCTCGGTGTCGAGGACTTCGAGACTGCCGAACTTATCACGGAACTCTCTCC
>Ga0209756_1003303_pt1 | contig 13166 bp, 16 predicted proteins | sample ETNvirenome_6_85_FD_184071 | JGI IMG/M metagenome (GOLD analysis project Ga0209756, IMG submission 184071) | Marine viral communities from the Pacific Ocean - ETNP_6_85 (SPAdes) (version 3) | ecosystem: Environmental > Aquatic > Marine > Oceanic | place: Pacific Ocean | collected 2013-06-19
TATGTCACCCGCTTCATAAGTATAAATTTTGGCGTTTGGAAGTACTCGCCCAACTTCATCATTATAAAATTGTACTTCTTGTTTAATTGTTGCCATTTTCTTCATCCTCTGCTAGCCATCGACCAAAGCCCTGACGTAATATTAAGTTTTGCTCTTCTTTTGCTAGCGTTTTTAGATACTCTTTAAATGCGCGAGTTTTCATTAATTGCTTCTCTAGCTTTGCCGCTTTATCCGTTTGACCTTGCGCTAAAGCCTTTATGCTTGCTGTAAACTCAGGCGATGATAACATTTTCAAGGCATTATCTGCATTCTTTGTTTGCCCTTTTGAAATCCCCGCTTCTGTTATATCGCCAACAATACCAAAGCCCGGCATTTTTCCAATAAAATTAACAAGTACCTTTTTGCTGACACCGTTAATTAAATTATCTAATGCGCCGGGAGTTGCTAAAAATTGGCCGCCTCGCGTCTCTTGCGCTCTTGCGTTTCTAATGTTATCGGAAACTTTCCCAAGTGCATCCAGTTGTTTTGCTAATTTTGGTGGTAAATAACCATAAACACCTGCTTTTAATCTTGGGTTTTGGCTTAGGTTTTTATGCCAGTTTGCAAAGTCTGGAAGTGACAGCTGTGTATCTTTTGCCCCCGGTCGCGTAAATGCACCATCTTTCAAAGCAGTGATTAAAACCTCTTGACGGTCTTTTTTTGGTACTGCATCCATTAACTTTTTAAAGTTTTTATAATCACCACTTTTTAAGCTTGTTACCGCTTTGTTTAAGTCGGTCATAAAGGATTTACTAAGGTCTGACCCGTACATTGTTATAGCATCATCTTCTAAAATTTTACGGCGCTTTGTCAGCTCTTTTCCTGTATTCCAAGCCTCAGCCATTCCGAATTGATTGGCCACCACTTCCTGATCATCAGTTAATAAAGAGTAAAGTTTTTTAAGCGTTGCTGTATCTTCGTTTTGAAAGGCTGTAGAAGTTCCACCAAGTTTAGCGCCTACTTTTTTACGTATCTTATCAAGCGCTTTATAAGTAGCGCCCTCCTCAGACATTTTTAAAAGCTGCTTTTCAAGTGGGCTGAATTGCGATAAGTCGCGGCCAACGTCATCAAACTCTTGTCTTAAATGATCTCCAATGTTAGCCATGTCTGATCTAGCTTGGTTTGGTATTGAGTCGCGGATTCCGTCGTAGATAACCTCCGTTTCATCTCCCAGACTTTTTATATTATCCTGTACTTTTCTTAATAGGTTTTCGCCCACGGCGGTTTTATCAGTACTACCACCAAACTCAAGAATTAAATCATCAGCTTTTTGCTGTAATTCTGCTATTTGCGCTGATTCTCTTCTAGCTAAATCTGACCCCGGTATTTTTTTAAGCCCCTGCTCGATTTGCTGCATTTGAATATCAGGAGTTGAGGCAGAAATCAAACCTCGCTCTTGAAGCCCTAGCTCTTTTAATGCTGTCAAGTATTCGTCGTCAATCTCGACCATCGCGGCGACTCTTGCCTCGTCACCGGAGGCTAGAGCTTGTTTCATTTGTTCTAATTTTTCAGGGCCAGACAGTGCGCCTTTTTTAGCTTCATAGCCTTGTTTCAGCGCTTCGACTTGTGCTCGTTGTCTTTCGTTTAGCTCCCATCGCCTAGTTTGTCCACGTTTTTTAGGTGGTTTTCCTGCTTTACTGACCACATCATCAGCACCAGAAAACATACCTTTGGCTTTTTTCCACAATGCACTTGCTGCCATTGGCACAGCTTCACCAACTCCACCCATTGCAGCTGATAAGGCAATATCTTTTACATCAAAATCACCACCACTTAAAGCGTGTTGACCCTCTATTGCTGTTTGAACTGCTCCACCATGCGCCGCTGCTTGACCTGCTTGCTTTAATAGCCCTCCCCCCCCTTTACCGCGAGTAAACAAGGCGCCTGTTGTTAAGCCTTTGGTTACGTCCATCGCGTCAAGACCGGGCATGTTGATCATCGAACTTTGACCAGTTTTTGGATTAGTTAGAATCGGGTAAACTTTGCCTTGCGCATCCTTATTATATCTTACCTGCAAATCTGGGTTTACTTGCGTAGCAACCTTTGCAATTTCATCAGGATTAAACATTGTTGCGGTCTGCAAATCAAAAGCTATTTGCTGTTTTGGGGTCCCAAGAATTGCAACATTATTAATCATGCCTCTTGCTGTCATTTCTGGAGTTTCGCGCAAATTACCAGTAAACACGTCCTTGGTTTTTTCCCATAAACTTGGGTCTTGCTGTGCTGGTTGCGTTGCTGGTTGCGTTGCTGGTTGCACTTGTGATTGTGTAGATTGTGCAAAGTCCGCTTCCGTAGCCATTCCCGCCGCAATAGCTTTTTGCATAATTACTTCTTTTGGGGTGCCTTCTGGTACGCCTTGTATTACTTGTCCGTTCGGTAGTGTCACATTCATTATAAATCACTCCAATTTACAGTAACGGGCTGCTCGACTTTTGGAGCTTCAAAAATAGACTTATTGCCTTGGGCGGCCTCTAAAGCTTCTCTAATTTCATCAGCTTCAAAATCTAAACCTAATCGCTCAGCAGCTCTTAACCCTCTCTTTGTTGCTGTTTCTATGTGCTTTTGAACGCTTTTAAGGATTCTTTTATTACCCTCTATGGATTTACCTAATCCACTTTCTAGCTTTGTTAATTGCTCAACTTCGCTTTTCGTGAATGCTGCACCAAACGTTGGCTTCAATTGAGACAAGACAGTTTTACCAAGATTATAAGAAAGTTCAGCCTCATCAGCCGATTCAATACCTAGTAATCTTTTGGCGTCAATCAAAACTTTATCAATGCCACCAGTCCCCACATTGTTCATTAGGCCTAATGATTGATTAATGGTAGTTAAGCTATCAGCAGATGAGACACCAGTATCAACATAGCCTTGAAGCCTATCAGCTTGTGATTTTTGGGTGATTTTAGAAAGATCGGCTTCTGTTTTAATTTCTTCTTTCTTTTTGTCGTAATCAAGCTTCTCTTCAAAAGTTGGCTTCTCACCTCTTTTGATTTTCAAATGAGTTGCTTGTGTTTCTGGTGATTGATTATTAAACCAAATAGTCTCTTGAACGCTAGCAGGCATTCCACCTTCACCGCCACGTTTACGCATAAGATTAACAGCTTTTTCGTACAGTGTAGGGCTAACTTCAGCAAGTTGCGTCATTGCGCCATCATCACCACTAACAGCCGCCGCAAAAGTCTGCCTAATTTGCTGCTGCTGTGCCGCTTGTTGTCGTGCTGCTTCTTCTGCTGCCTGTCTATCCTGCTGCTGCTGTAGCGTCTGCTGAGTTTGCATAAATTGTTGAGGGTTTAATTGTGCTAATTGATGTTGCTGTTGTGCGTCTGCGCTACCAGTCAGCATATCACCCATTATTCTATTAGCTTTACGCTGTTCGCCAAGGTCGCGTCCCATTAAATAGCTTTGTACTGCGTTCGATAAGTTTCCCATATATATTAACCCATTAAGTAATTGTCGTTTGCATAACCGCCGCCGTAGTTTACACCACCACCACCACCACCGCCGCCGCCAATACCGACACCGCCGCCGCCAAGAAGTGATGCCCCGGCGTTTATTATATCACCAAACATTTGTTGTCTTGCGCCTGCTCCAGCCATATTATAACCAGAACCCGCCTGAGTTAAGCCAGCTGATTGAGCTTGACCACCAAGCATGATATTAGCTTGATCTTGCGCTGTCCCATATCCAGATTGACCAAGTTGCTGCCCTTGCTGTACTGCCAAATTACCTAGGCTTTGATCAACTCCAAGACCCATACCCATAAGTTCACGCTGCCTATTCATTAAGTCTTGATTTGCACCGTAGTTCATTTGCTGCACACCTAAATCTTGCTGGGCTAAAGTGCCTAAATTCTGCATTTGCTGTTGACGCCTAGCATCTTCCAAGCCCTGAACGCCCATTAAATTTTGAAGGTTTTGCTGTCGTATACTGCTGTAATCCTGAGCACCCGTGCGTAAATTAGCAATATTCGCTTGCTGTCTTTGTAAGTCGGCTTGCTCTCGACTTTGCAAGTTTTGAAATCCTTGTTGACCCATTCCGAACTGCTGACCCTCGGCACCAAGTAAGTTTTGGAATCCTCGCTGCTGTGCGCTAACATCCTGAGCACCCAAGCCCATTAAATTTGATACTTGTTGTTGTCGTCTAGCGTCGTCTTGTGCAACTAATTGCTGTGCTGCTTGCGCGCCAATATCACCAGCTTCACGCAATCTTGAGCCAGACATAAACTTACCCTGACCAGCAAATTGCTGGCCGCTAGCTTCTAAAGCTTCGTCACGAGCCTGTCTCATCAGATCATAACCTTCAATGTCTTGCAATCTTGATGGTCTTTGTCCTGATAATTGAGCTGCCTGATCAAAATATTGGCTTTGTGGTATTTGACTCGCTCGACTCATTACATCAGCACTTAAACCCTGTTGAGCCAAGGCTCGCTGATCTAATCCGCCAGCTAAATCAGAGCTAACCCCCGTCATCGCACGTCTAGCTGCTGCGTCTGAAAAAGATGTGCTTAACTCTGGGTTAATTCTTGGGTCGATAGCGCCCGGACCTTCTTGTGCCATTTGTCCAATTTGAGAAATGGCGGAAGAGTTAAATTGAGCAGGGCTACCCATCAAACTCATCTTATACCTAGTGCGCGCATCGTCACCAATGCCGGACCAGTCTTGCAACGCTCCTGTTGCTGTATCATAACCAGTTGCAATAGCTTGCTGTCGTATAGCATCAGCCTCTGCTAAATTCCCAGCTTGTTCGGCAGCCATAGCCTTGGCTTCAGCAGCTAGAGAATCCATTTTTGCCGACTCATCTTTTGCAGCCTCTTCAACTTCATCCTGTCCAGTTATTTTCCCAATTGTTTCACCAGTCCACTCAGCCACATCTTCAACTTTATCAACTGTCCAGTCGATAGCATCACCTACAAAGCTCATAATTATATAATCCCAAATCAGTTTTTTTATCGTTCACCCAAAAATCACCGCTCTTTCGCTGCTTCATTTGGAAATTTAATTTATTTAGAAAATTTACAGTTTCTTTTGCTTCTAAAGCTATCCAGCCTACAAGCAATTTGCCACCTTTAGATTTTATGAACTCCAAGGCTTCTTTTGTATGTTTAACGCTCGTTTTTCTCAGGCCCTTGGGTAGATAACCAAAATGACAGCTAAAGACACCATTGCCTTCATCAATAAAACACCAGCCGCCGTAGTCGCACAAAAACCAATAACCTTTTTTATCTTCAAGATTTAGCTGTGGCTTTACTTTATTCTTGCCGCTTCGCCATGACCTATTAACAATATATTCATTTGTAAATATTTCTTTTGCTAATCTAGGGGTTTTCAAGTGCTTCAATCCTCGCTTCGAAATCATCTAAGCACAGCTTTAGATCATGCCACCTTTGCTCAAACTCAACGCTTGGTTTTCCGGTTTCAGCCGTCTCAGTTTTAGATATATTTACTTGCACGTCTAATTCTGCAATTGTTGTCATTGTCCCAGCTCCAAATCAGCAAAAACTTTATAAAAAAACAACGGTATGTTGTCAGCACAGGTAAATCTTAACACAAAATTAAAGCCTTTTTTAGTTCTGCCGAATTGATAAGATCTAGTGATTTTCTGTCTATTACCATGCTGTCCGATTTTAATCGGTTTTTTAGCTTTCCAAGTAACACCGCCATTTTTTGAGTACTCAACATCAAGCAGTGGCTCTACCAAATCAGCTTTTTCAACACCTAAAGCTACAGTGGAGAACTCACCTACACCGACCTCAATATTTGGTTCAATATAACTTACAAATAAATCTGCTTGATCTGCTGAAATTGGCGGCGTAGTAATCTGAAAAGTTAATTTATTATCACCCTCTGTGTATGTGTTTTCGTCAAGCTCCCAGATCTGCCCACTAAGAGCATCACCCACCAAAATGCGATTAAACACAAGCGCCGAAGTTCTACCGCGCCAAAAGCCTAAATTTTCAGAGCTTCTTTTGTGCCATAAACCAGTCGACACATCATAAACCCAAGTAACCTTTGCAGATTTGAAAGTGAGCACGTAAAGCTTATGTGTTGGGTGATCAATAAAGTACCCTTCTGCTCTTTGCGGGGCCGTGTAACCTTCTTTGAACCCATCACCTTTGATTGCATACTCTAGCGCAATGTCTGAAATTTTGCGGTAACTTGTGCCGTTAATCATCCAAACAGTAAAATCATCCGCTAAAAAGAAAATAGAATCTTGCCATTCCGCAACACTAAATTTAGCGCCCACGCCACGCTCTAAAGTCGCACCAAGTACAGGTCTGAGAGGTACATCAGTGTCACTGACATCTGTTTGCCAATATTCACAGGTACGAGTGCCCATAAACCAAATGGCGCTTTTTTTCTGAGCAACATATTGAATAGGGTCGGGTGATTGTTCGGCGCTTGCTATTCTGAGGGCTGGCCAAACTTCACCATTAGCTAAGTTTGACCCTTGAAACTCATTAGAATCCCGCTTATTAACCCAGAATATCTGATTTAATGATGCAACCGAGTAATCAGGATTAAAATTTGAATCTGTTATTTCTGCAAATCCACTAGTGTCATCAAATAGGAATCCACGCTGATCACTAATACAAATAACTTGGTTATCATCAGTGCCATTAGCTGCAAACTGCACTAATTCAGTACTACCGCCAATATTACCTATTAATGTTTGACCAGAGGTGGTAACAATATAAAGCTCATTACTAGAAGCAACAAATAATCGCTCCTTTAGTCGAAACATTCCGCGAATGGGACCATTGCCAACGCTGGTAAATTCTTTTAACCCTGCGCTTTTTCTAATGCGCACAAACTCACCATTCGCATTAGTTTCAATTGACCCATTGATTAAATCAGAGCGCCCACGTCTTGAGTCATAATCAGCAGCAGAACCGCCCATGTTTATCTCTGTACGCATTATGCACCGCCGTTTATGTCAACTGATATTTCATAGTTTGCATTGTCAAAACTTAAAGCCTCTTGCAAGCATTCATAAGCGCGAGCCTTAATTTCTTGCTGCAATTGAGGGTTAACACGAAACTTAATACCAAGCCTGTCAGCCAGCCCATAACACAAGGCTTCAAGATAATAGCGTGGAATATCAGCACAGTTATCAACTTCGAAAAAGTTATCAATCATGCGCTCATAAGTAAGCGTGATTTGTTCGGATGAATTTAGGGCGCTTGGCCATGTTCTCAATACACCCTGGGACAAAACACGATCATAAGTGCACTGATTAACTGTGCCTGTAATAGTTTTGTTGGGCTGCCTCATGAATTTATCATGACTAATTAGATTAATTGGTGTTTCGTTTTCAAATCCACCAAATAAGCCTTGTAAGCGTCGAACATCAAGAACACGCTCAACACTAGACAAGGGTTTTTCATAAAAAATTATTTGTGTATCAGTTGTAAAATCTTCCGGTGTCTGGTCCGTTATTGTAACTTCATCAACATCTACAGCTTGTACAGTTGTCCAGAAAATATTGTTATCTGATTGCATAAAACCGATGCGCCAGCCAAAATCTAGAACAGTTTCTGTATTTGCGTTATCAGTTTGAATGGTTGTATTTATATTAAAAACAGTTGAGCCAGCTGCAATATCAGCCTGACTATTTGTTAATGTGTATTTATCAGAGTTAACAGCGTGTGATTGCTCTAGAGTGTACTTACCCTTTCCAGCTTCTAAAAATAAAGTAGCCTCTTGATAAGTCCATAAATGTATGCCTTGAGCTTGCCATGCACTAACTAATAAATTAAGGCTTCTTACCGCTCTTTTATACATTTCAGGATCAATATCATCTTCCTCAACCCCGACCTGACAAATATCAAAAGCCTCTTGAACAATATCAGAGGTTGACATTCTAAAAGATGTGTCGCCGCTTGACTGATTTCCAAATGGGTCTAAATCGCTAAAAGGTGAACTCATTGTGATAAATCCGCTTTAGAGGGTGGTGTATATGGGATAATTTCTTGCTGTCCACGAATATTAGAATAAACATATTGAGGACGAGGAGTTACAGGTAGGTCTTGAGGCTGGCGAGGCTCCCAAAAGTCAGCGCGAACCAGAAGACCGTCCCAAGTGGTGCGACATTCAGACAACTTACACTTAAAGCCTGACCGATCACATATAGTATTTGTGTCTCCGTGAGAGTAATAATTGTAGTCGTCTTTCATATCTAACCTTCCCCGTTTTGCATCACGTGAAAATCTACAGAACCAGCGCCATCAGTAATATTAACTCTAATCGCCTCCATCGGCGTTTCAGTTATATTCAAATTAGAGCTAGCTGTCAGGTTTTCACCATTTAATACCGGCCTTGCAACTTCATTACCCAGAACACCAGCACGATTTATTTGATCAAGGGTAAACTCAATAGTATAAGTTGCCGTACCGTTAACTGTAGTAACAATAGAGTAGTCATCTTTTGACCATCTATTAAGTGGTATCCAGTCACCAACACCAGTAACAGCGCTTTGTTTTCGATTAATGAAAGAGGCCATGTTATCCCACCACGACAAAAGTTAGTGTAACTTTCCCCTTGAACTCTGCCCAATCACCTGAGCCAAAAGTGTAACCAATTGTGTTATTTACAGAAGTATCTTGCACTGTAAGATTGTTAACTTTGCCCACTGGGCCAGCAGCCGCGCAATCGGCATCTAAAATAAAAGCGGTTGCAGCTCCACCAAAAACCCCGATATTTAGCGTTTTTGTTAAGCCTGTAGCCTCAGCAGTTTCAACCTCAACAAATCCGTTAACCATTTGAGTTCGGGCAGGAAGTTTAATACCTGTGTCGATTTGAGAAGCATTGGCAGTGGCTTCAATTTCAAACTCTCGAGTAACAATATAAGAATCTAAAACGTTGTGTTTTCCGCCTTTGCGTCCTGCGTGGCCTTGGCCATTTGATCTAGTATGTGACATTTTTTATTTCCTCGTTATATAAAATAACGCCCCGTATTTCAGGGGCGAGGCTTTAAAATTATTAAGCTATTTCGCCCGAACCGAAGTATTGGCGAGGGTCAGTGAAGCCCACTGAGAAGCGACATTGTGCTTTGTGGCGATAGTTACCAGTTCCAAAATCATTATCTTGGCCAGTTGACATATCATCACGCAAGAACATTTTACCGCCGTCTTCTACATCAGTACGCAAGAACCAATTTTCAACATCTTCAAAACGATGGTTAACGTGGAAACCGCCCGGCAGCATACCCATTGATTTAATTGCGTTCAATGCGTTGTTATCAGTGTCATTTTGCAATGTGGAACCAAGAATACGCTGCGCATTAAATTGATTATGAGCATGGATGTGTAAAGATTTAGCTCGCACATTCAAGATTAAGCCAGCATCATCACGTAACTGAGAAATAGCAATCATTGCATCTTCAAGAGAAGCTTCTGACAAATCAGCAGCAACGGCTAATACATTGGAGTAAGTACCACCTTTGATTTGCGTATGAGCATTTGAGAATAAAGGCTGACCATCCCAACCTACAAAATTAGAGTTGTAGCCGTTGTTAAATACGTTGGCAGCAACTTGCTCTTTTGTGTGATGAATAGAGTTAGATAACATTTTACCCATTTTTGCGATCATCGGAATGTACAAGTTATCGTCGATTGCTTCTTGAGTGATAATGCCGCCCAACGCATAAGTAACGTTTTGGTAACGCTTGCTTGCACCTTCCTGCATGTTGTCATACTCAATGCCCTGACCTTCTGGTTTTACAGTTGCAAAGCCAGTACCCGCCAAGGGAACATCAGTTTCATAAGCTTTTTTAGAATTCTGAACATCAAGAATCTTGTCGTACTCTTTAGATAACTGTTTGTAATTTTGATTTGTGATCGCGTTGATGCCTTCCTCAAGCTCTCGCGCGATACTACTAGTTGAAGTTAAACCTGACATAATTATACCCCTGCTTGACTGTTATAAGCGTCTAAATTAATTGCTACTAACCATTTTGCGTTATCACCCGCTTCGTTAGTTAAGCTACCTTGATACTTCATTAAGCGTAATGAACCCGTTGCTGCATCTGTTACAGTTGAGCTATCAATTTCCCAGCCACTTGTATTTGTTGCAGAATTACCCGCCGCAATAACGAAATCAATATTTCGCTGAGCATCACCAGCAGTTAAAGCACCACCAACAGAATCTTCTTGGGCTTCATAAATAGTGTCACGATCCATTGGAATCTGAACACGCATATTTACGCTTTTAGCACCCGCTGGGCGGTGGCCTAAGTATTGGGTTGTTTCGTCATCGATAGTACTAAGACCAACAATCGCGCCTGCAATTCGGTCGTCACCAACAGTTGAAGGAGCTACAACTTCATAGTAAGTATCATCTACTTCGCTTTTAAGTTGAGCGCCAGTGAATGAAACAAAATCGCCTTGAAAATATGCATTTGCATCAGCAGCTGCAATAATTACAGTTCGAGTTTTGCCCGTGTAAGGTGATCCGTCGCGGCTTTGAACAGGACGGAAACCAGATGGTGTATCTTGATTTGCCATTTTAAGTTACCTTTTTATTAAAATTTAAATACCAGTTCTAATATTAGAACCGCCGTTATAAGTCTGAATACCTGCTTCTCTTGCGCCGCTGGCCTCACCTCCACTGATTGCACGAGTAGTTTCGGCAACTTTGTCATGAAGAAATTTTCGTTCTTGCGCAATGAAATCTTCTTTCGGCTTGCACATTAGTATTGCATCAAGTGATTGTACATCTTTCCCGCGACCAACGGGAATGGATACAACGCTCGATTCTGTTTTAGCTTTGTCGTTTTTGCCTTTCTTTGTCGGACTCCAGACGCCAGCTACTGAGTGATTCGGTACACTGACAACTTCCCAGCCATCAGCCATTTTTTGCTGTACTCGACCACCTTCGTTATTTACCCATCTTAACATTTTACCGCCAAGTAAGTCAGGGTTATTTTTAATCAAGTGTGTACAGTCTAATTTTCCTCGACGTTCGAAGAAATTCTGTGTTTCTTTAGTGCTACCATCAATAGGTGCGCGAGTTGCTTCACGGCCTCTAGAATCGCTCATGTTATTTCCCCTTACTTAAATTTTTAACGTAATTTTTAGCGGCAGTTTCACCACTTGTTTCCAATATCATATCATAAATACCGCGCGCGCTTGCAGATAAGTCGCCTAAGGCTGTATTTTCAGCTTTAACCTTTGGTTGCGTGGCTGGTCGTGTTTTTGGTGGCGTCTTGGCTTTTGGTGCTTGATACTTTGCAAACTTAGACTTCACTGAGTCATAAGCGCGAGATAATAATTCATTAATATCTGCCTCTGTCATTGCGGCAGGGTTAACTTTTTGAAACTGCTGGTTAACTCGCTTTTCTACTAAGTCATTTAAGTCTGGGTCAAACTCTGGACTACTATGATCAAGCGCTGGATTGCTTGCTCTAAAGTTTTGAACCACTGGTGGCTCGCCCTGGCGAACTGGCTCAGGTTTTTTCTGCTCCATTTCCCACAATTCTTTATTGACTTTTTCAACTGTGCTAATGTCAAAATCTTCACGGGCTTTGTGTAGCTTGGCTTCTAGCTCTTTTTTCTGCTTTGCCAGCGCTTCTTGCTTACTAGACTCCATTGCTTGAGTCATAGCTTTAATATTGTTTTGCATTTCAGCTAAAGCGGCATTCGATTGCTTTGTCTCTTGACTTTTATTGTAGTACTGCTCAAAAGCCTTCTTGCCTCGATACATGTCAGGATCACCGCCCTTTTCGATGTATTCTTCAAGAGTTAAAAAACCCTTAGGCCGATCATCTTCAACCACTTCTGATTCTGCAACTTCATCAGTCACATCTTCAACCACTTCTTCTACTTCTGCGTTTTCAATTACTTCATTTTCTGCGGGATTAGTCATTGTTAATTACTCCGATGATATCTTCATCATTCATTAGTTGCCAGAACTGCTTGTCGTTAGAGTCAAATGTATTATTAAGCTCACTTTCTTTAAACTTTTTACCAGCATGATTGGGATACATTACGCGGTCACCAACCTTACACCACGCCCCAGTTTTAAACTTTTCACCAACGTAGCAATCTGGACCAAGGGCCATTACAGTTCCACGTGAGTGGCCTGCTTGTTCTCTATCCTCTTGTTCTGCGCTCTTTACAATAATAGAGCCCACCTTTGTTTCGACCAAATCCTGCTTCACAAGGATTCTATAGCCAACTGGAATAACTGGTAATTTAGTGTTTTGCATTGTCATCTTCTGACTCCAATAAGTTTGCATTTTCGATTAATTCGATAATTGTTTTGGCTTCACTAATACCTTCTAAAGTATCAATTGTTCCCTTTGTGTGCATAACTTCTTTTACTACTTGCTCACCCGTTGCCCCTGAGCTAGTTAATAACAACTCAGCTAACTCTTGGCGTAGCTCTATGCACCGCGTTATCAAGCTTTGTTGTACTGCTTTGTAAACTGGACTCTTGAGCCAATTCTTTACTTCTTCGATGTGCATCTTCTGCGTCTCGTCGTTTGTTGTGGTCACGTAGTAACTCCATATTATGATTTAGGTGTTGCGCCATGTTATCACGATTTTCTTTCATGATAGCTAACGCCGTTTGTTGCTCGTTTTTATCAACGTCAGAAAGCAGCTTCATAGATTCCGCTTCCAGTTTGTCAATTTCTGCGCTAAGTTTCTGCATTTTAACTTGTGAGTCTAGCATTGATGCCTGAGCCTGAATCATCTTAGCTTCGGACGCCATCTTCTCAGCTTCGCTCATAGTCTGCATAGCTTGCATTTGCATCATCTGAATAGGGTCAGGCTGGTTCGGTTGCGGTGCTGGCAGTAGTCTTTCTACATCTTTCACCCCGATAGCAGAAAAGTAATCTTCTGCCGCTGCTCGCCCATTCATAGCTGGGTTCATTTTACTTTCTTCGTAAATGATCTTCGCTCGTGCAATTCTTTCATGCTCACTGCCTTGACTAGGATCGGCCGTGGTAACAATCTCTAGGTCTTCACTAAAGTCTGCTGCCCAGCTGGCTGATTGGTCACCCGTCATTTCAGTGTATTCTTCTTGCCCAAGATAGCGCCCCATGATTTCATAGATGCGTTTTAGTTCTTGAGTTACACCAGCAAACACCCGCACCATAATGGAATTAGGTGTAACTAATGATTGTTG
>Ga0209756_1003304_pt1 | contig 13165 bp, 15 predicted proteins | sample ETNvirenome_6_85_FD_184071 | JGI IMG/M metagenome (GOLD analysis project Ga0209756, IMG submission 184071) | Marine viral communities from the Pacific Ocean - ETNP_6_85 (SPAdes) (version 3) | ecosystem: Environmental > Aquatic > Marine > Oceanic | place: Pacific Ocean | collected 2013-06-19
CGCACCCTGGCTAACAAAAAGATCACGCCAAAAGCGATGGATCAGTTTGATAAAGAGATGCGTCAGGCGCGTCCAGACTGGGTAGGCATCCGCAGTCCAGAAGCCAGGGCACAGTTGTTGGGTGTTGGTAACTATCCGATGAAAGGTGCCGGTAAGTTGCGCTCTGTCTTTGTTAAGACAATGAACAAAGCTGACTATCGTAACCAGGGCTTCGCATCGAATGATCGGTTGCTACGCGCATTCACAGAACCTGATTTACTTGGTGCGCAGCTGGGCGATGCTGGCTACTCAATCGGTGAGGTCGGCCTCGATTATGGACTGACAGACATCAATACGCACCCATCCTATAACACGGGTATTGGCGGCACGTACAAAGGCGGATTCCAGCGTTCTGTTCCGGTAGAGATTCTGTTCCCTGATGCATGGCAGAAGCTAGGCACAGAGATGACCAAGCCAAAAGCGAAAGGCGCTAAGGCTCGGCCATTGACTAACGCGGAAAAGATAGACGCTATCTCCAAGCGCAAAGACTTATTCCAGATTGCTGACGCGCAATGGGTAGATCGTGTGTCGACCTGGCTGCGAAATAATCCTGGCATGGATAACGGCGATGCAATCAAGGCGATTGGCCTACCGACTGCCGCCCTATTCCTACTTGATCCTAAAGAAGCACAAGCCGATGCGGTAGAGGCCGTCTACGCGGGCGCAGAACGCGATCTAACGGACGAAGAAGCTCAGGCCATAACTACCTACCTGCGTCTACAACAGGCCGTAGAAGCGACGGGAGGTATGCCACCGGGCATGATCATGAATGCTCAGGACATCCAGCTCGACGTTGAAGACATCGATCCCGATCCTGTGTTCTTTAATGACGATGTAAGCGGTAAATACCTCTCGACTCGTGAGGAAGGCCAGCCTAGTGCCGCGAACCTTATGTTTGGCGATGCTACATTCCAAGAGGTAACGCCAGATACCCAGGCTCGTATCGATCAGGAAGGTCGACCCTTCAAGCCTTTCTACGATATTCCTGCTGCATTCCAAGAAGCCGCTATACCAGCAGTTGGTGCCGCTGCTGATGTGGCCGGTGATGTATTCCGGGGCGTCTTTATGGAAGGTCCGCGCGCAGTTGCTGGCGGATTCCTAGATGCAACGGCTGAAATGGCTAAGGCTATGGAGGCCATGATCCCGCTAGGCACAATTAGCGGACAAGAACCTCAGTACATCCAGCTCGAAGCGCGTCCAGAAACAGTGACCGGTGAGTTTGTGCGAAATATGTCGCAGTTCCTAACAGGGTTTATACCGGCAGCTCGTGCATTTAAGGCGGCTGGACTAGGCAATATCAGCGCAAGTATGGCTGGTGGTGCGGCTGCAGATGCATTTGTATTCGATCCACAGGAAGAACGGTTCTCTAACATCCTACAAGGGACGCCACTAGCGAATCCCTTCTTTGAATACCTGGCTGCGGGGGAAGACGACAGCGCTCTCGAAGGACGATTTAAGAACGCCGTAGAAGGTGTGTTCCTCGGGGGTGCTGTTGAGCTAATCATGGGCTTGGCTCGTGGTATGAAGAAAGCAAAACAAGTGCGCGAAGTTGCACAAGCAGAAGGTAAGACACCTGAAGAGCTGATGAATGACGCCATGAAGAACCTCAAAGGCGGCGATTTCGAGGCACCTCGGGTAGTAGAACCGGCAGAGATGGCTGAAGGCCAAGAGTTCCTGCCATTCAGCGAGGCATTAGATGCAGCTCAAACTGAGATCACAGTGCCACAGTTCAAGCCTGGCACGACTGAGGCAGATCCCGAGGCCGCACAGAACATCAATCTGGGTAACCTAAACACAACCGATGATGTTAAGCAGTTGATCGACCAGGTTGCAATTGCAGATACGACACCGATCAATGAAGCCCGGCGTCAAAAGATTACTAACGAACAGCTTGAAGCGCTTGCCGGTGACGTTGGCATGGATGTTCAGCAGCTGTTAGCCCGTCGAGCAGGCGAGGCATTTAATGCAGAGCAGATATTAGCGGCACGTAAGATCCTTACTGCATCGGGTGAAAACCTTATTCGCATGGCGGAAGTGGCAAAGAACGGTAGTGAGATGGATCTCGCATTGTTCCGTCGTGCAATGACTCAGCACCGAGCTATCCAAGCCCAGGTGTCAGGCATGACCGCAGAAGCTGGTCGCGCATTGCAGCAGTTCAACGTCGCAGCCAAGTCAGCCAAAGAGCAAGAGCGCTTAATTAAAGAGGCACTCGAGACTACCGGCGGTGAAGGCATATCTCGCAACATGGCAGAGATGATTGCAGAGCTGAAAGACGTTACTCAAGTGGGCAAGGTTGTCAAAGAAGCTAACCAGGCCAAGACATTCGATGTGCTGTATGAGGTTTGGATCAATGGTTTGCTGTCAGGTCCAACGACTCACGCGGTTAACGTAATCTCTAACACCATGACTGCAGCTCTCACAGTAAGTGAGCGCAAGGTGGCGTCTGTTTTAGGTAACTCTATCGCACCGGATGAGGCCACAGCGCAGATCAAGGGTGCTATTGAGGGTGCTAAGGATGGCTTCCGTTTAGCCTGGAATGCACTTAAGACCGGCGAGCCTTCTGATCAGCTTAACAAGCTTGATGTAGGCCAGCAGCATCGCGCCATATCGTCAGAGAACCTGGAGGTATCGGGTGTTGCAGGACGGCTTGCTGATTACTTAGGTGTCGCAGTTCGCGTACCAGGTCGCCTGCTCACAGCATCTGATGAGTTCTTTAAGTCAGTAGGGTATCGCATGGAGCTACAAGCCCAGGCATACCGCACTGCATTCAACGAAGGTCTTACGGATGAGCGCGCAGCTGCACGAGTCTACGAGATTCTGGAGAACCCACCAGAGAATGTGAAGCGCGCAGCTATCGATGCAGCCCGATACCAGACATTCACTAACTCACTAAGAGAAACGAAGATCGGCACCCTGGGTGAGCTTGGTCAATTTGCAGAGAAGGCGCGTGGCAGTGAGCATGCAGCTATCCGTATACCGGCAAAAGTCATCCTGCCATTTATTAGAACGCCTACCAACATTGCGTCATACACATTAGAGCGCACTCCATTGGCGGCGTTGAGCAAGTCATTCTGGACTGAGATCAATGCAGGTGGCGCACGTCGTGACCTGGCTATGGCCAAGATTGTTACCGGCTCATTCATCATGGGCGCAGCAGCTGACATGGCACTCGGCGGTCAGATTACCGGCGGCGGTCCACAGAACCGAGATATGAAGAACATCCTGCGTGAGAAAGGATGGCAACCCTACTCAATCCTAATCAACGGTAAATACTATGCGTACAATCGTCTTGACCCTGTTGGCGCGATTATTGGATTGGCTGCGGACATTACCGAGATCATTGGACAGCTCGAAGAACCCGACGCAATTGAGATGGGTATCGCTGGAACAATTGCCGTAGCGCAAAACATGTCTAGCAAAACCTATCTAAAAGGCGTCACTGAATTCTTTGATGTCATGGCAAGTATCAAGGCCGGTGAAGATGTCGAGAACATCCGGGCTATGAACTACATATCTCGCATGGGTACATCGCTTGTGCCGTTTACATCTGCACTAAGCACTATTGAGCGCATGGTAGATCCGCAGCTCTCATCCGCATTTACCTATATGGATGGTGTGCGCGCCAGGTTGCCAGGTTTTAACGAAGACTTGCCGCCACGCAGAAACGTATTCGGTGAGCCTATTGTCCTATCCGGTGGTATTGGCCTGGATAACATGGCCGGTATCTACACATCTGAGCTAACAGAAGACTCTATTGTTGATGAGATCGTCGCGCAGAAGGTTGGTGTGCCGATGCCACGCAGAAGCATTAGTGGTGTCGAATTAGATGTATATCAGTACGATCGTTATATACAATTGATGAGTGGGAAAGCTGGTGTAAATCCACCGATCAAGGACCAGTTGAGAGAATTGTTTGCAGATCCTAACTATCAGAAGCTGATACGCGAGGATAAGCAGAACCAAATACGAGGCATATTTAACGATGCTGCGGCATCAGCCAGGGCACAATTGATTGTAGAACAGCCAGCGCTTCGAGATGCCATTGAAATGAAGGCATTCGAGGAGCAGATGAAGAGGGCAGCATACTAATGACAGTAGCAGACAACACAAGCCGTAACCAATATACCGCGACTTCTGGTCAGACGGTCTTCGCGTATACGTTTGAGATCGTCGACAAGGACGATATTGTCGTATTGAAGAACGGCACTACCCTCTCAGAGGGCACTAATTACACTGTGTCTAACGTGGGCAATGATAGCGGGGGTAACGTAACCCTTACCGTTGGCGCTACAGCAGGCGACATTCTGACCCTGTATCGGGATATGCCATACGCTCGCACCCAGAATTATACAAACTCTGGTGACTTCCTTGCCTCTGAGGTAAACAGCGACTTCGATAATCTATGGCTGGCAGGTGAACAGACTAACCGATCATTCTCGCAGTCTATCCGCAAGCCTATTACCGACTCTGACTCTATCTCGATGGAGCTACCCGAGGCGGCTGATCGTACTGATAGCTTCTTGACCTTTGATTCAACTGGCGCGGTAAGCACGTCGCCACTGGCTAGTGCCAATGTTCCGACAACTATTACTCGCCAGCAGTTTACAGGCAATGGCTCAACCACTGTATTTACTCTTGCGGCTAACCCCGGCTCCCCTGCGGCTGTTATGATTTACATTGACGGCGTATACCAAGAAGGCGATACATATAGCATTAGCGGCACGTCTCTGACATTCACAGAAGCGCCACCAACTAACGCAAGTATTGAGGCTGTTCTTTATCGCGTGACCGATATCGGCACGACCGATGCTAATTCTGTGACCTACACACCCGCTGGCACTGGCGCAGTACAGACCACAGTACAGACCAAGCTAAGAGAAAGCGTTAGCGTCAAGGACTTTGGTGCTGTTGGCGATGGCGTGACTGATGATACTGCGGCTATACAGGCGGCAATCAACACAGGTGCAACGTCCATTGTAGGCTCTGGTTTAACTTATCGAATCACTGACACGATACAGATTACGTCAGGAGACATAACCCTTTCTGACTTTAATTTTATTGGTCCGCTCACTGGACCGATTTCTACTGCGGCAACTAATCCTACATTTCTTGAATTCAAGGGAAGCCAAGGGTCAGATGTTGCACTGACAGCAGATGCCAGCAAAGGTGACAATCAAGTCACAATATCGTCGGTATCTGGCTTATCGGTTGATCAATGGGTGCGGCTTCAATCAGATGAAGTGTTGTGGGATAGCACTAATACAGGCGGAGAGCTTGCAAAGATCAAGGATATCTCAGGCTCAACACTAACCTTTTATGATGCCGTGTATCTAAATTACACAACCGCAAACAATTCAAGTATTGCCCCTTTAACGATGCTTGAAAACATTGTTGTTCGTAACTGTTCAATCTCTGGAGACGCATCGACAAGCCGACAACAAGGATTGCTCTTTGATTATTGTGCCAATGTAGTGGTTGAGAATCAGCGATCTACTGACTGCCAATATGCACACATTGCTTTCTCTACGTGCGCTGATAGCAGAGTTTTTGGTGGTCAAGGCGAGCGCACCAGCACAGCCATTGGTTTGAATTATGGAATTGTGATTGGCGATGCCTCAAACAATATCTTGGTTGATGGTTATACAGGCCGAACAATGCGCCACACAGTGACAACTGGCGGATCAAGCGGCGTAAACCGTTACGTTAAAGCAATGAATTGTGTTTGCCTTGATCAGCTTGATGCTGGCCTTGATGCCCACGCATCCACAGCAGAGGTCAACTACAGCTTTAACTACATATCTATTCAGACCGGAGCCGGTACAGACGGGATTATTTGCCAAGGCGAGCAGTTCACGGCTATCGGAAACAGCATCTATAACGCGCCACGCCATGCAATTATTCACCAACCATTATTGGTTTATTCTGGTTGCGGTGCTGAGTTACACGCGGCAGACAATACTATTGAGTACATTCAGGCTCCCGCGTCGGCGTCATCCGTTGGCATCTTTGCCGTAACCGATAGAGCCTCTTCGGTATTTAAGTCTGTGAGAGTTAGTGGCAACCGTATCAAAGCGGCGCCCTATGCTATCCAGATGTACGCAAAACTTTCGAACATCGAAAACACCTCTATCTCCAGCAACATCATTCAGGATGTTACCTCTCGCTCTATTTACTACCGAGCGAATGCAGGAATGACCATCGAGCAAAACAGTGTGGTTGGAAATATATGCACACAAGCTGGCGGTTCAAACGAGGGGATTTACTTCCAAGGCGTTAGCACTGGCGAGGTAAATTACAACACGGCAGAGGGAAACATCATTGATGGTGCTGCCACAGCCATTCGATTGATCAACACGACTACGACTCGAATCGGTGACAGTAATGTTTTCCGTAATGTCACCAATGAGTTCATTCAGTCTGGTGACACTGACACAATCAGAGGCGGAGTATTGTTTGGTGAGACTACATTTGATCCGCCAAGTCTTGCGGCAGGTGCTAGGACAACAACCACATTGACCGTCAATGGAGTAAATCCAGACGATGTTCTTATTGGCGTATCGCACGACACCTCATTATTCAGTGGCGATATTGTTCTGAGTGGATATGTTCTAGGAACTAACTCTGTGCTGGTGGTTTATGAAAATCAGGGCGTTGTTACTAGAGATGTGGCGTCTGGAAACCTGCGCGTCATGGTTAGGAAGTCTGCCTAATGACCCTATCTGACTTCAACAATCTATACAGCTACAAGTTCGATCCAAAGGGTCGGGATCAGTGGCGCGTGTTGAAGCCTAATGCACTGGATCAGTACCACGGCGATTGCGAAGACTACTCACTATCCGTCCTGTATTACGTGATCTGTCAGGAGTCATGGTTCAAGTTCTGGTGGCTACTGTTTACTTTCCAGGCTGAGATGTGTGGCTGCGACACTAACGGCGGAGGCCATGCTGTACTTCGCTATGGTGATCAGTACATTGATAACTGGACAAAGGAATGGGTTGACCGTGAACACATGGAAGGCTTAGGCCATGAATTCTGGCCTTGGTACAAAACTATTCTCCCCACTACTGTCGCCATTAAGATGGTAATGGCAAAACTGAGAGGCTGATATGACTATCAAACATTTAGGCGGCATTTTTGGTCGCAACCCAACATTCAACGATGTCACTGTAGATGGGCCATTGTCTGCTAATGACAACATCGTCATGGCAAACGGCAAAGGCATCGACTTCTCTGCCACCTCTGGCACTGGCACCTCTGAACTATTCGATGACTATGAAGAGGGTACTTGGACGCCGACACTCGAAAACGTAACGATTACTTATGATTCTCAATCAGGAAAATACACAAAAATAGGAAGAGATGTTTTTTGTTACGGATTGATTAATGTTAATACAATCGACAACACTGACGCATCATCTGTAGCGATTGGCGGTTTGCCGTTTACTCCATCCGGTGTATGGTGCGCTTTAAGCCTATCTAATGGACAGGGTGCAACTCCTTTGTTTGGCTCTAAATTGACAGAAACTACTGGCGCCATTATATCGGGTGGATTCATTCGGCCATCAAATGTCGCTAGTCAATATGTGACTGCTTACAATGTTGCAAATGTTATCGCAAACACTAATGGGTCATTTTATTTTGCCGCCCATTACACAACCTAAAAGGGTTCTAGCATGGCTTTAACTAAAGTTCACAGTCGAATGATTGATGGCGCTTCTGCAAATGTCAGGGATTATGGCGCGGCAGGAGACGGTACTACGGACGATACCGTAGCTATTCAAGCCGCAATCAACAGTGGTTCAAATACAATTTACTTTCCACCCGGATTTACTTTTTTATGCGAAAGTCGTTTAAGTGTTACAACTGCGAATGTTACATTTTCCGGTTATAACGCAACGATTGTAACAAAAGATGGAATTTCGGCAGGTAGTGCAATCATATATGTAGATGCAAATAGATTCTCTATCTTTGGGCTAACTATTGAGGGCCAACAATTTTCGGGACAACATGCGGATTGCGATGCAATTTTTATAAACAGTGGGGCTAATTCTATAGTTCAAGATTGCAGGATTCAAAATTTTGACAATGGGGCTGGCATAGCTTTACGGTCATTGGGTTCAAACCATGTGATTAAAGATAACTTTATTAAAAACTGCACTCCAGTAGCGGCTGGTGGTGATCAATATGGCTCAATTATGTGCAATGCTTCTGGTACTTTGGTTACTGGGAACAGGATTACTGAACACAAACAAACAGGTATTAGTAATTTTGGAGGTGATTACATAACAATAACTGATAACTACATGGCTGGCGCTGATGGTGTTTCAGACGTTGGTGGGATCATCTTTGATGGTCTTACTATTGGCTGTGTGATGGATGGGAATACTATCTATACCGGAGACGTAGAAGGCATACAAATTGCTGGTTCAATATCTGGTTACGGTGGAGCAAGTAAGGACCACATTATTTCAAATAATGTAATTATCAATTCTGACTACTCTGCAATTACGTTGTTTGCCGCTGATACTGGGGCGGTAACTCAAGTAACAATTAGCGGGAATCACATTAGCAATTCAGATTCTACTACTGGCCGCGCATTCGAAATGAATAGAGCCAGCAAGATATTGATTAGTGGCAACTATGTTACCGGGCATAACCGTGGGGTAGAAATACCCAACTTGTGTACTGATGTGAACATAACTGGCAATTATTTTTATAACCAAGACAACATTGCCATTATGGTTTATGGAAACAAATGGCTGGTGTCTGGAAACAAAATTATTGGAGACAGTGGAAGCACTATCGGAATTCAATTTAATGCGATCACGGTTGCTGGTGAACAGCTAATTCATGGCAATCAAATTAGCGAATGCGCTACCGGAATAAATGGCACTTTTAACTCTTCACTTCAAACATTCGTTTACAACAATCACTTTTTAGATAACACGGCAGATTATTCATGGACAAGCAGGGGCGTTAATTCTGTTAAAGATAATGCTTATGATTCTGCGTTATCGGGCGAGTTCACTTTGGTTGCTGGAGCGGCAAGCGTTGCTTTCAGCGGATTAACGGCTGATGATTTAATTGAATTCTATTTAAAGACTAATGGCGGCACAGAGGGTGCGCTGTACATTTCAAACAAAAATGCTGGCGTGGGATTCGACGTTGCATCAACCAGCTCAACTGATACATCCACTTACTACTGGCGTGTAAACCGATAATACCCCTCGCGGGTGGACAGGCCCGATAGGGCGATAAACATAGGAGGCCACATGGCACTTACTGAACAAACAATGAACGACAAGATTGAGGTATTGCACCTTGCCGCTGGTTATCCAGTAGTACAGGTCCGCACTGCGACAATCATCATGCGCGATGGCGAAGAAGTATCTCGCTCATTCCATCGTCATGTACTCACACCAGACGCGGATTTGTCTGGCGAAGATGCTGAGGTTGTGGCTATCGCAACAACTGTATTTAGTGATGAAGCTAAGGCGGCATACGCGGCACAGGAGGTTGAATAATGTCAGGTGAAGTAACTAAGAGTATTACAGCTCAGAACTCATTCAGCGATACGATCAAGATACAGGGCTACTTTAATCTGTCTGTCTCTGGGATTGCTGGCGGTACCATCGTAACAGTACAGAAGCAGTCAGGTGTTGACGGCACTAACTGGACCGACGTTGATGACTTCTCATCCGACATCGAGACCTTTGGCTTTGAGGCAGAGCGTCAGAACTATCGCGTAGGCGTTAAGACTGGCGAGTTTGGTTCAGGTACGTGCAAAGTCCGACTTGGCTGTAAGTGGATCGACTACCTGTCGTCATGAGGACCCCTGCGTGGCAACGTAAAGCTGGGAAGAATCCCAAGGGCGGCTTGAACGAAGCAGGTAGACGTTCAGCCAAGGCCCAAGGGATGAACCTCAAGCGTCCAGTAAAGAGCGGTGACAACCCACGACGGGCATCGTTCCTTGCTCGCATGGGCAATATGCCGGGGCCAGAACGTAAGGACGGCGAGCCTACACGTTTATTGTTATCATTGAACGCATGGGGTGCCAGTTCAAAGGCAGATGCTAGGAAGAAAGCGGCAGCAATCTCTAAGCGCAACAAGGCGAGGAAAGCATGAAGAAGCCAAAGAAAGGTTTGTACTACAACATCATGAAGAAGCGCGAGCGGATCGCGGCTGGCTCTGGCGAGCGTATGCGTAAGCCAGGCACTAAAGGTGCGCCTACATCTCAGGCATTTAAAGATGCAGCCAAGACGGCTAAGAAGAGATAACCATGAGCATAGAGCGGTCAGTAGCGAAGCTCGAAGCCCAGCAAGAAGCGATGGCGCAAGACGTTAGCGAGATGAAGTCTGCGCTGACAAGTATTGCCCAAACTCTTCAAGACTTATCAAGCATGGAGCAGAGGCAAGTTCACTTGACCGAGACTGTAACCCGCGCACATAAGCGCATTGATGAGATCCAAGCTATCGTGAAGGATGAGGTAAAGAACCACGAGAAGCGCATCCAAGCTATCGAGATCAGCATCGCCAAGAACCAGTGGATCGAGCGCATCATCATGGCTGGCGTCATGGCTGTTATCGGTATGTGGATCAAGGGCGGCATCTAATGCTTGACCTACTTGTCGGCCCTATCGCCAAGCTGTTGGACAAGGTTATACCCGATGCGGATGAGCGCAGTCGGTTAGCCCATGAGATCGCAACACTAGCGGAGCGGCAGGCCCATGAAATCGCCAAGGCTCAGATCGCCGTCAATCGAGAAGAGGCTACAAGCCATTCGATCTTCGTTGCTGGATGGCGTCCGGCTACTGGATGGATTTGTGCTATTGGCCTTGCGACTAACTACCTGTTTGTTCCTGTTTGTAATTTTATACTTACTATCACTGAGTCCCCTATCACCGTTCCACCCTTGGACCTGAGCGAGATGATGCCTGTACTCTTGGGAATGCTAGGACTTGGCGGTCTGCGTACCTACGAAAAGACAAAGAACGTGGCGCGCAAATGAGCTTCAAATATTTCAGGCTCGAAGAGTTCAACTGTACGCATACCAACCTCAACTCCATGGATCTGGCGTTCATCCATCGGCTCGATGAGCTGCGTGAGCGTGTCGGCTTCCCCATGATTGTGACCAGCGGTTACAGGGATGCAACCCATCCTGCCGAGGCGCGCAAGTCACAGCCCGGTACACACAACCAGGGCATAGCTGCAGACATCGCAGTGTCCAATGGGTTCGAGCGTATGAACCTGGTGCATGAAGCACTCAAAATGTCGTTCGGCGGCATCGGTGTTTCTAAGTCATTTATCCATATCGATGACCGCAAGACTACTCCGGTCATGTGGACGTACTCTTAAAATAACTAACGAAACCTGTTGATTCTCCCTAGCAGTTAACGTAGACTGTTGAACAGTTGGCGATAATGCCACGCACCAAGGGAGATTAGTATGAGTAAGATCGGACAATACGTTCAGCAGAAGCAAGCAATCCTTGATGATGCAATGGCAAAAAATGTGCCAGTTGCAGATATTTTGGAGCACATGGGTAACCAGGCTACCGATTTTGTTTCTGCATGGGAGCGTTTTATCGAGACTGAAAAAGGCAAACAACAATGGATAAAGGGAGAAGACGATGAGTGATATTCCACAACCCGTCATTGACGTACTGAAAGAGATTGGCGAGACCGCTAAGACATCCACATGGGATTGCCACGGTACTCGCGTGATCCTACACAAGGCGCTTGAAAAGATTGCAGCACACAAGGGCATCGTATTCGATACGCCTGTTCACTTGGTTACCGATCCAGCTAACAAGCAGGTAGCCATCCAAGTCACCGGTCGACTAGGCGAAATGGAAGCCTGGTCAATCGGTGAAGTCTCACCGGCCAACTGCAAGAACGCCTATCCATTTGCGATGGCAGAGAAGCGCGCCAAGGATCGCGTGATCCTAAAGCTGGCTGGCTTGCATGGTTACGTGTACTCAGAGGATGAGGCTGAAGACTTCAAAGAGTCACCTCATGCCGAGCTGCTGGCGTATAACGAAGCAGTGCGCGACAACATCGACTTTGTATTCCAGGTCAAAGAGGCAGTAGCCAATGAGGAATGGGATATGTTGCGAGCGATCATCGAGGAAACACCAAACGATGTGAAGCTTGCGCTCAACCGTGCCCCCAGCAAGGGAGGCATATTCACTACGCACGAAGTCAAGTGCATGAAACAAAGCCCAAAGGGAGATAAGTAATGGAATACCAAAAGAAACCTGGCGAAGCCAAGCTGTTTAGGAATAAAGACAAGGCCAAAGAAAGTGACGCTGATTACCAGGGCTACTATATGCACGACGACGGTGTAACCGAGGAAGGCATCAATGCTTGGGTTAACACCGCAGCCAATGGCAGCAAGTACATGAAGCTGTCTTTCTGGAACAAGTCAGAGACCGCAGCCAAGGGTATAGCAGAAGCGCGCCAGGCTATGGCCCCGCAACCCGCACCGCAACCACAGGAGCCATTCGCGGATGACATCCCGTTTTAAACCAGGACGCGCCATACAAGTGGCGCAAACCCTTCTCGATATCGATAACCGCACCCTGGCTAAACAGTTGGGGTGTCACGAGATGACAGTGTGTCGGATGCGTGGAGCTGATGACATCAAGGTAAACAAGCTTGCAGAAGTGGCCGATGCATTCGGCATGTCACTGATGGAGCTGCTGAAGTTAGGAGACGACAATGAGTCAGAAAGATCGAGTGTTGCAGTATCTCAAAGAAGGCAAGGTGCTCACCAGGTTGAACGCTTGGGATGAGCTTGGCGTTATCGAAACTCCAGCCCGAATACACGAGCTGCGCAGTGAAGGTCACGACATTCAGTCAACCAGGAAGCAAGTGCTCAATCGCTACGGCGAGACAGTCAACATTGCCGAGTGGTTTATCAGGTAAAAAAAAGCCCGGCTTTTACACCGGGCTAGGTTGTCCAAGGGAGTGGACGGTGTTATCTTCAAGGGGTCAAAGCATGAAGATGAATGTAGTATACACCTTCATAACATTTATTGTTATTCATTCATCCTCATTTTGTCAGAGATTACTGGGCGTTAGGCCAGGGGATATGAAAACCCTGGAGACGGAGTTGACCCTCTCTAT
>Ga0209756_1003307_pt1 | contig 13163 bp, 24 predicted proteins | sample ETNvirenome_6_85_FD_184071 | JGI IMG/M metagenome (GOLD analysis project Ga0209756, IMG submission 184071) | Marine viral communities from the Pacific Ocean - ETNP_6_85 (SPAdes) (version 3) | ecosystem: Environmental > Aquatic > Marine > Oceanic | place: Pacific Ocean | collected 2013-06-19
ATTAGATTTCTCCTTTATTAAAATTAATAGAAGAAGCGAGAGGTCTGACCTTTTTCACACCACATATCCACGTGACTTAGTGCTACTCGCTCCTTCTATATAATTATAGGCAGTGTCGTGACAGGCCGCACTCCTCGTCACGGAGTTCCGTTTAGTCATCGATTATGTTTCTTTTAAGACGAAATCGCCTCCACTGCCTATGTTATGGAGTCTTGGCTGCTACCACCATGCCAACTACCTTTGCTTATGAGTTTGCTTCTTATGCATTTTAGACTCCAAACGATGTTTCTCTTTATTAGATTCTCCTGGTCTCGTTTTAATTAAGGCCAGTTGTTCTTCATTTGTCCGTTTATCATGGAGTTTTTGTCTTTCAATAGCTTGTTCTTGTCGCTCGCGTCTTGTTCTCATTTGTGTTCCTTAAAGTATTCTATTGCTATTTGTACACCTAATACTATGAAAAATATCGCTATTACTAAAAATATTAGACTCCATGCTAGTACCCATATATTAGCTATCCAGGTATATATCTGCATTATTTATTCCTCCAAAGTTCTGTTTCCCTCTGCTGATTCTGCTTTTTCATATGTTTTTAACATTCCTTCTATGTCTGATACTAGCTCTCCATAACTGTCTATCCATTCTCTGCTTTCATTTGGCTTTTGAGTTTTATTGGCTATGACATGCCTTAAAGCGTATAGTAATTTTGATACTTCATTTATGGAGAACCTTATTATCATGCTTCCTTCTTTGTCTGTCATGGTTTCCACTTATTCCTCAATTTTATATGATAATAGCTGTTTAGCCCCTCATCTCGCTATCAAGATGTTAACCGTGTGTGTTTATAGTCTAACAGTCTAGCACTATTCTCGTCAGAATAGCTGTCTGCCCAGCATTTTTACTATATCCTACGATGCATGATGCACTCGGATTCAGCTCATCGGTGAACAGCCATCATCATAAAATTTTAGGGTATGATATACTTTTTTGAGCAACCATACCCCATAACAATTATATTACCATTCCTACTCTTTGTTCTAACTTTTTTAATCTATATGCTACATTAGTTATCTTCTGTTCAAGTGAATCTAAATTATCTATCATCTTCAACATATCTTTCTTAATCTCTTTGATTCCTACTGTAGGTTTTGTCTTCTTCTTGACAACCATTATGATTCCTCCTTTTGTTTAAGATATTGACTTAAATTTCCGATAGCTATATGATAAGTAGAAGTTGTAAGTCTTTTTACGTTTCCACTCTTACACCTTTTAGCCATTGACTTGATTTGTCTGTCTATATCATGTTTCATAATATCTAGAGCATCTGCAGAAATTTGAACTCCAACATCATGAAACACTTTCTTAACTTTTGTAATATTTATCATTTCTACTATCTTTCCATTTCTTCCATACAATCTCATATATGGAGAAAACTACAATAACTTGTATCAGCATAAAGAATTCAAATAACAGTAGTCGCAGTCCCAATACCGACATTGTCTTCATCTTTCTCCTCACTTTCTGATTTTATGAATGCTAACTTAACTTCATTTGAACTTTTTAATGGAATAAAATAAATTGTAGTATCACTGCTTATATTATTCGCATTCCTAAATGATCTTGGAAGTGTAAAGCGACCCCTGCCATCCATTTTACTTTTTCCTATAAACATCATATTTTAACCCCTCTTTCCAATAATATTAGATTATGCGTACACGAAAGGATATTTCAGCCCTTCCACCACGACCTGTGAGTCAGTATACAATACAATATTCCCATTTCACTGCTACTCTAATTAAAGAGTCTGATGACCAATGGGACATAGATTATTAAAGGGTGCCTCCCAAAACTTCGGCACATTCGGGCGTCGATAATAATCGTTAGTATGTTATCTGTACTCTCCACTACTCTGGTTAACCCAGCTCCCTCTGCATAATCTAATTCATATTATGATTCTGCTATTGGATTTAGTTCCTTGATAGCAGTTAGCTTACGTACACATTTCTCATTAGTCTGAAGATCAGCCCATGAATTTATCTTGGATGAATCTTTTCCACTATTCCAAAATGTATGAGTACATGCTTGTGTCATATCCCACAAAGTATGATCATTTCCGTTAGATGGTGGTTCTGTTATGAATTTGTCCACAACTTTACCCCATTGAGTATAGCCAAGTATATCCTTACCTAAATGATCATTCCTGACAGATTTAAGTTTATCAGTAGTATCAACATTAATACTATTTAATCTATCAAGATTCTCTACTAGTTCTGGCATAGAATCAGCAGCAAAGAGAATTGTCTGCTTTGCCTGTTCTAAGACTTCCTTCCAATTTGAATTGTTGGGAGTATGTCTAAAACGAAACTTGTTAAACCACTGTTTATGAATCATACCATTAAGACAGGATAATACATTGATAAAGATTTCAAAAGACAATGAGCAAGTCATATCATATGCATTACGCCACATTAATCCCATTGCAATTTTATCTCCTACTTTCAATTCATGAGTAGCAAAACCATTGTTACAGATTTGTGTCATCATGTATTTACTGCCGTCAAAGATCTCCTTACCTGTTTTCCAGGAACCAGGCAATTCAGACATAAGATCATCTGAAAATGCTTTAACCTCTGAATTTGGGACCAGCATGAACTGCTCACTTACAACACCACATTCGTAAGGTTTTCTCACTGTATTACCATCTTCAGCTTTATATGGTACTTCCATCTTTACGGAATACATTCTGGACTGCATGCCGTGATCTTCAGTAAACAATGGTACTTTTTCTATTGGTGTATATGGCTCAAATGTATTCATCATTACTCCTTTTCTTTAAACCACTTACAAATGGTTTCTTTATTAATTTAACTCCAGGAATCTTATTTCCTTCTTTTAACTCCTTTAATATTCTCTTCTTATCCAACTTTTCTTCTTGAACTAGAACAAAATATTCTTTAGGAATCATATTTTCATCTTCTACATGTACAGCACCACTTGAATTCCTAACTTTTACTGGATTGAATACAGAATGTTTAGGAAGACTGCCTACAGATTTATGTGTGTCTACAACTAAAGATTTAATATGCTCGTTATCATTTCTGATAACATTCAATATAGCTTTACACTTATCTATATGATCTTTAACCATTCCGATCTTCTTTTCATTGTCTGTATACAACCAGTAAATACCATCTTCCTTATCAAACAGTTCAGTAAAAAGCTCTTTAACTTGAATAGCTCTATCCTCTGGACTTTTCATATCCAAACCCATTTGAAGAGTCATTATATCTGTTGATATTTCATGCATCTTTCTTTTCATATAATCCTCCCATTCTTTTTTACATCTACATCAAGTCTGCAATTTAACCTTTCTTGTTCTCTATTCTTTAAGGTAATGAGTTCAAGATGTTCTATCACACCTTCACCACTTCTAATTGGTTTTAACGCCAGTATCTTATTAGCATTATAGGATATTCTGAATGATCCTGATGGACTTGCTATATCAACTCCATTCTTAAATGCTTCCTTGGATAATTCCCATATACCTATAACAATACAGTTTAGGTCTTTAGATAGATTCATTATGCTTTCAGAAATATCTTTATCTTTCGATATCTCATCCCTGAATCTTGATTTCATTAAACCACAATGGTCTATAAAGATTACTTCTGGATTGAAGTTGATTACATCAAGCTTCTTCTTGATCTCCCATGGAAAACATGGTTCAAAATCAAACTTGATATGATTCATGTTAGGAATGCCATTTTTACCAGTTCTATAATGATTCTTTAAAGTTTCTTGGTTCCAACCATTATGAATCATTGATATCCTTTCAATAATTTGCTTTCTTGACATTTCAAATTCCATGAAATATGATTGTTTCTTAAAAGCAAGCAACCAATTTAATATTAGCATTGATTTCATTGATTCTGGAGGAGCAGTAAGAAGCATTGTTTCTCCTGGATATATAGGAAAATGCTGATCATAAATCGCACCTATATCTAAAGGAACTTGATTGCTTGAGTAAAACTTTATAAGCTCTTGTTCAAGATCACTTACATCATAGTTACTAATAGACTTCTTAGCTTTATAGAGTTTGCATTCAGAAGAACACATTCTATCTTTTATCTCAGAATTACATCCAAAGTTATATCCTTCACCATTATTAGCATTATAAACTGAGTGTATTATCTTTTCCATCTCATTTTCAGTAAATGGATTATCACTAGAAGATATTTTATTTCTCCAATATTCCATGAATATTCTTACTGCATCTTCTGGAAACCTGATTCTTAAATGAGATCCAAGAGTTAAAGCTGTCTTATGTCTAAAACCATATGGTACATTTTCCATCATTCTTTGAATGCATATATAATCATTAGAAATTGAATTTCTCCCTTGAGAAACAAACTTTGCTTTTGGAAGAGATACAGTCACATCAAATACAGGATCTGTCTCTAATTCCTCAAAATTAAAGCTATCTCTTGGTCCAGAGGCATTTATGTCTAACCATTGTTCATTTACATCTGTAATTTCAGATTTCTTAAGTGGAATCTTCCAATATCCAGAGTGTATTTTTAGAGTATTTGGAATCCTGATTAATCTTACTCTATCTATTACAAGAGGATCTGCATAATCATATATACCTTTATTCTTTAAGACATGTTTTACTCTTAAATGTAGATCATTACATGGTTTCCACTTGAATGCAGAACCAGAAATATGTATATGAAATCCTTTTTCTCCAGAGAAATAAACTTGTGATGGTAAATCTTCTAATAATTCTAATAATGCGAAAGTGAGGTCTTTTGCTTGTTGTAGATTTGCTCCGTCAACATCAAAGATAAATTCATCTGGCATGTATAACTTACCTCTATATCCAGATAAAGTTTTCTTGGACTTAACATGTTTTACTACTTCTTCATCATAATCCCACAAAGACATAAATGTATCAGAAGATATGTTATAAAATGAGGATATTTGACTTGGTGGAAAGAAATGATGACGATTGGTAAGTGAGAATGCATATTCTTTTAGTATCATAGTTTATGTCCTCTTAATAACCAGATTGAATCCTTTCTGGTTGATTTTTCTTTAACATTAATTATTCCCTTTTCTTTCATCTCTCTAAAAATTCTATCATAGGTAGAAGGAGATCCTAATCTTCTGCCATATAATTGAACACCTCTTTCTGAAAGATTTTGTATATCTCTGGTACGAAATCCTAATTTTCTATTATTCCAATACCATTTTATCATAGCTTCTATGTGTTTCTTTACAGTAGGTGTCATGATATACTCCTTTACATTGAAAAAGGCTGATAGATAATAGTATGCAATCACTACTATCTATCAACCTTCGGTACTATTGGATACTTAGAATGGTACTTCGTCTGCAGGAGGATCTGTTATAGTTTGCATAACAGTTTCTATTGAACTTGAACTCTCTCCATTTCTGGCCTGCCAAGTACTTAAACTCCTCTCGGAACGGGTTTTCCAGTAGGAAACATCTTTCTCTGTGTATGAAAGTTTATCTGTTTCCATTATAACAGGAGCAGGTTCACGCCATATACGGGCATATTCACCATCACCTGTTTGTTCTCTGTAAAATAGAACATTAACCTTCATTCCATTGAGATTAGTTGGATCATCATCATATGTTATTACTGGTTGACCAGATCCATTATCAATAATCTCTTGTATACCAGCATTAGCAAATCTAAACCAGCTAGAAATTCTAAATTCTTCCTTAGTGGTCTTGTTTACTGTCTCGTATACACGTGCATTTAAGTTGTCTGGATAATCTTCAAACCAAATATCCATAAACTTATTACCGTTGTAATGATCATATTTGGCATTCTTTATTGTTAGTTCCTTCCAACCTGCCTCATAATCAGCACTACTACCAGAACCTATTGTGACTGTTTTAATCGCCATTTTTCTCTCCTTTATTGATTAATGTAGCTAAACTTCTTGTTTTTCCAGTACCTGGACTGCCAACAACCATTATTCTTACATTGGGAAATTCCTTTTCTTTGGCAGCTGCTATTACGGGCTGAAAATCTTGTTCCATATCAGCTGGTAGAAGATCAGTCCTGTCTTTGGCGTGCTCATATATGGATGAATGTTTTGTTCTCCACATATAATCTTCTAAATTACCATTTTTCTTTGTATAAGTATATAGTATAAAATCAAACCATTTACTTATGTCTTCTTTAGTGCTACCATCTATATATGGCTTGATTTTTGTCCTGCCATCTTCAAGAGTTTCAGTTTTGCTATGACATGTAACAATTAGAATACCAGGAACTTTAGTGATAAACTCAAGCAATGTATCAAGGGTATTCTTTAGCTTACCCCATGCATTAAGCTTCATTATTCCACTCTTATCAACTAATGACCTTTGATACTTTTTTGCTAATTCAGAGAACGAGTCTATGATTAATGCATCTACCATTACTCCATTCTTAAGAACAGTATGTTCCTGAACTTCTTTTATGATAAGCTCATCTGCAATTTTCTTATCAACTTCTATTCTTTTGATAGTATACATTGCAGTAATAATGTCTCTAAAGTCTTTAAACTGAGCTGGTTTTAAGACTGGACAGTTGAACATTTCCTGTATTTCATCTTCACCACCTAAAGTATTAGATCCATGTTCTGTATCAAACATTAAGATTTTATTCATTTGATTCTATCCTTTCTTTTTTGGGGGATAAATAGTCTGAAAACTGACTATAAATCTACGTTTTGTCGAGGGAGCAAGCAAGTATAAATAGCCTACTCCCTCACCTTTTATGTTAATGTAATGGGTACTAAGTATTCATCTGAGGGATCATCATCTCTCCAACGTAGTGCTTGTTCTACAGTATTCATATTTACATCACTAGTATTCCATTGATAATCCTTATTATTAGGAACACCTTCTATGCATATGTCTCCTGTAGATGGATTTATCATCTTTAGATATGTTGCTGGGATTGTATCAGCATTTGATGGCCTTATATTGCCTACTAATGTCGCAGGGAAAAAGAATCTTAATAATTCATATTTCCTTCCATCAATCTCATCTTCATCAACACGCATATTAGGTACACTTTCAAGAATAGTTTCCATCCCAAAATGTTCAATCAGTTCAGTTCGGAAAGCTACATTTGTTAAGCTAAAAGTATCTATTGGCTTTACTTTATCCCAATTATTAGTCTCTTTAGCTTCTTTTATTAATTTAACTACACGTGTATTGCCATAATTAGATCTTGCAGCTCTATTCTTGATATCTCTATCATCTTTATAGCATTTCTCTGTAAAAAGTTTTACCTTTTTTGGAATCCTGCTTAAAAGATTACCATCCCAATCAACCTTCATTGGATAGAATGTGGCTACTTCATCATCACTAAAATTGACCAGAGTACCATTTCTCAGATATCTTAATCCTGCATGGGGTATTATACCTAAACTCAAGAATCCTCTGAAAGTGTATGACCAATTTCCTGGAGTATCATCTTTAGTCTGTCTATTATGTACTTTTTTTGAAAATTCTCCCCAATGACTAAAATTACCTGATAGAAATGTAAAGTGTTCTTTGGTTACTCTTATAACTGGAATCTTATGATCTATCCCGTTATACCATGCTCTATCAAATCCATAGATATTTATAGTTTTTGATCCCATCTTTACACAGTGAAATGCAAGATGCTTGTGTCCACATCCAGCATATAAGAAAAAGGCATCTCCCTGCTTTCCGTTAACAGCTAAATTACGTAGTTTATCTCTTTTCTCTAGATTATAATTTCTATCAATATGAATACCCATTAGTCCACCACATATCTTGCTGTTCCAGAAATATGATCCCACTCTTTAACTATACTAACTTTGTAATGACCAGCAGGAATCGACAAAGCATTATGTTCTTCATGCTTAATAACAGCAGAATCACCTGTAATCTTAATGAATTCAGGTATATTTCCTACTCTTGTAGTTCTTTTACCAAATGCGGTTATTGCAATACCTGGAGGATGATCAACCATGTTAAATGCATGAGAATGACCAGTAACTTCACCATGTGCAACTGTTAAAACATTTTCTTTGTTATCCCAGTCACTATTTACTCTAGCAGTTTCCTTAAATGTTCTACCATAGTCATTCTTTGATGTAGGCTTCATTACAAATCGTGTTCTTTGGGTATCAAAAACCTTGTTCATTGATCCTTCGGCTGGCAGATTTTCTTCAATTATGTGCCATTGATCTTCTTCTGCTGAAACGAATAAAACATCACCTTGTTGATATTTAGCCATTTTATTTACCTCTCTTTTCTTTTTTGTTTTTGTTCTTTAAAATAGATCATCATTCTTGCAGGTAGAACAACAGTATCATTACAATAACCACAACATCTATCATCATTGACTGGCCATGAATTATGTCCACCGTCCCATCCATTTAGATCTGTTACTATCTTACTTTCACAGATACTGCACTTTCTATTAATTAATTTCATCTTTTTTATCCTTTAGATTTTCTAAAGCAATATCTGAAAGTCTATTTTCTTCTTTCAAAGCTAAACTTGTTAAAGCTAAAGCTATTGTCTCAAGACATGTCATTATTCTTGGCAAATACTTATTGAAATTTTCAACAGTCTCTTTACCCATTCTTGTTTTGATAAAATCTGTCATTACTATACCTCCCTTTTTACTTTTAGTTTATTTCCTAAAGTTATCAACTACGATTTGGCAAAGGTCATCCATGCAGAGTTGTGGAATCTCATACTCGTCTAAATAGGTACAGATGTCCTCTTGAATTTGTTCGCTTATTCCTCTTTCTCTCACCGATACCTCAGCTTCTGGGAACATTTCGTCAAGTGCTTGTTTTGATATATACCTATAGTTTAGGGATGAAGTAGGATGTCTAGATAAAAACTTAAGGGCATCTTTAGCGATTTTTACTTGTTTATGAGCTTTTTCAAGCTCTTCTTCTAATAATTTACAATTGACGATTTGTTCTATTTCTTCATCGAATTCGTCTTCTTCATAAAACATTGAATCTTCCTTGCATTTACTGCATTTTCCCATGTTTTTATATACTTCAGGATAAGAAGACGCAGTATGATAAGGTAATGCATTACAACACTCACTTACTATCATTGTTTCCTCCCTTTTCATTTATCATATCCTTTTATCATTTTCCAACCTTCTTCCATTTTTATATAAAATAATCTTCTACCAATTATGTATTCATAACAATCAAGAATTTCTTCTTCAGACGGTATGCTTGGAATAACACTATCTTGATGTTCATCAAATTCTTCCATCATATACACGAAATATTCGAATCTTATCCATTCTTCATCAATCTCTAAAAGTAAATTTTCTTCTTTCATTTTTGTCTCCCTTCTTCACAAAATTATCAGCACCCACTTACGGTTGATTTAACCGTGAGGTATCATTTGAAGGGAGTAAGCAGATGCTGACAAACTTAATCCCTTCTTTCTATCTTTAAAGCTTCATAAGAAATCATTATAAATGTCTCCCTTAATTGTTTAACATCTCAGTAGGTGTAAACGGTGAGTGCCGCTAACCGTTCCAAGTCTGCCTTATTGGACAGCAATCTGAGATTATGTTAAACAAGTAGCCACCAGTGCGGTTTTGACTTATCTGGTTTTCCGAATGTCATGACAGGTGTCGCAGAAGCTACTTGTATTCTGATTAAAAAATTAGCAGGGTTTGCTATCGAAAACAACTTCGATATCTAATAGGAGCAATCGCCTGTTTCCAGGTCACGGTTCAATGCATTCTCGTATTTCTACAAGGCACCTCAGATAATATGTTATCCCTAACACGGGTATTATCCATAAGTACAGTTACTACAACAAATACATTAGTATCCAGGCTGCTTCACCCCAGAACCTGTTGATACTTAGAATCCGTCACAAAGTAGTTCGTCTCTCGACTTTTCTATTTGTTTGTGTTATCAAGACTTTACCTGCAAGAGCTATCTTGCTTCACAACCTTGCAAACCTCCGTCTGCAAAGCTGTCCCCATTCGGGTTAGTGCGACAATAAACAGTCCTTTCACTAATCACTGTCTAGGTAAATACATGTTGTCAGCCTTTGGGACAGCCTCTCTTTTAAACATGCATAGCAAATTAACAAGGACACTTCATTGGCTTCGAACCAACTAATGCAAGAATTATTGCACTTCCGAGCAGCTTAACTCTCAGCTCTACAATAATTCACCTTGCTCCCTGCAAATATATACTATAACCACTTACCCCAATTCTTTGGTAATTGATATATGGGTTTCTCATTTGGTGGTCTACCTGCTGATACCTTATATCCATTTGCTTTAGTAGTCCCACGAGGTCTACCAACCTTTCGCTTTACTGATGTTAAAGTTAAATTCTTTAATCTAGTTTTAGTCATTCTTATCTCCTTTTATACCAAATGGCATATAGTTGATCCTTATTTAGTTTATTTGCTTTAGACTTAGATATATTAAATATTGTTACAATCCAGTCTACTAACTCGTATTTGTATTTGTATGGGCATCTCATCTTGAGTAAAACTCCCAAGTACCTTCCCAAGAACATAACTTTGTTAATGGAGAGTAATCGTTTAAAGGAAGACCATGCAAACTATCTTTTAAGATAGGTCCAAATTCAGCAGGTGATACTTCCCTTCCATATTTAATACCTGTGTAAAGAGTTATATGAAGAGGTAACTTACCATTACTTTGATTGAGTGTCTTTACACCATCCAGATATATTAAACAGCCATATCCACCAATCTCTTTTAAACTGAGAATAGAATATAATTCTACTAACTGTTTATATCCTTCTTCCACATGTTCTGGAAGTTTACAATGACCAGGTGCATAATCCCACGTCATATGAAGGCCATTGTCAAAGAATACTCCTGAGTATATATTTTCCATGATAATCTCCTTCCTATTTAATGGGAATATTATTAGAATTCATTTTAGAGATCGAATAAAATGACTTTCTCCAAAGTGAGTATCTATCATTTACTGTTTCAATGATTACACTCCAACCTTTCTTCTCTAGCCTTCTCTTTTCAGACTCAAGCCATTCAAGATCTGATTTATGTAGCCATTTTGTAATACGTGATGAATCATTCATGACTTATCTCCCTTCTATTTAATTGAATTAGACAGCATATATTTTCACATCATAAGATGAGTCCGACTTACACAGCCTTGAATTTCAAGGATTGCTGCCTAATATTGTTGTTAGGTTTTACCTTTTAGCTCTTTGTATAATCTGTAACCCCAGTTTCTTATTAAAGAAACATACCTTTCAATATCAATCTCAATTAAATCACTATGACTTGGAAATATTCTTTCCCGCCAAGGTGTTATGTATCGATTCTCTGGTGAATCATGATATATGGGAATACGATCATCATGTTTTGAGCTTTCTGGTTTCTTCCATTCGTAATACTTAGTTTCACGTTTGAAGATGCACCTCCTTTTTAGTCTTTCCTTTAATATGCTGGACTTGACTTGTTACATGTTCTACACTTGCACCGAGCTTCATATGTTAACCAGTCTATCTCTTCATCAATAAACTGATTTATGATATCAGGATCTAAACATATATCCTGTATAGGTATTGTCCATATCTCATTAGCTGGCTTTTGCCTATCTTTAGCTTTCATGATTAGTTTGTACCATTTCATTATAAACAAGTACTTTAGCCTGTTCTATTTCATCAGTCTGTTCTTGTCTACATAACCACTTTAAAATGTGAAACAACGGATAGTAAGGTGTCTTCATCTTTTACCTCCTAAAGTTATTATGATGCTTGACTTTAACCTTGCATTGTGTATTGAGAGCCACTAACCTAGATTTCTCATTGCAAGAATATACTTGCACAGTTAATGGAGTTTCACACAATGCTTTTCCACAATAGTACCTATCATAACCATCAGGCTTTTAACAGTTATGCTGTTGCATTAAAGCCAAGCACCAAGGAATAGCTGGTTAGATAAAGTGTTGGGTGAATTTCCGATACTGCTAAGTATTACATTAATGGAGATGGTCAATTTTCCACGAAAGAGTACTATAACGCTCTTCTGTACTGTTTATAGACCACAAAATTCACCCTAAGATATTGGACAACAATTGTTTTAATTATAGTTGTTTGGTATAAGTTCGTGATTATATCTATAGTATACTGTGAGTACCACGGATAAACCTCGCTATTATAATTATAGTGGGAGATACTAGACAATCGCATCTCCCATATTTATAGCTTCTTACAGCACATTCTCAAGGGAGGCCCTATACAGCCAACATCAAGTGTGTCATCTTAAACTCAGGTTACCACTATCACCTGAGCCGTCACGATAAATACCCGCTTTACGGGTCCTAGGCACTTAGCACTCTATCGCTATGCTAAGCAAAAGGGTCTATCGGTCCCCCTGCCGTTTCAATAACTCGCTATATACTATTATAATAATACACTAAGAGTGAAAAAATAAAAGACCAAAGGGGAGATACTTCCACCTTCTCTCCCCCCTGATCAGTTAAGGTTGTTACACCTTTTGGTATGTTACACCACCAATTACTACTGAGTCGGCGGTAGTGACGTTAGGAGCTGAGGCATTGCCTTGAAGCAACGCTGTCATTAAAGCACCTATATCAGGACCTTGACCTTGAACTGGCGTAGGACTGGTTGCCATAGCCGCATACTGTGGTGCATTTTGGAACAAGCTACTGTATGCGTTGTCAACCATCCATGCCTGAGGTCTGCGTTGGGTGATGAGATTCTTGTTCACCACAAACTTCATGGTCTCAATGTAGTCACCTACTAGGCCGAACATCATAGCAATGAGCAATGCTCGTTGTTCTTTAGTCATATTTGCCTCCTAGGCTTAAGTTAACTTCATAAACTCAAATTAAAAATAACGTAATCGCGAAAGCGAAAACCCCATTATAGGGGGACAGGCCTTGGTATAAAGCCACACACTAAAATGCTACAATTTTTAAGACTTGCATTAAATCAGTGATTTGTCATATATTTTCCACGGCAATCAGATGTTGATTACAGCAAAAGGATCACCCAGAAGGTACCCTAGCATTAGTTCTACCTTAGGGGTCAGAAGTCGGATTACAGAGGGATTCCTGAATAGACAGGCATATAATTTCCTTGAAT
>Ga0209756_1003309_pt1 | contig 13161 bp, 10 predicted proteins | sample ETNvirenome_6_85_FD_184071 | JGI IMG/M metagenome (GOLD analysis project Ga0209756, IMG submission 184071) | Marine viral communities from the Pacific Ocean - ETNP_6_85 (SPAdes) (version 3) | ecosystem: Environmental > Aquatic > Marine > Oceanic | place: Pacific Ocean | collected 2013-06-19
TATAGAGAGTAGTCTCTATTTATTTATGCGTTTAGCTTTTTCATCAACTATTTACTTACGATAATACGAATATAAATACTTATTTCGAAGATTATGTTATAATGCTGCAAGGAGATAACACATAATGCCAGTCAAATCATTCAAATTCATTTCACCAGGTATCTTCATCAACGAGATTGACAACTCCCAGTTGCCAGCAGTTGGAGCGGAGATAGGTCCAGTCATCATTGGACGTACCGAGAGAGGTCCAGCAATGCGCCCTGTGAAAGTAAACTCATTCTCAGAGTTCGTCGAGGTTTTCGGAAACCCTATCGCAGGCGGACAAGGTGGAGACATCTGGCGTGACGGAAACTACACCACACCGACTTATGCCTCTTACGCCGCACAAGCATACCTCCGCAACTCAAGCGCCGCTACAGTGGTTCGTCTCTTGGGAGCCGAAGAAACTGGACTATCAGGTCCAACAGGAAAAGCAGGCTGGCAAACAACTTTAGACAACTCAGCTACTCCTGCATCCAACGGTGGAGCATACGGACTTTTCGTATTTGAATCAGGTTCAGCAGGAACGCAAGTAGACGGCGTTCTAGCCGCAGTCTGGTATTTGACTACTGGTTCTATCGAACTTTCAGGAACATTGAGAGGCGGCGGAGCCGCACAATCAGCCGCTGCTCTTTACGCAGATAACGAAGGAGAATATAAGGCAGTTATCTTAGGCTCTGGCTCGGCAGTTTCACAAGAAGTTTCTTTCAACTTCACTCCCTCCTCTTCAAAGTATATCCGAAAGGTATTCAACACTAACCCAACTTTGACTAATAGTGCAATAACTGACACAGATCAATTAGAAACATATTGGCTTGGACAAACATACGAAGGACACCTTGCGAATGTTGTCGGAACAAGTATCGAAAACACTGTTGGAGCAGTTCTAGGACTTGACTTATCAGGTTCAGCCGAAAGCGCTGCCGACTTCCGTGGAGGATTCCAAGCAGCACAAACTCCTTGGATTATCTCACAGGATTTAGGTGCCTATGCGAACTATCAAGCCGAGAACATGACAAAGCTATTCAGGTTCCATACTCTCGACGCAGGTGAGGATGAGCAAAAGAAGCTCAAAATCTCAATCGCAGACATCAAGGCTCCAACGAGCCCAGATCAGAAATACGGCACATTCAGCGTTCTCGTAAGAGACGCAAGAGATAATGATAACGCACCAGTTGTTCTTGAGAGATACAGTTCAGTAAACTTGAACCCTGCTTCCAATAACTACATCGGACGAAAAATCGGAGATCAATACCTCTCTTGGGACGACACCGAACGCCGTCACCGTGTTTATGGAAACTACGTAAACGCATCTAAGTTCATCAGAGTAGAAGTGAATGAAAGCCAAACAGACGCATCATTACTTCCATTCGGTTCATTCGGACCAGTTCGTATGAAGTCATGGACATATAACTCGGCTAACAGCGCCTCTGTTCCAGATTGGGCTTGGGCACAGGGAGGAGGCAGTATTCCTTTGGCTGAAGGTACAAACTTTATCGAAAGTGGAGCAGACGGAGCAGACGGGTTCACAGGAAGTGTATACTACCCAGCAATCCCGCTAAGAGCAAGCGCCTCCGCTGGAGATCTTTCAGATCCAAAGAACGCCTACTTCGGCATCGACACAACCCAGAATGGCAACAATCGCCACGATTCAAGCTATTCAGACGTCGTTCGTATGCTTCCACCTGTTATAGGCTCATTCGCAACTGGAGATTCTACTGAATACTCATACATGTTCTCTCTTGACGATGTATCAGCCTCGTCAGACACTGGCGTCGAACTAGGCGTCTGGGTATCTGGTTCACGCTTGGCAGGAAACTCTTGGACAAGTAGTTCATATACGGCAGTTCTCGATAACGGATACAACCGTTTCACCGTTCCACTCTACGGCGGTTACGACGGATTGAACATCACCGAGAAAGATCCATTCAACTATACTCGTGCTCTCGCAGACGGAACCGATTCTACAAAATACGCTTACTACTCAGCAAAGCGAGCAATCGACACCGTAGCTGATCCAGAAGTAGTAGAATACAACCTAATGGCTATGCCAGGTATTTACCACGCAGGACTCACTTCCCACATGATGGAAGTATGCGAGGCTCGTGGAGATGCTCTTGCAGTCATCGACTTGGATTCTGGCTACAGAACAAGCGCTGAAAGCACCGATACTATCGCAAATAGAGTCGGAAGTGTTTCAACCGCAATCAGTAACCTAAACACAAGAGGAGTAAACTCATCTTATGGTTGTGCTTACTATCCTTGGGTTCAAATCAACGACTCTATAAGTAATAGCCTCCTCTGGGCACCGCCTTCAATCGTTGCTCTTGGGACATTCTCAAGTTCGCAACGCAAAAGCGAACTATGGTTTGCTCCTGCTGGATTCACCCGAGGTGGATTGACAGAAGGTTCCGCAGGGATTGGAGTCATTCAGACTCGCGAGAGATTGACTTCTAAGGACAGGGATAACTTATACGAAGCAAACATCAACCCGATTGCTTCATTCCCAGCAGAAGGAATCGTAATCTTCGGACAGAAGACGCTTCAAGTGACTCCTTCCGCTCTCGATAGAATCAACGTTCGTCGTCTAATGATTTATGTGAAGAAAGAAATCTCACGCATGGCAGCAACCGTACTCTTCGATCAGAACGTTCCAGCAACTTGGAACCGTTTTATGTCGAAAGCAGAGCCATTCTTGAGAAGCGTTCAAGCAAGACTTGGACTTTCAGACTTCAAGATAATCCTTGACGAAAGCACAACAACCGCAGACTTGGTTGATAGAAATGTCATGTATGCCAAGATATTCCTCAAACCAGCACGCTCAATTGAGTTCATAGCACTTGACTTTGTTATCTCAAGCACAGGTGCAGGATTCGAGGACTAAACTAAACTAATGACTATTTATATCAATAGGAGAAACAAATAATGTCAACAGATTTCTGGTCAAACCCCAATTTCGAGCCAAAGAGAGCCTTTAGGTTTCTTATAGAGTTTACACCTGGTGCTGGAGGAACTGATCTAGATAGCGCTGGCAACAGCCTTCAGTTTCTTGCCAAGTCTGTAGATCGTCCATCTTACACTGTAAGTTCAAACGCTCATTCGTTTTTCAATCACACATTCCACTATCCAGGAAGAGTAACTTGGAGCACCATTAGTCTCACATTGGTTGACGCTGTTAGTCCAAATGCATCGGATATTTTCATGAAATATCTCGCAAACATCGGCTACAACAATCCTGCCGACATTAATGCCGCTACTGGTAGAACAATCACCAAGCAGACGGCAACTGAGGCAATGGGTAGACTTCTTATCAAGGAAATGGGAACTTCTCCAGACGGCACCGCAGAGCCGAAAGGCGAATGGAATCTTATGAACGCCTTCATTACAGAAGTATCCTTTGGTTCTCATGCTTATGATTCCGAAGATATGATAGACATCACGTTGACTATCCAATACGATTGGGCAAACTACAGCGCATAAATAATAAATAACGCTTGAAACAATAATCCAAGCGTGTTATACTATAAGGACATAATACAAACAAATACATTAGAGGTGTAAATGTCGAGAAATAAAGGACGCACGAAGGCAACTTCCCCTGCGCCAGCACAAGCAGTCAAAGCTGCTCCAACTCAAACCACAGGGTTGTCCTATGTGACGCCCACAGAGTTCGTAGAACTTCCTTCCCGAGGACAGTTCTATTCAGCGGATCACCCGCTCCACAACCAAGAGACTGTCGAACTCCGTTATATGACAGCCAAAGACGAGGACATCCTAACCTCTCAGGCGCTACTCAAGAACGGACTCGCAATAGACAGGCTCGTATCTAACCTCATCGTCGATAAGAACATCAACCCAGACGACTTGCTCATCGGAGACAAAAACGCTCTCCTAGTCGCAGCAAGAGTATCAGGTTATGGTGCAGACTATACAGTCCAAGTATCCTGCCCCTCCTGCGGCACCGCACAGGCGCACACCTTCGACTTGACTGAGTTTGAAAATAACGAGGGCATTCAGCCCGACGAAAATACTGACAGCGGTGTAGCGGCGACTGACAACGGAACTTTCACAGCAGTCCTGCCACGAACAGGGTACACCGCAGAGTTTCGTCTCTTCACCGCTCAGGACGAGAAGAATGCTATGCAAACCTCCGCTAAGAAAGCAAAGCACAAACTTGCCGACTCTGCGTCAACCGACTTGCTAAAAATCCTAGTTGTATCCGTAAATGGCGTCACCGACAGAACAGAAGTCAACAACTTCATCGACAACATGCCAGCACAGGACGCAAGGCATATTAGAGGCTGTGTTCAAGTTGTTACACCAAACGTCAATATGAATCAGCCTTGCGAATGTTCATCCTGCGGTACAGTTACCGACGTGGAGGTGCCGTTTACTGCGGAGTTTTTTTGGCCTAAACAGTGAGTACATGGAGAACGTTTACGAACAGTTCTTCTATCTCAAGCACCACGGAGGGTGGAGCTTCATTGAGGCATACAATCTTCCAGTACAACTAAGAAACTGGTTCGTCCGTCGCTTATCAAAACAGTTCGAAGACGAGAACGAAGCAGTTAAGAAAGCACAAAAGAAGAAATGATAACAGAGAGCGGGCATTATTGCCCGTTTTCTTTTTGTAAGAGACTATTTATAAAGCAACGACTTTATGCGGAGGGCATAGAATGAATAAAGATAACGATTTGGTTCCACTCGAAATCAACCTGAACGCTAAGGCAGAGGGCACTCTTAACGAGAGTTGGCTCGCAATGTTCGGTGGAGCTATCGAAACAATTATGGCAGGTATGTTCGGAGGATCAAACATCCCCGTGAGCGTAACAGGCACCAAGAAGCAAATTGGTTCTTTTCAGAAAGCACTTGGACACGAGGCAAAATACCTCAAAGCAATGAGAAAATACGGATTAGACAATCCAGCATCTCACAAGTCAAAGGCATCTCTCGACAGAGCAATCAAGAACTTCGAGTCAGATACTGGCATCGTTTGGCCATTCAAGTAGGGGGATAGTTAAGAGTGGCTTTAACGAAAGATCAATTAGAGGGACTGTTTGATAATCTGAAGGATTCTTTATCTGGCGAGCAGCACGATGAATTCTCAGAGATCATAAAGAAATTTGAGAAGACGCTTAACGACAGCAGCAAGTCTATCAAAGAGCAGATAGAAGCGTATGATGAACTCCGAGATAAAATCAGGGAAACAGGCGATGCAGCAAAGAGTTTCGAGAACGCCCTCGAACGCTCAATAAAAACATTCACAGGTGTTACTACTTCTTCCAATTCTCTCGTCGGATCGTTCTTCAAGCTACGAGAAGAGACGGGAAATAACGAGAAGGCATTCAAGAAAGCAAAAGATACATTTACAAAGACATTTACTGCTCTCAATATCGGCGTCTCCATTATGGACAAGGTTGTCCAATCGACGATAGCGATGGCAGTCGCAAACGATCAAGCCTTAGCATCCTTCAACAAGTCAACAGGTGCAGCAGGGCATTACAACAAGGAACTTTACCAGCTTGAGAAGTCGAACCGCCGTCTCGGAATCTCCACCGCAGAAATCGGAGAATCATACCAAGCTCTAATGGGTGGACTCTCGGGCTTCGGAACAATGGCGCAATCCGAAAGAGAGCGCCTCGGAGAACTCGGAGCACAATACGCCAAAACTGGAATATCAGCCTCTGACTTCGCAGGCTCTGTTGAGACGATGACGAGAGGATTCGGAATGTCAACTACTGCCGCTTCAGGAATGGTTGAAGAGTCAAGACAACTAGCTCAAGCTTTGGGAAGAGATGTTGGATCAGTGGTGTCCGAACTCAATCAATCTTTGCCTCAATTGGCATCATACGGCGACGATGCCGTCGATATATTCTTTGATTTGGAAAGGCAAGCCCAGAGAACGGGCTTGGCAGTATCAGAACTCACCTCCATCGCAGGAAACTATAGAACATTTGATTCCGCAGCAACCGCAGCAGGAAATCTAAATGCCGTTCTCGGAACACAACTGTTTAGCACAATGGGATTACTTGAAGCTCAACTTGAAGGACCAGAGGCAGTCATAGAGTATATGTCGGAGAACCTCGCAAACTCCATCGGAGACTGGAACTCTCTGAACACTTTCCAGAAGGAAGCGACTGCCAATGCCGCCAACATGAGCGTTGAGCAAATGAACAATCTGATGAATCAGAGAAACATGACGAGAGAAGAGAGGGAGAGAATAACTACTCAAAAAGAAGCAATGGCATCGGCAAGGAGCATGGCTGAAGAGTTCAAAATCCTCATGGCTGAATTCGCAGTCGCAATCCAGCCCACTTTTGAAATCTTCAAGCATATTATTGGATGGTTTTCAACTGGACTACAATTCCTGAACAAATGGACAAAAGGTTTCGGAGGATTGGCACTTCTAATTGGAGGCGCTCTTGCATTGTCATTTGTCAAAGCTGCGGGAAAAGCGCTAATAATGAATACGACACTTGCAGCAAGGATTCCCATTTTGGCTGCAATAGCCGCTGAATGGGCGACAATCGCGGCAGCCAAAGCCGCTGCTGGAGAAGGTGGAGGCACTGTTGGTGGTTTTGGAAAAACTGGATCTATGATGGGCGGAATGACAGGAAGTACAAAACGAATGCTCATGGGCGCAGGTTTGAAAGTTGGAGCCGTTGGAGGAGGAATTGGAGTATTATCTACAATGATGGACGAAGGTAGGGGATTTAACACAGCGGGCGTTCTCGGAGGCGCAGCTTCTGGTGCAGGCATGGGAGCTTCGATAGGAACTATGATATTACCTGGCGTCGGCACAGCAATAGGCGCAGGAATCGGCGCAATCGGCGGAGGATTGTTGAGTTGGTTCCACGACGGAGGCGGAGTCGGCGGAACAGGAGATACTCCAGCTATGGTGCAAGGCGGAGAAGCGGTTGTTCCAATACAGAGAACCCCCGCAGCAGAAAACTTGGCAAGCATGGTTGCAGAAAGATCAGGCGGAGGAGACAACACCGCAGTCGTAGCAGCAATTAACGCACAAACTCAGGCAATAGTCGCCGCCATCAAAGGCTCTGGAGATTACGTTCTTACCATTGGCAAGACAGAGGTCGGAAGAGTAATAAACCAACATCTCGGAGAACCAGGTTCGGCTCCACTAAGGCTTAAAACAGCATGACGACAACTCCAGCAAACATGAGAGTCTACAGCGGACAACATAAAGCAATATCCGTCGCAGGCTGGGCAGACAATCAAGGCTATGTCGTAAGGTTTGTTCACGAACCAACTGGACACGCAGTAGAGTTCCCAGCCCTAATATCAGATTTTACAGACACGCACTCGCCAACTTTCGGACAGACTCACGGCGCAAACATGCATGATCCTATCGTGACTCTAACAAAAACAGATAGGAAGATATCATTCATACTAACAGTTTTGAACGCATCATTAGAAGAAGCAAGATACAATAGACAATGCGTGAATCTCCTAATACAAATGCTATATCCAACCGTGTCAGAGGACGGAAACTTTGTAGGCAAGCCATTTATAAACATTCATATGATGAACTTGCTGGAAGGAGCGATAAGTGGAGAAGGCGTAACTTGTGTCGTCGAAGGGCTTGACTATGGAATCAAGTTTGATGACGGAATCATAAACGACACCGAAGGCATCATAGAACTAAACCGTTCTGGAAAAGAGATATATCCACAGAGTTTAGAAATAAACATTAGCGCCAAAGCAATCATCGATAGTAACGAAGATGAAGATAGAGTAAGTCCATTCCCTGTAAACTACCCATCATACGGAGGGTAATGAGTTATGCCAAATGATGATGAAACAGTGTCAGAGGGAACTGAGCAACCATCTTGGACTGCTTTGGGAACAGTTCACCAAGAAAGATTCTATGCTGAAGATGGGCAGATTGTTGTCGAAGGGCAAACCTATGAACCAGTCATAAGAGCAACTTTAGGAATCATAGGCGAAGCGCTCTATCCGCCGCTTCAAATAGTCGAGATGCCGCCCAAAAATTCCACCCTTGCGCCAGAAGATGAACCAATTAACTTAGACTTCTTTATGATTCCAACGACATTCAACGAGACATTCAAGTCAAGATGGAGCGCAGAAGACTTATCACACGGACGCATAAATCCAATACACAACTATGGCGGAACGCAAAGAGAGATATCCCTCTCGTTCACTCTCGCCGCATTCACCGTTGCAGAGTCAAAAAGCAACCTCTCTGTTTGTCAAGATCTTGCGAGAACAGTGTACGGAAGATACAGAGAACTGAATCAAACAATCGTAGACGCAGTGAGTGAAGTCACTAGAACAAGAGTCAACACTGTATTCGGAGGACATAGAGAGTTCAAGGTTGACTTCGGTGGATTGATACGAGACGAAACAGCATTCATCAACAAGTTTGCTTTTACCGCAGATATGGACGCAGGAGTCTTTGACTGGGACGAAGAATCTTGGTGGAATAACAATGATACTGATGTGACGCACAAAACCCTCGGCGTTATATTGCCGAGAGCAGTAAAGATTGAGATTGGATTCACCATTGTCCACGATAGACTTTTGGGATTCGGAGGGCAAAATAGACCTGGCGAGCCATTGCGCTGGGGGCATAATCCAACTGGCATCAATAGAGATTGGCCACATGGAACAGGACAAATAGGCGTTCAGGAATATATGAGCAAGTCCGCAAAGCGAAGCAGGACAAACCTCCCAAAAGTTATCCGCCCAAGTGACGATGAATATGATAATCCAGTGACTGAAATGACAGACATCTATTCACTATCTGAAGAAGCAGTAGAAGACGCAGCAACTCGCGGTAGAGTGCGAACTGCGAGAGAAGCAAGCAACCACAGAAACGATGCGTCATGGAGACTCCATGTAATCATAGAGGGTACAGCCGACGATGCCACTGAAGAAGAGAAACAGTTGATGAGGGACGTTGAATGGGTTCATGAGAATCCAGAATAATGATAAAAACAAACAACAACTATTTATATCACGGAGGAAAATACATTGGCGAGTAACTCAAAAAGAATGTCAAGAAGGTTCAAGTTTGTAGGCGTGAACAATAATGGAGAGACTCCAAAACTCGTCAAGCAGTATTCAACGCCTACAAATATTAGATTATCTGCCGCTCAAAAACGCACACTAACTGAAGTCGATCATATTTGGAAGACAGGAGATAGGTATTATAAACTAGCGGAGAGATATTATGGACGCCCTCAGTATTGGTGGGCAATAGCTCTCTATAACAATAAGCCAACCGAGGGGCATGTAAAACTCGGAGATGCAATAAAAGTACCACTTCCTCTTGAAAAATACCTGAGATATCTATAATGTCTTCATTTACAATGGATAGCGTAAAGCAGACTCAGGCATATTTGTTGGATGAAGCGGTTAAGATACACAACAAATTTCGAAGGAACTCTACTATTGCATCGCTCCATAAAAGACCATTGGTGCCCCTAATAGCGCTCTCTACTTGGGAATCAACAAATTCTCCAAGCACAGCCAATTCATCAATCAGGAAGCAGTTTCTTGAACTTCCTGATGATTTTCTGAACAGCCTGACGCCTGAGATAAAAGTCTATAAGACGTACATAAATCAAGATGGCGAAGAGTATACTTATCTCCTCCCAATGGGAAGGTACTTGGAACAAGATGGCGTAACACAGGGAGTAGTTGTAAAAAGTGCAGAGTGGACGAGATTGGGCGGAAACCCAGCAGAGATAAATACGAACATAAAGTTCAACTTGAAGCTATTTGCAAAAGACATCACCACATTTTTCGTGAAAAACGAAGTAATGCCGATGGAGCCGTTTACATGGACACCTCCATCAGAATTTGCTTTTACCGTTGCTGAGTCCGAAGCTACTTCCGCTGTAATACGTAATTTGGAACAGGCTCAACAAATCAATCAAGACACGTTAAACGCCCCTGTAAGAGATGCCCGTCTCCCTGCCATCACACCAGAAGAAGCACAACTCATCGCCGAGAGCCAGGCAGACATTGAACGACGTATAAGCCAAAATATGAGTAAGTTGACACGACTAAATAATAAAATAGACGACTTGGCACAGTCGGCACAAGACGTAGCCGCAAACGGAATGCGGAGAGTGCAGTGGATAGATTTGATAAAAATAGATCCAGGACAAGAATTGGAAGTTGCGAGGGATGCCGAATTGGTAACTTCAGATAACCAAGTGAGAATAAAAGTTGAAATAGGATATATAAGGCCCACCACTAAACCAATCAACTATAATAAGGATGACTGGGAGTTGTGGGCAGACGTAATAGAGGAGCAAAGAGAGACATTTTATCTAAGTTTGTTTAAGCATCAATTTGATTTCAGAGGAAATGACGGCATTGAACTGTCAGTTGATTACATAGCATCTGCCGATGCAATACAACTTTCCCCACGAGCGGACTTGTTTGACAATCCTGAAATTAAGATGAGATTAAAAAGACTTCGAGGAGAAGTAAAAAATAAAGAAAAGCAAATAAAAGCCGCCGCGCAGCAAGAGACTTCCACTGCTGTTACGGATGCGTGCATAAGTACATTGCAAAACTCAATAGCGAACATAGAAGAGAGAATGAGAAAAATAAACTCTAAAAATAAGTTGAGACTATTGAATCAAATTTATCTACGAGGAGACTCCCATGTGGGACAGGTATCCGCAGGAAAGCCAGTCCACTATTCGAGAGTATATTGGCGTCGTTACGACACAATAGTCGCCAGTGAAGATTCTCCCGTCAGGCAAAACAATCCAGAATACGGGTTTGGAGATGGCAACACCGTAAGCGGACTTCAAGAATTCGGAGGGGCATCAATACAAATGGCGGATCAAGATTTTGCAACTGACGGCGATGCAACAGGAGAGTCTGTCACGTCAAGAAACTATGACACAATATCTAGAAGCTCGGATATGTTTATTTTTCTAGGAGACATAATAGATGCAGCTATTGAGCTTCTCGTTCCAACTGGCATCACCATAAATAGTTCATGGCGCAGCACCACTAGCGTCAGGGGGTTAGCTCCTTGGACTTGGATTGGTCCTTTATCGCATGAAGAAGAAGACTACGACTCGACATATCACCCGCCTATGTCATGGGAGTCGTTAACAGCCGCTGGTGCGGCGGTAGAGAGGTGCGATACTGCACTCAAGGCATTCGGAGGTATCGTGATGGGCTGGGTTTCTTACACAAATCCTAACAATACCGATCAAACTAGGAAATTACCAATGAGAGATATCCCAATAGCTTTAGACATATTCAGATCATGGTGGATTAATAAATTTGTAAGATCTGGAAGGAATACATTGCCGTTGAAAGACTTCATGTCTGAGTTAATGAGATTTGTTGAAAAAGATGTTTTCCAAGATATTCCCATTGAATACGGAACAAATACCGACAAAATAGATACTCCAAAATTTATTATAAATTCCAATCCAGTAAATGGTTTTTCTAGAATATACGACAGAATATACGGCATCCCCAGCGGCGAGAGTTTAATAGATAAAATGTCTTATGCCTCTATGTCAGAGTTAGCCGCCACATTTTCTGGCTCTCACGAGGGATCTTCTCTGTTTTTGACGAGCATAGAGCAAACTGATAATAAACCAAAATTACAGCCGACGACTCCAACTATAGTCTTTGGAGAAACTGCCGAAGGTTTACTGAAGTCAATCACGTTCGAGCGAGAAGACATACCAGGGCACGCAGAGGCAAGATTGTTTTCAGATAGGACTTCAGTTGCAGGAAATATTGCGCTAAGGGAAAAATACAATACAAAAGTAGACTTATTGGGAACGACGACATTGCTACCAGGTTCTTTGTTGTACATAGATCCTCTGCCGCTTGATTTGGGATATGCTGAAAGAAAAGATTCCTTAGCACGCTCTCTCGGACTTGGTGGAATGTATAGAGTAGTTAATCTTACAAGCAATATAAACTTTGATGGTTCAAGTAACGGGTGGGAAACGACAGTAAACACTAAGTGGGAGGCATTCTCCGACGGAAACAACGGAACTTCCGCAGCAACAAATCCATCTAGCGAGGATCTCGGCGTCTGCGCCGATTTAGAGGCGGATGCGGCGGAAACCCCCGTTCCATCAAGACCGTTTACTTCAACGGGGGGCGTCTGCTTTGCGGCAGGAACCGAAATATCCATGCACGATGGTACTAAGAAAAATATTGAAGATATTGTAATCGGCGACACTGTTTTATCTTGGGATGAAGAAACAAACGAAATTACAAGAGGAAATGTCAGCGGATTGAATCGACCGCTTCACGATGATATGGTTAATTTGACATGGGGTAACATCACTAATAAAAATACATTCGATCATCCATTTTACGTGAAGGGTAAAGGTTGGTGTTCCTATGCGCCAGATCTGACGTTGAAAAGATACGCCTCATTCGAAACTGTCGAAAAGCTCGAAACGGGTGATATATGCTATTATATTAATGGGAGTGAGTTGGAAGAAATTAAACTATCCAACATAGAAGAGGAGATGGGCATGATACAGACATATATTTTCTCTGTGGAAGTCTATAATACATTTTTTGCCAACAATATTCTAACTCACAATAAATAAGAGATATCAATAACTTCCATGAAACAAACACCCAAAAACATCTTCTCCCTCCGCAAGCAATACCTTGAGGAGGTAGTCCGCTTGTCCAAACACATCAACTTTCACGACTCATCTCTACGTCCAAACTACGGCAGAGTTGACTTATTAGGCAACGCAGTCTATCCATCGGAGAAGTATCTCACGCCCATCCCATCAGAGGGATCACTCTACGCCCTCAACTTTGTTGCCGATGCTTTCAAGGACTTCCGAGAATACTACCTCAAAATGGCTACAGCAGGAGGAATAAGACAAGGACAGGGCGCTCTCTCTATCGTAAAGCCAATCCGAGGTTGGGAAAGTATGCACACACTCTATGGAAAGAACATAGATGACATCTACGGGAAGCTCGTCAGTCTATATTTCGAGAAAACAGGAGCGAGCGGAGAACAGTCAGACAGGCGTCCAGAAGACTTTGAACAGTTCGCAGGATTATTAAACGACTTACTATACACGAAGGGAAACGAGATAAGACTGACTCGCTCCTCAT
>Ga0209756_1003311_pt1 | contig 13154 bp, 14 predicted proteins | sample ETNvirenome_6_85_FD_184071 | JGI IMG/M metagenome (GOLD analysis project Ga0209756, IMG submission 184071) | Marine viral communities from the Pacific Ocean - ETNP_6_85 (SPAdes) (version 3) | ecosystem: Environmental > Aquatic > Marine > Oceanic | place: Pacific Ocean | collected 2013-06-19
TTATCAATCCAAGAGATATTTGAGGATTGGTGAGCCCTTATCACCACTTCAAATAATATCAATAAATTCATTTATACAAAAAGGATTTCAGTATAATCTTTATGTCTATGGAGAGGTTGAGAATATACCCAAAGGAGTAAATGTTATTGATGGTAATGAGATATTACCAGAGTCATCAATATGGTATTATAATAAAGGATTTAATGAAGGTTCTCCGAGTGCATTTTCTAATGAGTTTAGATATAAGTTATTGATACAAGAAGGTGGTTTATGGGTAGATACCGATATGGTGTTGTTAAAAGAATTAGATTTAGATAAGAGATATTTATTTGTGAGTGAAGTAGATGAAAGTAAAAACCAAAGAGTAGCTACAGGCCTAATGTATAGTAAGTATCCAAATCAAAAATTATTTAACGAGTGTATGGATGAAATACATTTAAGAGATAAAGATACTTTAAAACATGGTGATATAGGCCCAAACTTGTTTGATTATAAAGTAAGAGAGTTAGATTTAATGGAATATGTGTTAGAACCAAGTAAATTTGGAAATCCTAATTGGGATCAGACATATAAATTTGTAGATGGTGATGAGATTAGTGAAGAATCAATTGGGATTCATTTATGGAATTCAAGATGGAAAACTGATGGGTTAGACCCGTATAAAGAATATGATAAAAATTGTATATATGAAAAATTGAAGGAGAAGTATTTATGAAAAGTTATAAATTAATGTGGGGTGGAAAACAGAATACTACCATTCCTAAATTATATGATGAATCACTTGAATTTACCACAATAGTAGTAAGTGGTTCATCATTCCAAGGAAGTTCTTCTATACAAACACATGAAGATATGAATGTGGGCGATACAGTATTGGCTGCAAGTATTGAAGGATTACCAGATACAGATGTAGCAGCAGAATTTTTATTGTGGGAATATACTGGAAGTGATATAGCATCTCAAATAACATTAGTAACATCATCTATAGAATCTATAATTACATCATCTCATTCAGATTATAAACTTATAGAAACTTCAGGAAAATCAGAACCATTAAAAATTTCAGATAATCACCCATTATTAGCAAAAAGTGAGAGTATTTGGGCATTTGAGTATGTGGGTGATATTGATGCAACTTATACATTAGTGAGTTCATCATTAGAAGAAGTTGATATAACGTCAATAAATGAAGTTACTGGTTCACCCGCAACTGGAAGTTTTAGACGATTTGATATTGAACCACAAGACACATATTTTGCAGATGGTATATTGGTACATAATTAAATGAAAATATTAGATAGACTTTATGAGGATTTTAAAGTATATGATGAAAGTTTAGAATTGACAACTTGGATACCTAAACAAAGTGATTATAATTTTTATGTAGAACTATTATCAAATAGAGAAGATTATGGGTATTTATTTGAAAATTTTGGAAAACATAAAATTTCAAATGGATTAAATAGTTCAACTTTTTATAAGTACGCAACTTATAAGAAATTTAATTTTTATATGGAAGAATTAAAGAAAATATTTAATGAAAATTCTAAACATTTAGATATTAATGAGTTGGAGATTGACAATATATGTGAATTACAAGGAGAAAATTTTAGTGAAAAAATCATTCCACCAGCATTTTATAAGTATGGATTAAATTTAAATACTATATTGGATTTATATTCAAATACAAAAAAACCAAAGACCATTTTAGAGATAGGAGCAGGATATGGTGGATTTACTTATCTGACATTAAATAAATTTAAAAAAACGAAGTATGTTATATTAGATATATTACCATCAACATATATTTCTGCATATTTTTTACATAAATTGGGTAAAAAAATTGTTTTACCAAATGAGTTTACTAATTTTGACCAGTTTATGGAGTCAGATAATCAAATACTATTTATAAAACCTTCTCAAATAGAAGATATACCAGATAATAGTATAGATTTGTCGATTAATATGGATTCTTTTATAGAAATGAAGCTGTTAAGTATCGAATATTATTTAACACATATAAACAGAATAACAAATGATTATTTTTATTCAAATAATTATTCAAATAATTTATCATATAATCGTTACATAAAAAAATGTAAAAGGTTATTAGGAAATTTTAAACATAATAGACAAGATAGTATTTTTATGGAATCTGCGAAAGAAGATGAAGAGCTGGTATTTAATTTGTTAATTAATAGGAGATATGTTGAAGATATTTATACACACTTGGAAAATTAATAGATGGGAAGAAGTTTTAGAAGAACAACTAAAATATATTGAAGATAGTGGTTTGGGAAAAGAAGCAGTTACGGAAGTTTGTTATAATGATGATGAAGGGAAAACATTACTTGATATTTGGAACTTTTGTAATAATGAAGATTCTTATGTTTTATATTTACAAAATCTTGGTATAACTTACCATGGTATAACTAAGTTAGAAAATATGACTGCTAAATATAGAAGGTGGGTAATGGACGGTGTTGTTGGTAATTGGAAAGAATATGTTTCTTATTTAAAAGAATTTGATGTAGTTGCAGATAATTTTAAAGAAGAGGAGAAAGATTATAAAAAACATTTTGCAGCTAATATGTGGTGGTCAAAATCTGAATATATTAAAACATTAGAAAGTCCACAAAAGATAATAGGAGATAGGAGAGGACATGAGGTTTGGCCTTGTACAGGAACTTCAGTTAATTTTAAAAATATTAGAAAAAATAATGACATTGAACCACACAGGGCTTATAAATATAAACAACGTAGAGGAGTAGAACGGTTTTAAAAAGTAATGAAGTTATACATACATAAGGATACTTTGTATTCAAGACCCTGGTATAAGAAATTTAAATGGGTATTAGATAAAAAGTATAAAAATATAAAATATGAAATAATAAATTTTCATTTTGAAAATAACATTAATGATTTACAAATAGGTAATGATGATTATTGTATTTGTAGATTTACTCATGTTGAAGAAGATTTTGAATTAAGTAAAAGAGTATATCCATTATTATATGAAAAGTTTAATGGTAGAATATGGCCGAATAAAACTGAGTGGTATTATTATAATGATAAACAAAGACAATTAGAGTTTTTTGAAAAGAATAATATTCCACACCCAATTTCACTTTACAGTTATGGTAGAGAGGATTTTACAAAATGGGTAAAAGAAAATACTTTAGAGTATCCAATAGTTGTAAAGAAATCTCAAGGAGCAGGTTCTGAAGAAGTAAATTTAGTTTATGAAAAAGAATATAGTTGGTATGATGAATATAGAGATGTTACAAATACCTTTGTTGATACTGATTGGGATGAGATAGATTTTCCAGTTATAGCTCAACAATATATTGATATAACTCATGATATTAGAATAAGTATATATGGAGATAAAATACTTTTTGGAAAAAGAATTCATCATTGGAAAGAAGATGAAAAGAAAAGATTTCCATATGGGTGGTATTGGGGAAATACAGATAGTAGGTTTGATGGAATTAGTTTAACTTATGATGAAATAGAAAAAATAAAACATATAGGAATTTACTTAAAAGAAATAACTGATAAACATTTAAAATCAAAAATAATGTCTTGGGATATTATTAATGAAGAAAATGATTTTAAGGTTTTAGAGTTTTCAATGGGATTTGAGACGACATTTATTGATAATCTGTTTTATTATGATATAAAAGAGAAAAAGATTTTAAAAATAAAAAATAAAAAAAAGTATAATGCTTTTTATACATACGAAGAATTATTAAAAACAATAGGAGCTTAAAATGGCTATAAAGAAAAAAGTTGTAAAAGAAAAAACTCAATTAGATTATTTTAAATCAATTGATTTATCTTTAAAAACTCTAAATGATTTTTTACAAGGTGAATTTTTTGAAAAGATAGAATCTCTTGATTGGAAAGTCTGGGAATTACATAATAGGGCTGAGAAAAATGATAAGGTGATTGAAATTTTAGAGGATTTAAAATCATTATTGAGAGTTCATTTGATGAATGATGGTTTACAATCAAGTACAGTTGAAGAAGAGAGTGGTAAACCAACATCAATAGTCGGTAAATTGTTTAAAAAATGAAACATAAACTTGGTGTTATAATTCCGTATAGAGAACGAGAAGAACACCTTGAAAGGTTTATAGAACATTTTATTGAATTTATGTCTGATAAGAAAATTAATTATCAGATATTCGTTATAGAACAATATGATTTAAAACCTTTTAATTGGGCGAGACTTCTCAATGTAGGATATAAAATTGCAATAAGTCATGGATGTGATTACGTATGTTTCCATGATGCGGATATGCTGCCAGAAGATGACAGTTGTGATTATTCATATCCAATAAAACCAACACACCTTGCTGCAAGATTGAGTAATTATAATTATGGTTTACCATACGATGAATATTTTGCTGGAGTAACCTTATTTAACAAATATGATTTTGAGTTAATTAATGGATATTCTAATGAGTATACTGGTTGGGGGGCAAGTGATGATGATTTATTGAGTAGGTGTTATGAAAAAAAATTACCAATGGATGTTGAGTGGGTAGGAGATTCTTCTAAAACTTCAAGGGATTTGACTTTTGTTAATTTTAATGGAAATGGATCATTTGTAGAAATGCATTCAGAACAAATAAAATCAATTTTTAAAGAAAGTTACACAATATCTTTATGGTTAAAATTAGAAGGTATACAAAATAGAAGAATAGATCATTATGGTATAATTTCTCGACCAGGATATCATAGTGGTATTTTTATAGACAGAGATAATAGATTATATTGTGAGATGTGGAGTGAAAACAAAAATGGTGATAAAACAGAATGGAATGTAACGAGTAATATTTTTGGAAAAGATTATTTTACACAAAATACAGATTCATTATTACATTTAACAATGGTACATGATAAAGAAAATAAAGTTTTAAAATTTTTTATAAATGGGAAACAGGTTGAGAATTCACCAAAAAATTATATGGGGAATTTGTATGTGCATGAAGATTTTTCAGTTTATCTTGGGGCCGCACATCCAGATTATACTACAAAATCTGCATTTTTTAAAGGAGCAATGACCGAGTTATGTTTTTGGAATTCTAATTTATCTGATAAAGAAGTAAAATCTGTTTATAATAATAGTATTCCTATAAATCCTAAAAAGATAAATCATGATTATAAATCTACAAATAATTTAGTTGGATATTACGATTTTAAAACTCATGTACAAAATAAGATTTTTGATGTAAGTGAAAATGAAAATCATATTTTTTCAAACGGTGCATGGTTTACAGATGAAAATTTAGTTCTTGGGACATATAAAATATCTCCACATAGAAGGAATGGAAAATATATAGTTTTACCACATGAAAAATATCATGGGGCAAATTATAAATCAAAAGCAAAACAAAATGAAATTGATAAAAATCATAAGTTATTTTTAAATAAAAAAGATAGAAAGTTAGATTATTTAGTTGATGGATTAACAACTTTAAAATATAAAGTTTATAATAAGGAAAAGTTTATGAAAAAACATTGGATATATTCGGTAGTATGAAGAAATTTAAAAATAAAGATTGGATTAAATATCTGATTCATACAGAATATGCAGGGTCACAGGGTACTTCTGATACTGAAATGTATTTTCCTAATACGGAAGTAAGAGTTAAAGATTATATGGGATTTGCTCCATTTTATTATGCATTAGCATATTCTTTTATGGCAAAAAAATGTGTATGTGTTGGAAGTGGTGGTGGATTTGTACCTTCTTTGATGAGGCAGGCACAAATAGATATTGGATTTCCACCTGATTATGGAGATGAGACAATAATTATAGATGCTGATCTTGAACCTACATCACCAAAGGAAGGTGTATTATATGGATGGCAAGGACACCCTCGTTGGAATAGAGATGAGAATCATCCATTTAATAAACAATATCCTGAAATAAGAAAAATTATTAAAAAATCTGAAGATGCAATAAATGAAATAGATTTTGAAATAGATTTAATTCATATAGATGGGGATCATTCTTATGAAGGAGTAAAAAGAGATTTTGAAATTTATTATCCTAAAGTAAAAAGTAATGGAGTTATTACTTTACATGATACTGAAAGTTGTGGTAGTATAACCAAATTCCTTTCAGAATTAAAAGATGAAAATTATTGTGAAATTGTTAATTTTGGTAAAGTAAATTATACAGATTGGACACATGAAGATAATATTTTTGAAAAAGAGAGAAAAGGAGAATTACCAGAAGATTTTGATCCAACTGTTAAACCTATTCATAATGAAAAGTATGGGTGGGGAGGATTGGCAGTAATTAAAAAAGTATGAAAAAGTTAAATATTTATTACTATATGATAGTACCTAAAGACAAAAACAAAAAACCAATTAGTTTAGAAAATTTTAGTTCTATACTAATCCAACCTTTACAAGAAGATAGAGATAAGTGGCCTCATGGTGATCAGGATTACGCAATAGTATATAATTGTTCTGGATATCCACCAATTGGAATGGTATCTATGGCAAGTAATACTGATATACCTACTGCGGTTATTGATGAATCAATGAATCCATATGCAATCGATTATGTAAATATACCCAAACACATTACAGATATTGGATTATACTGTACGATAGGAAATTATCATATGGTATTAAAACGATTTAAGACTATAAGAGAATCTGCACCTTGGGTGAGAATAGGATTTGGTGGGCCTTATGCCCATATTATGAGTGACAAAATATTAAAAAGTAAAGATGTTGATTGGTGTTGTACTGGATATGGAGAAGAAACTTGGGATATGATATTAAAAAATGGTATTTCAGAAAAAGTTCCTAATATAGCATATAAAGATTCGAATAATAATATAATAAGAACACAACTAAAACAAAGAGATTTAAAAACACTTAAACGACCAAATTTTGATTTACTTAAAGGAGAGGGTGAGAATTTTAGTTATCGTAAAAGATATCATAATTATGGACAAGGTTTAGAAAAAGGTTGGACAGTAATATCTATGTCATCAGCTGATGGATGTCCAGTAGGCCCACAGGCTAGATGTGGATTTTGTACGAGAGTAGCGGAAGGATATCGTTTAACTGGGGCATCAGTATACGCTGGACATTTAAAAGAATATATAAAAAGATATGGTAAAGTTCAAATTAATGAAACTGCGGATGATTTTTTTAATTTTGCATTTTTGAGGTCATTAGATAAAGAAATTACTAAACTTGGTATTTCACGAGATTCGTTTAAATATACATTTATGTATGCTAGTGCATGGTTTTTGACACCGTTGGGATTGGGTAAAAAGAAAGAATTAGAACGAGAAAAAGAAATTATTAGATTATTACATGCTTTAAATATGGATAATATATTTATCGGGTTTGAGCATAGAGATGAAAAAATATTGGATGTTGCTAAAAAAGGATTAACTCAAAAACAACAAGATAAAGCAACAGATTTATTATTGAGTGCAGAAAAGAATTTTACAGCGGGGATGATTTTAGGATTACCTGGAGAGACTGAAAAAACAGTTACAACTTTATTAAATTTTGCAGAATATCTTCATGTTAGGGGAAATGGTCGTATTACATTAGATCCTTATTTATTGACAGTTATACCACCATCTGCATTTTGGAACCAGGCTTACCAACAAAGTTCAAAATTTAGAGAACTATATGGAAATACGGATGAACTTGATATTACATCACTTCAACAATTTACTCCAGATATTTTTTGTGATGTAAATTATGATTATTTAATGGATGTTAGATATAATAAACTGTCGTTTGTAAAAGAACATGGCACACCTTAAAATAAAAAATGGTTATAAATGGAAAAATATAAAGATATAAGTAGGGTTGATTACGTAGTTAAAGTTATTTTTAAATATAATTTGAATAATTATAAACCAGCTAAATTATTTCCAGAAATAAAATTAATTACTGAAATTGATAAAAAGAAGCTTAAGTTAGGAATAGAAGTATTTAAAAATCAAATGGATATTTGGAAATGGGATTCAGAATGGTGGCCTTTAAATAATGGAGTGGAAGAGGCAGAAAATAGATTAAAAGAAGATTGGCTATTCTGTGTTGTAGAAAAAGATAATAAATATGTAGGTTGGTCTTGGATGGACGTGACAGAATCAAGTTTAATTCAATTATGGGTGGATAAAAATTATAGGGGAAACGGATACGGTAAACAATTACTGTATGCTAGATTGAATGAATGTAAAAATAAGGGTATTATGGAACTTTATACAGAACTAGATTTTTATAATAAGCTTTCTTGGATAATTCACTATATACAAGATGTTACAACAATCACAATGAATTCAGATTATTTAAGTATTTTGATGGATATATTTAAGGGGGATTTGAATGAAACGACTGTACGTTAATGGTTGTAGTTTTGTATGGGGAGACGAATTAGAAGATAGAGAAAATGAAGCTTTTCCATTTTTATTAGAGAAAAAATTAAATTGTGAATTAATAAATGATTCAATGCCTGGAGCAAGTAATGAACGAATATTAAGAACTACTTTATCAAGAGATTTATCAGATTGTTTTGTAATTATAGGATGGACTTCGTTGTTTAGATACGAGTATTTTGAAGATGGGTGGGAAACAGTTTATACCCAAAATCAAGTACCTTATTTGAAAGTTGAATGGTTTATAATGAATTTTATAAATCAAGTTTTAGCAGTACAAAATTATTTAAAATATAATAATATTCCATTTTTCTTTTTTTTATCAATGAGCAAAAATTATCAGGGTAGATGGAAAGGAATTGCAGAAGCAAATAGGGAACATATTAAAGAGTGGTTTGATAAATTTTGGAAAGATATTAATAATAAACCAGTTGAGAAATGGTTAGACGGTTATGATAATTGGTTTAAATTTATAGATGAAGATACATTTCCAAGTTTATTTAATACTGATTTAGTATTTAGAGATTATATTATAAATGCTGGGGGTGGGTTATTGAAACGTGCACATCCCAATAAAGAATCACATCAATTATGGGCAAATTATTTATATGATGAGGTTTTAGATAAATATGGAAATTAATTTAGTTACAGTAACGGGTACAGACCCAATTTTGTTACATCATTATATTAAACATTATAAACAATTGGGGGTTGATAATTTTTATATTGTTATTTGGGGATCGTCTGATAATGTAAAATATGATGAAACCTTAGATGTTTTGGATTCTTATGGATTAACAATTTATAAGGATTATAGAAATGTAAATATTGGAGATGCTCAATTTTTAACTGATATTTACAATGAAGTTATTTCAATAAAACCAGACGAATGGTGGATACAGGCAGACCATGATGAATTTGTTGTATTAGATAAACCATTAAAAACTTTTGTTAATGAGATTTCAGACTATGTTTATGGGGTTTCTATAGATAGGATAGGAGAGGATGGTGAATTTTCTAAACTTCATTATGAGGATGATATATGGGAAAAATTTCCAAATGTAGGATTTATAAGTCGATATATTAGAAATAATGATATACGAAATGTTCCTTTACTTAAAGGGAAGTATAAACTTACAGGTGGACAACACAGTATATTGACTTCAGAAAATGGAGTTTTATCTCCAGATGATTGGAAAGAATATGTTAAAGGTAAAGATTGGTGGCCACCTAAAATTCAAGTTCATCATTTTAAGTGGAGATATGAAGATATAGAAACACATAAACAATATATTAAACACGGCAAAAAATGGTGTTCTTGGGAAAATGAAATGGTTTTAGATTATATGTTAGAAAATAAAAAAATAGATATTAGAAATTCTAAATTTTTAATTGAAAAGTGTCCAAATAATATATTTGATTCCTATACAAAATGGAATGAAGTAATTAAAATGGAACTTTATCCATCGTGGTCGTAAAATGAAAATAAGTTTTTGTACAAATTGTATGAATAGATTAGACCATCTTAAACAAACTTTGCCCACAAATATTGAAAATGTTGATAATATTATAGATAAAGAATATATTATTTTGAATTATAATTCTAAAGATGATATGAATGAGTGGGTGATTGATAATTTTAAAGGAAAGGTTAAATTGTATCATACTACAGAACCTAAATATTTTAAAATGTCACATGCTAAAAATGTGGTTTCCTGTTTAGCAACAGGGGATATAATTGTTAATATAGATGCAGATAATTTTATAATCGAAGAATTTGGAGAATGGGTTTTAGAACAGTTTTTACAATATGAAAATATCTTGGTTAGAGCTGAAGGATGGGAAATGGGTGGATTGGGTGGAAGAATAGCTATATCTAAAAAGAATTATTATAAAGTAAGAGGATATGATGAAAAATGTGAATTGTGGGGATTTGATGATGAGGATTTTGTTAAAAGATGTTTGTCAATGGGATTAACTTATAAAAAAGTTCCTAAAAAGTTTAATTCTGCTATTCAACATGGAAATGATATTAGATTTCAAAATTCAAATATGGAAAGTGTTAAAGATAAGTTACCTGAAAATTTTATGGATTTACCATATCCGGAACATGAGATTATGGAGAAAATAAATTGGCCAACATTAATACCTTTAAAGGAATCTAAATATGATTGGCAATCTTATGAAAACATACGTAATAGTAATGTGAATGAGAATGGTTTTGGTTTGACTAAAGTAAAAAGGATTTTATGAAAAAAATAAAAGTTTATAATAGGTCATGTGAAGAAGATTATTTTGAATCTCAAAAATTGTTTTGGTGGGAGCCATTTTATTCAAATTCAAAATATGAAATAGTATATGATTATGATAATCCTAAAAAATGTGATATAGTTTATAGTAATATATTTAATTATGCAGATCAACCATTTGAAGCTTACGATGATAACAATTTAATTTTATGTCCACAACCATTATATAAAAAAGAGGAAAATTTAAAATATAATGTAAAGTCTGTTCCATTGTTGATGTTGGAACATGCAAAAATAATTGAAAAGTATGATATTAATAAATTAAGGGATAAAAAAAGAACTTTTGATTTTGGATTTATTGGAAATTTAAATCACAATTATAAGTTAGATAATTATCCAATGAATGTAGAAGGATTGATTAAGGTAGATGAAGATGGATATTCAAGAATACATTATTATGAGAAAGAAGAATTTTTAGAAGTAAATCGTGAAATTATAGATTATGTTCTTATTGATAGTTTTTATGAGAGAAAGTCTGATATAATTTGGGGAATGGAAAAAAGTAAAAAAATTAAAACAATGAAGAAGTATTTAGATGATTTATCACAATGTACATTTGTATTATGCCCAAGAGGAACTGGCACATCTTCATTTAGATTATATGAAACTTTAATGATGGGAAGTATTCCTATTATTACAGGAATGAAAGATTATCCATTTGATGATGAATATGATTGGGATTCTTTTAGTTTAAGAACGGATTCAATAAAGGATTTACAGTATTTAATTGACAAGGCACAGAAATTATCAGATAAAGATGTAGAAGAAATGAAACATAATGGAACAAAGTTTTATGATGAAAAATGTAGACCAGATGTTTTTAACGATTGGGTGATAGAAAATTATTTATTATGATTACGTATGATAAATTAATACATTTTGTACCATCAAGTAAGGAATATACTGTAGTTAATTGGTGTATTGGGAACACTTGTAATTATTCGTGTACTTATTGTCCTGATTATTTACATGATGGTTCAATTAAGTGGTTTGATTATGATGAAGTAGAACATTTTTGCAATAGAGTAATAAATCATTTTGATGATAAAAAGTTATATTTTGAATTTACTGGTGGTGAAGTTACTATGTGGAGACATTTTCCTAAATTAGCAGAATTTCTCAAGGATAATGGGGCCGATGTAGGTTTTATTTCTAACGGAAGTAGAACTCTTAAATGGTGGAAAGAACATAAAAAATTATTTGATAATGTTTCTATTAGTTATCATCCAGAACAGGCAGACTTAGAACATATCATAGAAGTATTTACTGAAATTAGAAGAGATTTAAAAACTCATTGTAATGTTATGATGCATCCTAAAAAAGAATTATTTGATAAAGGAGTTAAATTAGCAAAGAAAATTGTTAGACTTAGTGATATAACATTGGCCTTACAACCTTTAATAAAAGACTTCGAAACAGATTTATATGAATATACTGATGAACAAATGGAAATAATAGATAATCAAGTTAAATTGTTTTGTAATAAAATACGATATTCAAAAGAATGGCCAATATACAGAGGCCCGATGGTAGCAGTGAATTCGGATGGGGGAATAGAAAAACCTATACCAACTCATGTTTTGATTTCAAGGGAATTGAATAATTGGGAAGGGTGGAAATGTTATGCTGGAGTAGAACAAATTATAGTAGATTTGAATGGATCAGTTTGGAGAGGTTGGTGTAAGGTTGGTAAACAGTTAGGTTGGGTACAAAAGGGAAGAAGATTAGTTTTTCCTAAAGATCCAATTATATGTACTAAAGATTTTTGTCATTGTAATTTTGATATAATGTGTACGAAAGAAAAAAATGTTGAAAACTAATAGTACATATTGTACATTAAGATGGGGATATCCCATTGTTGATTTTGGTCGTGGTTCTATACGGACTTGCTGTAGAACATTTGAGGAAAGAGTAGAACCAGAAGAATTTGAAGAAAAGGGAAGTGACATATTTCTTAATTCTGATTATCAAATTAAAAATAGATTAGCACATTTAAAAGGATACAAGAATAAATTAAATAGTTGTACTACTTGTTGGAGATTAGAGGACGGTAAAATAGAAAGTCCAAGATTACCAGAGTGGCTCCCATATCCATATTCGTTTAAAGATTCTGATAGAAATATGGTTAAAGAATTTACAGATAAAGAATTAAATGAAGTAACAATTGTTAATTATGTGACCAATGAGGAACTAAAATTAAAAGATATAACATTAGAGTCAGACATTCTTAGAAGTGAAAACCCCTTTATGTTAGAAGTTTTACTTAGTACTTATTGTGATTTAAAGTGTAGTTATTGTTCACCACAATTTAGTACAAAGTGGGCAGAAGAAGCACTAAAATTTGGAGATGTGGATCAAGGTTATATGGATTGGAGTAAACCACATATTGATAGTGAAGAATTTGAAGATAGTT
>Ga0209756_1003313_pt1 | contig 13147 bp, 16 predicted proteins | sample ETNvirenome_6_85_FD_184071 | JGI IMG/M metagenome (GOLD analysis project Ga0209756, IMG submission 184071) | Marine viral communities from the Pacific Ocean - ETNP_6_85 (SPAdes) (version 3) | ecosystem: Environmental > Aquatic > Marine > Oceanic | place: Pacific Ocean | collected 2013-06-19
TGCCTGTATTGGGACTCAGCAACTTAAGGCTAACTGCCTCTTCATCACCTGTTACAAAATCTTCAATGGGAAGAGTACCTCCCACGCGGCCGGCAATCTGCTTACCACCGGTGACTGCTGCCATAAAACCTTCGAAAACAAACCCAGCGGAGGATTCACTATAGTCGTTCAGGCATGCTTGCAGTGCTTCGATGATCATCATCATGTTAAGGATGGCGTTAAATCTATCGCCAGTCCCTTTTCTTTGCGCGCGCGCAGGATCAACGAAACTATTAACGTGATCGATGCGTGCCTGAATGCTTGGCTGTCGAGTAATAGATGCGAATATTCTGTCGATGTCTTGTCTTGATTGACTATTGGGATCTCCCCACGCTTCGTTGGGATTGAGTTTCGGAATGTCGATGTACATGCTAAAGCGTTCAGCTTCTGTTATGGAGGGAGGACCTGGAGGAGATATATCCATAATATCTTCAACCATTTCTCTTAATAAATCTAGCTGATTTTTAACTTCTTTCCCTTCTCTTACCTCGATAAACATATCTTTCATAAAATCTGACATCTTCTTTCCTCTAAATTATAATGTCTGCGATGCCGTATTCGACCGCTTCTTCTGCAGATAAATAGACGTTAACTTTGCGTTCTAGCAGCTTTTTAAGCTGTTTTTTGGTTAGCTCGGTCTCTGCAACGAGACAATCGATGTACATCTTTTGAATTTGCTCCACTGCCTCCATCTCGTTAATAAGATTGTGAAGAGGGCCGTGGTTACCAGCGATGACCGAATGAATCATCACGCGACAGTTGCGACCAATCTGGCGTTTTCCTTTGGTGCCGGCGGCCAATAAAATAACTCCGGCTGACATCACCTTTCCGAGGCCCACTGTGTGAATCTCGCTTGACTCACGAACGATTCTCATTATATCATACATCCCAAACATATCATCTGCCGACCCCCCGTATGTCGAGAGATAAAAAGTAATGGGTTTAGTCTTTTTTGGTTGTAGACGATTGAGTTCATCCAAATACAACATGGCATGAATAATCTCGGCCGTCTTTTCTTCCGACACATCTGAGAAGAGCCCGATGCTGCGCAAATCTGGTTCGGGTGGGCGCTCCTCCATCATTAAAATTTGGGATAGCTCTTCTTCTAGAGCTGCCATATTCTCTACTTTGTCTTTTTTATTCTTTCCTGCATCATCCTTAGTAATGAGGTCCAATATTTTCCCAATCATCTTATCATCCTCCAAAAGTTGAGTGCTTCACTCCGATGCCGTTGAAGATGTATCATAGCGGTGTCCCAATCATGGAACTCCAACCCTTCTTTAAAAACTTCGGGAGTTTGAGCAATGAGAGCGGCGATAACATTGGCTTGGAAAGTTAGTTTGTCTTGGGTAAACTTGCGCTCAAAAGATCCTTGAGCATCTGTATCTGTATCTGTTTCAACCATATACTTTTTCATTATTCTCTCTGACGTGGCATAATTTTCAAGAGCCCTGCTCGCCATTACTAAATAGATGATGCGGCTGGATTTTAATAAATTTAATGAGAGGCGTGCGGTGTTTATAAAGTAAAATGTCTTACACGTAACATATCCAAAAATAAACATTAAGGCGTGTAGCCACCAGATATCCATGTCTCTCCTAAAAAATAACCACTAGCGCGGCCAGTGGTTATTGTAACGGGTTGTAAACCAATTGTCAAATATTATTTGGTAAGTCGTTTCATGATGCGCTCGGCAAGAGCGTCAACCATGTTTTCTTGGCTGTTCTTGGCCTGAAGACGAGCAGCGACCCGCTTGGCAACTTCGTTGACGAGGTCTTCTTGGTTCTCGTACATGGCACGATTGCCGGGGAGTTCGTCTTCTTCAGCGTCAAGGGCCATATCGGTCTCCATGTCGGCATCCATATCAAGAGCATCTGCATCTTCCATGTCATCTTCAGCGGCGTCTTCATCATCCATCTCTGTGGAAACGGGTTCGCCCAAGACATCTTCCAGTGCGGCTTCAAGGGCGCTCATGAAATCGTCAACTGCTACCGTGCCAGCCGGGCCGGCATCGTCATCCATAGCCATGTCCAGATCCATACCGTCGCCCTCAGCATCCAGCTCGTCGGCTTCTTCATCAGCAAAGTGATCTTCGGCGCCAAGCTCATCTTCAGTTGCATCCAGCTCGCGCTCAAGCTCGTCTTCTTCATTAACGTCGGGCGTCGTGCCATACATTTCATTAATTCTATCATCGCCAAGAGGGCGTAATTCCGCCAACTTCATAAAGCTGCGAAGTTCAGCCTCGGTTAAAAGTGATTTGCGAGCCATGTTTTCTATTCTCCTTAAAAATGAGTCAATAATAAATAGTTATGTATTTTGTAAAACCTACGATTTTTACCATTTCTGTGAAATACGTCTCATCTTAAGTAGGGCCTTTTGTTCGATTTGTTTAACCCGGGCAAAAGAAATACCTAATCTTTCTCCAACTTGTCGGAGTGTGAGCGTACCATGCTCATAAATAGATATGAGCGAACAGTTAAATTCATCCTCGTAGTCTATCCACATTCTACAATCTTGGTGCGGGCAGCCTTCTTCAAGTTCCCTGCACTTACGCGAGCACTGTCGCATGCCATCGATCTTCATAGGTCAGGATGTTCCTCGGCAATGAGATCAAATAAATCGTCTAGCTGAGAGTCTGAGAAGCCAGCATCGGACAGAAGCTCGGTGCCCTTCACTCTCAGTTTCTTAGATTTTTTCTTCTTCTTTGCCGATTGTTGCTTAAGATCATCAATGAAACTTAAAATTCGCTCGTCTTGTTCTAAATAGCCCGACATGAACGCCCGAAAGAATTGAGACTGACGTAAATCATCATGTTTTAGTCTAATAATTAGTTGAGCATGTCGGTGATCGTTGACCGTAAATACTACTTTCTTGTTCATCTTGCCGTAGGCAATCTCAGGGGTTTCTACCATGCTCGGCTCCGAATATGGGTACCGCTCTCGGATAGCCCAGAGTTAGTTTGCCGAATAAACTGGGCCGATGCAGTTAGCTCGGGAATCGTCCTAGCTCCACTGTAGGAGAGTCCTGACTTGATCCCATTCTTTAGATCGTCGAAGATATTTTCTACACTTCCTCGATAAGGCACGCGTGTAGAGACACCCTCGTTAGAAGAGTAGCGGCCGCGCCAACCTATTTGGGCTTCTTTCGACGCCATGCCACGATAAGTCTTCCAGCGGGTACCATTCGCTTCTTCGATGACTTTTCCGGGCGTTTCGTCGGTTCCAGAGAAAAGAGAGCCACACATCACGGCGTCGGCGCCGGCTGCAAGGGCCTTTACAATGTCGCCAGAGTTGCGAATACCGCCGTCGGCTATAATAGAAACAGGTCTATCAGTCTTCGCGCACTCAAAAAGAGTGTGAAGGCCCGGAACGCCATGACCGGTCTGTATGCGAGTGGAACAAATAGATCCACCTCCGATATTACATCTAATAGAGCTAGCACCCCAATCGGCTAAATCATTGACTCCATCTAGCGTAGCCACATTCCCGGCCATAATATGAAGATCGGTCCCGAACTCTTTACGCAAAGCAATGAGCGCCTCCTTCATCATAATATGGTGACCATGGGCTACATCCACGCATATAAAAGAGGCACCAGCGACCAATACTTTTTGGGCGCGGATAAGGTAGTCATCGGTTACTCCCACTGCGGCACCAATGAAAATATTGGGGGTGCCGCGAATGGCGGCTAAATCGCGCGCCATCGAGACATTGCGAGCCTCCATCTCTGGTGTATTGTAGCGGTGAACCACTGTCGCGCCGCCGGCCATGCCAAGAGCGGCGCCCATGGCGGTTTCGGCGATTGTGTCCATCGGCGAAGCAAGAATGGGAAAACTTAACTTAAGGTCTTTCCCCAAGTCGGTATCAATTGAAACCTCAGAGCGACTACGAATATCTGAGTACCTAGGCTTCAATAAGACGTCATCGTATGATAAATATTCTTCCATGTTATCTTTCCTCTTCAATAAAATCTTTAATGTCCCTTACTCTATACCACGTAGTTTCCTGTGGATCGGGAGGGTCATGAAGTACTCGGATCTTAGGCTTTTGCGCAGATGCATATGTCTTTATTAACGAAATAGTAGGTACTCCGTTAAAGCTTAGCTGTTTCTCGATAGCGGGATAGTTGTCGATATTGAATGCAAAGAAGTGAATTCCCTCATATGACTTTGTGTCGGAAATATCTTCGTAATATTCTTTTAAATTGTGGCACAAGTGGCAATCATTCGAATAGAATTTTATAACGCACGTGGCGTCTTCTTTTACTTTGCCGGCTATAATCTTTTTTAAAGCCCCTATGGATAGTCTATCTACACTCATTGTCAATCTCCTCTTCTGTTTTCTCAATACAATGCGGACAATAGAGTCGCACTGTTTCTTGGATCACTACTACCTTCCACGAGCTTAACATTTCCCGATCCTTCTTGTCAAAAGAGTCACTACACAAGGTACAACTCTCGGGAAGCTTGCCGAACAGAGCTACTTTATTAGCCAGCTCCTCTTTATGTTCGGGTGCGGCGCGCTTGGTAAGGGCGCGTCGTTCTTTTCTATTCATCTTTCTTCTTCTTTGCCCTTGGCTTGGGTTTTGCCTTCGCGGTCGATTGCGACCGTCGATAGGTGGGCGAGCGCTCGGCTAACGTTTCGCCGCTTATTGGCGCGGCGGGGGGAGATTCTTCTTCCGGTGGTGCTGCAGGTTCTTCTACCGGGGGGACCTCCTTTAGTGCTGACGCATAAGACTGCAGAGTCAGCATGGCGCCCTCAAACTGTACCATGTGCATGGCATGTTTACACATTTCATCCACCGTGTCGTTTCCAGTTGCCGACTGGTATGTGCTTTTAAGTAGGCCATAGTGTTCCAAGGCTTTTGATTTGAGCCGCATTACGGCGGCATTAATGATTTCGTCGTTCATATGTTCTCCTATTTATTAATACTTTCGACTCGCCACAGCTCTTCGTTGCCGTCAAAAACAACAACAGCAGAGGGGAATGGCGCTGAATTCTTACTGTCTCCAAACTTCAATCTTCCCTTTACGAAATGGATCTCGGCGGCTTTCATTACATGCTCATGCCAGTACTTTGTATCGGTTCGGGCCGGAATGAGCATTACAACTTTGGTGTCATCTTTTTGCGATTCCATGCGGGCCTTTTCGATCCAGCGTTCAATACCTCTCCCGTAGGGAGGATTTACAAAGGAAGTAAAGCCTTCCCAATTTTTGTCGAGTCCGTTTTCTGCTTCTGTAAAGAAGTTGGCACATTTGGTGTTGGTCGGGCTGGCACAGGGATCCAAATCAAAGGGCCCGAACCGCCAGTTAAGTTTCTCAAAAAATTCTTTAGGAGTGGACCAGTTCCCCGTCTTAGAAGAAAACATTACCCCTTGAGTTTCCTTATTCACTGTTGCCTCCACCACTAATCATTTCAAAATTTTCTACCACTTCATCAATATTATATTTTTGCTTGAAAAGGCGGTATGCCTTCACTGCAGCTCTGATCTCATCCGTATTCAGCCACCCGTTCTCGCGAAACTCCGAGCGTAGTTCACGCTTTTGTTCTTGATAAGGTTCGATACACTCTTCAATTGCTGCCAATGAGCGGATGTATTCTTTGACATATTGTTTTTTCTCGTTGTTTGTTGTGGCCATTAAGCCCTCCTTTGTTTAACATATATATTATAACAACCAGCGGAGGCTACGTCAAGCTATTTGGCAAAGTTTATTCCAAATAAATGGTGAATAAACTTTTGAATCACTCGGTCCTTTTCTTCTATAGTGTCACATTCGGAAAACAAATAGTTATACGTGGACTTCTGGGTATTGATATGATTATTCAGTTGGCCGATCTCTTTCTTCATCCACCGAATTTGTTGGCGATAGTTGCGCGGGGTTTTAATCTTCATCTCTTTGGCCATAGATAAGAGGATAAAATATTTTCTCTCTTCCAAAGCTTTGCGCGCTGTATTGAATTTCTCAGCACTGGCCTTGCGCTCGGCGTCTGTCAAATCTGGTGATAAGCGATCCGGATGGAGGCGCATTGCGATTTTTCTAAACACTTTATTAAACACCTCATGTAATTCTGTCTCATCCTGTGTCATCTCGTATTCACTAGGGCTCGGCTCTTCATCAGACTCAGGATCCAGAGGGAAGACAGAGGGGCCTGTGTATGTCGCCAACTGCTGTTGGAGATCCGAAAGCGCCTTTTTGGTTTCTTCGACCCCTTCGGAGGCATCCGTCATCCCATATATTTTTCTCACCCGGTCAGCGTTGTCTCTATTAAGGGCCTCAATGTCGATACTCAGTCTTTCGCAGAAATCCTGATAATACTCATGGAACTCCGAAGCTACCGATTTATTGATGGTTTCAAGAAATTCCCCTTCTTCATGCAAGTAGGTTAACTCGTTCACGAGGCGCGCCCATCTTAATTTTTGCGCTGCGCTCATTGAACAGTCCTCGGAATAAGTAGGGAGACAATGTACTACTTAAAGTCAAAATCAACATTAGCCGTGATTTTCAGCTGCGGAATGTGCAAATGATTGGCCAAATTGTGCTTTTTGCATTCATCGGCTTCTAGAAACCAGTCCGCGTGACCCTTCTGGTGAACAATATCGAGAAAGTATTCATGATGATGGCCACAGTTTTTACCCATCATCGAATAAATCTTCTTATTTAATCTTTCCGTTTCCTCGGCCGAAGCTTTAATCTCTTCCACTTTCCCTCTCTCCATAGAACTGACATCGTGAATCATAACAGTTGCATCAGGATCCATATAGCGCATCCCATCTGCTCCAAAACTAAAGAGAATGGCGCCGCAAGACATGGCCTTGCCTTGTACGATGGTCGCAATCGGTACGGTACTATGAGTCATGTCAGATATCATTGACATGAGGCTATAAACTTGACCACCATAGCTATCGATAATCACAGGCAGCACGGGCTGTCCCGTGTTATGGGCCTTCATTACGGCGGCCGAAAACGATTTGGCGGCCGCTTCATCGAACTTGTTTACTCGAATTATAACCGGTAAATCTTCAATAAGCTTGGGCTCTTTTAAGAGTGGGCTAAAGTTTTTAATTATGTTCATGTCTCATCCTAATAGTTTAAATGTACGCCATAAAGCGAAGGTGGAGAATCCCCAGTTCTCATCGTAATCCAGCTTGGCCATATAAGGTCGATTAAGTTGGATCTTGTCGCGGCCGGGCTTTACTCCCCAGCATCGAACGCGTGTGACTTCGTTGTTTGAATCAATCACTTCGACAATCCAATAGAGCTTGCCATTCTTTGTTTTGCGTTCCGTCACTTTCCTAGGAATAAACCAGCAGACTTGCAAGGCAGGATCAAACTCAGAGATGGGGGGGATAAACTTTTCTTGTAGCTTTTCCACCGTCTCTGTGCTAATAACAAGATTAATCGGAAACACTCCTGTCAAGTCCGTCTTGAACTGGATTATTTCCTCTTCACTGAAGTCCCCTTCTGGTCTATAAAGTTCGATATTCTCGTTGAGTCTCTTAATGTTCTTGGGTCGCTCCACAATACATGCGGACCAAAAATGCTTACGACCACTAAAACGATCATCCACCAGCAAATCCAAGGCGCCGCCTCGACCCAGAGCATCCAGTGATTTTTTGTTTAACTTGCTGTAAGAGATCCCCTCTCGGAAGAGTAAATCTTCAGCATTGAGGAAAGGCCGATGTTCAATGACTTGTTCAATAGCTGACGCGCCTAGACCTTTAATCGAAGTCAAGGGCTGGATCAGAGTCTTACCATCTGAGCTAATCTCCCAGACTGCGCCGGACTTATTAATGTCCAGTGGTTCGATATCAAAGCCAAACTTCTTGGCGATGTTAATGGCTTTCTCTTTCCGACTCTCTGGTTCCTTATCCAAGAACGCCGCCATCCACTCAGAAGGATAGTAGTTAAAAAGCCACGCGCATTGAAACGAAATAATACTGTAGGATACGGCATGCGACTTATTGAATCCATAGCCGGAGAAGAACTCAAACTTATCCCACAGCGCCTGTGCTTTGTCGCGGTCGATCTTGTTAGTGATGCAACCCTTAATGAATTTATCATGCAACTTGCCCTTAACCGAACCTTTACCGGTCCCTTTTTTGGTAAGTACCTTCCGAAGCATATTACCTTCGTCCAGAGTAAGACCCCCCAGCTTATGAGCCAATAGGGCAATCTGTTCTTGGAAAATCAAGAAACCAAATGTTTCCTGTGTGATCTCATGGGCGTCATCATTTAAGTATGTGATGTGGTGGGGTCGTTCTTTTGCCTCAACATATTCATCATGAACATTGGCTGACAGGGGGCCCGGGCGATAGATAGAAGTAATAGCCGACACATCAATGATGTTGCGCGGCTTTGCTCGCACACAAAACTTTTGGGCGCCTTGCTCGGTAAACTGAAAGATGCCGGCCCACTTTCCAGCGTGGAAAATATTCTCATATACCTCTTGATTGTTCAAATCGATTTCATCGGGATGAAGATGTTTATCATAGTAGGCGCGTACCTGCGCAAACGTGGGATTTTCTACTCCGTGATGACGGCGCAAAATGTGTTCGATGCACCCCTCCATCATCTTGAGTGTGGACAAGCCTAACAGATCAAACTTAATGAATCCCATGGGCTCAAGGTGTCGGACGTTCTGTCCTTCGGCCCACGGAGCCTGACGTACACCGCCTGAGTTGATCAGGGGCATGCTCTTGTCTAAGTCCTCGGCGATAACGACGCCGCCGGCATGGCGGGAGCAAGAACGCACCTGACCCACAAGACCTTCAACGTGTGTCTTTACAGCCGGATGCTTGTTCAGGTAGGCCCGAAGCGATGGCGAAAACTCCATAACTTCTTCCCACGTCGGAACGTATACACCTGCTTTGACCCCATGCTTTCTTTTAGCGTCGGGGGTCGCCTCTCTCATCATGATAGAGGTGACGGTATTAACTTCCGTAAAGGGAATATTATAAAGCTTTGAGATATCCTTAATCAAAGACTTAAGCTGCAGAGTATTCCAGTTAGAGATCGGAGCTACACAATCCGCGCCCCACATCTGCACAAGCTTTTCCTTTAAAGACATACTGTCGGACACATCATAATCAATATCCGGATAGTCAGTTGCATCAGAACGTAAAAAACGTGAGAACAACAAGCCATTCTTAATCGGATCGACCTGTGTAATATTGAGGGCGTACGCCACTAGCGAACCAGCGGCAGAGCCGCGGCCGGGTCCCGTCAGCATCATATCGGTTGCTACATCAACAATTGATTTCATGGTCAAGAAATACTTTGAAAAGCCGCGGTCATCAATAACATTAAGTTCAAGTTTAAGACGGTCAGTATATTCTTTGTTAGTATGAAGGCCCTTGTCCTTAAGGCCCTCAAGAGCAAAGTTTACCAAGGCCTGCGTGGCTGTAAAGCCAGCCGGCACAACAAACTCAGGCAAGCGCACGGTGTTGTCTGGCAAGAAGGATTCGATGCGATCGAATGCGATTCTGTGTGTTTCCTCGATGCTCTCCATAACAAGGTCATCATCGTATTCGAATCCTTGCTCCTTGGAATATTGTTTGTAACTCTCCCACATTTGATCACCATTCTTGGGATACAACTCGTAACCGATTTCCTCAACGCCTGCAGGTAGTTGCGACTCTTCGTCTGCCCACGATGGGCGGCCTTTACCAAGCCAACCAAGGCGCTTGTAAAGCTCTCTGTCCTTCCAAGCGTCAGGGTTGGGGTAATGGCTATCGGCTGTCGTCACCAGTCCAACGCCAAACTCTTTAGCAACCTGAATCACATATTGATTAAGTTCATGCTGCTCTTTAATATTGTTCCATTGTATCTCGGCATACCAGCGATCACCGAAAATGTCGACCATACGTCGTGTGGACTCACGCATGGCATCGAGCACAGCTTCATCGCCTTCCTCTCGGTGTTCCCAGTAGTTGCCGGCATAAACGCCGCCTAGGCACGCTGACGAGGCTATAATGCCCTCATTGTACTTCTTCAGGAGCGCATAGTCAATGCGCGGATACCGGTAGAAATTCTCTGGCTGGTACGACTCAGAGACAAGCTTGAATAGATTGTTAAGTCCCGTTTGATTTTGAGCCAACAGCACAAGGTGCCGCCGGTTCTTCAAGATTCCTTGAGTCTTCTTGCTGTCGCCCTCATCTTCAACGGTTGCACCAGACTGCGCATCTTTCTTGATGGCCCGGGCCTTCTTCTTATCTTCCATCGCCTGATTATATGCATCATGCCACTCAGCAATCGATGGTGTAAAATAGGCCTCGCAACCAAAGATAGGCTTGAAAGCCTTTCCTGCCTCTTGCATCTTTTTGGCATGCAAAACCTGATATGCTAAGCCATTCATGTTCCCATGATCGGTTAATGCTAACGCATCACAGCCATTCTCGTACGCAAAATCCATATGATCTTGCGGGTACCCAATAGCATCAAAGATGGACCCAGCGACACTATGTGCATGCAGTCCAACAAACTTAATCTTAGAATCTTTTCGATCCATTTAATCCCCCAGTGTATAAGGTATCTTAACATGTTGGTGCGGCTTTGTCAATGCTTCATAGGGCTTTTTTATGAGATGCTCAGAACTCAAATAGGAGACATAGGTGTCCCACTGAGAGCAATCATAAAACCACTCTATTTCAATCTGTGTCGTTTTTTGTGCTTCGATCGCTAGCGGGTGGAATATATCGCTTAGTTGGAAATAACGTGCGCTCCACCTCTGGTTCAGTGGCAGTTTCTCCGAAGGGTATTGCTGGCCGGGTGAAGGGGGTAAATATTCCCTTGTGGTGGTTTGGTTGATGTTGCGTCGACATGTTTTAAAATCTTCTCCTGTCATAGTAAAAGAGAGAGGTAATCCATCTTTTACTGTTTTGTTTTTATGTGCAAAGAAAAAATTACTTTCTTTGCTTTTGATGTCCTTACGGTGTTGTCGTACCTTTTCCACATTGAATACTCCCATCGGGAAAGAAATGTAATATTTCTCAGGGACTGTCCATTGTGAAAGTTTGTAGGCTGTTCTCCATGCACTATGAATCCCGTGGATAATAGACCATCCGTAGGAATCGCGACGATCACGGTCCTTCGGATGGATGGGAACGTAATAAATAGGCACCTCTTTTCGTTGTTCCTTATAAAATTTACTAAATTTTCGGGCGTAATAAACCGGATCATAAATCCACTCGCCCACCATTTTGCGAATGAGAGGAATCATATCGTCATTAGCCACAATCCAAATAGTGTGGCACCCGGCAAGGGCGCACTCATATACGGATTTTTGGATAGCACTATACCCATTGGCAACCGGCGTTAAAACCGAAGGAAGTGCATTCTCATGGTCCGTCTGTATGTTGGCAATAGGGACTATGCCGGCAAGATGTAATCGCATTTGAGCACCTTATAAGTGGCTAAATCTTTTTCCATTACCAAAGCGAGCAGTTCCTCTTCCGTAAATGGACTCTTACATATAGCGGGGGACTCCTCCCATTGGGGTGTCACTCGACGTATCTTTTGACGCCTTGTGTGTGAAGTTTTAAAACGGTAGTGGCGTGGTTTGCCAGCAGAGGTGTATCCGTTCTGGGGCCCTTTCATTCCATTGTCGTATAAAACTTTTTCCATCTTAAAGCGAGCCATCGTTTCAGAGAAATCAGGATCATAGAGCTGTTCTTCGCTTAAAATTGAGACCACACAAGCATCTTTAACACCAGTATTCCCATCAATTCGGTCAGATGAATAGAACCATATCTGGCTAACAAAATCATCGTCTGTGGATAAATAATCGATTTCATGTTTTCCTCCTTTGTGAAATGCAATGTAATCATAACATATATAACTAGGAGATGCGGGTCTGATTTCCGGCACTAGGCCAGAAATACCACTATCTCCAAAATAATAACACTTATCAAAACTAAATTCATGAATTTTTGCGTATTCATTGGTACACGTGACCTTCTCTCCGTCATAACGCATTATATCACATAAATTGCTCAATGGTAAGCGCCCGTCCAAAGAAAGCAAAAATATCAAACGCTCCCACAAAATAGCCTTGGGTACCCCCACTTCCATCGACGAATCGACGGTATTCATTTTTCTCCTCTCGGCAGGGATTCCTACACTTGATAGTTCCAACTCCGGCGAGAAATAATCGAATCGAAAAGGGGGCAAAGGGTGTGTGAAAAAAAGAGGAAAGCCATGCGCATAAGCAAACATGGCAGCATCCAAATTGCCACCAATGACAATATTTTCATGTCGGAGAATCAGTCTTCCTTTCTTCTAAAGCCAGCGGCCAAGGCAGCCATAAAGATAATGTACAGACTACCACGACTGGTTGTTGCACAGCTACAACCCCGAGATGACTTGGTGCCATCTTCGGTCACGGTGTCCGTCGCACTAGCGAGGCTGCCCGTATCTGACTCTTCTTCGCCGCCAGTGTCTTCATTCTCTGGTGGGGTTCCTGAGTCATTCTCAACTACTACTTCCTCTTCTTCCTCTTCTGTGGAGGGGATGAAGAATGGTTGAGAGATCGTTAGGTTTGATAAAGTTACGCCGAGTTCATGATGAAAAGGATCATACCAGCCTGTGTCAAAGTTTCCCATAAAGTTTAACTCATCTATCACGAAGGGGTACCCTTCCTCAACCTGTACGCTCAAGAAGTATTCATGATAAGCTGACTGCGTTTCTCGGGCACCAAGATTTAGGTACATATCCCAGGCCATTAGATCAGCCCGGCCGTCAACGAATACATCCCACTCGTAAAGGGTGACTTCATATTGTGTGCGGACTGAGTACTCGGACGAGTGGTAACCTTTTAGTTGAACGTTCCCTTCCGCTTTCATCTCGCCGTCGTCGGTGATAGGATAGGCGGCGTGAGCCATTACGGCTCCCTCGGAGTCAGATCCGATGCCGTAAGCGTTCTGAAATGTGACTTGTCCGTAGGCGTCAATGCCATATGATTCAAAGGGGACCGACCAATCCCAACGGAAAGCGCCTTGTTCGCGCTCCACGTTTGTCATAGCCTCTACCGATAGAACCGGATACTCACCCCAATCACTCCACTCATCTGCCCATAGTTTGCACTGGGCACCATCGGCCCAATCCCATGGG
>Ga0209756_1003321_pt1 | contig 13129 bp, 9 predicted proteins | sample ETNvirenome_6_85_FD_184071 | JGI IMG/M metagenome (GOLD analysis project Ga0209756, IMG submission 184071) | Marine viral communities from the Pacific Ocean - ETNP_6_85 (SPAdes) (version 3) | ecosystem: Environmental > Aquatic > Marine > Oceanic | place: Pacific Ocean | collected 2013-06-19
CCAATACGCACCATGCTTTCATCAATATCGTAACCATAAAAAGTTTTTGATTTAAGATGTGACCATTGTCTTTCATCGGTGAGTTTGTCGCCAAGTATTCCACGAGTAAGCCCATTTTCATCTGTCTTTTGATGTTCTTTGCTCGTGTGGTGGGTAAGAATATGATGATAGGCACCAAGTAAAAAGCCACCTGTACCACAAGCGGGATCACAAATGGTATCACCCAGTTTTGGATTTACGAGCTCACAAATAAGCTGAATTATATGGCGAGGTGTACGGAATTGACCAAGTTTACCTGCGCTCGACATTTCTGAGAGTAAATATTCGTAAAGATCACCTTGTGTATCCTGAAATCCTTGCCCGTCTTGCTCTTGCCTTGATATTTCTTCAAAAATTTCATCAATAATAGTGACTGCCTCAACCAAAAGGGATGGTTTGGAAATGATGAAAACGGCATTACCCATGTGTTTTGCAAAAGGGCTTTTATCTTTTCCCAGGTTTTTTAGGAAGGGAAAAACTTTTTTCTGCATGTGTTGTAGCATTTCACCGCCTTCCATGTGCCGAAAGTGGCTCCAGCGACAATCTTGATTTTCGTGATTAAAAAAAGATTCAAATTTTTCACCGGTAAACTCTGAGTCTTGTTGTTTTTTCAGATCAAGCTCATCGATTCGCTTCATGAAAAGCAAATACGAAATCTGCTCAATGGCTGTTAGTGGGTTAGATATTCCACCGCTCCAAAATTTGTCCCAGAGGCGATCAATTGATGATTTTAGTTTTGTATTAAGCATAATGTAGTAGTTTTTTATTCTCTTTTTCTAGTAAAAACACTTTTTGTTTTAGAAACATATTATTTCCATCTGTGTTCACTTGAGTACCATGGCTGCGTACCTACGCGTGCCATAGTCTCCAGTGCCCAGTCGATATTACATTTATAATTTAATCTGCATGTATCCGGGACGTTATGTACGTCGTTTATTTGAAATATTCCCTTATCCCACGTACCATTTTTATTGAAATTTGCTGCCGCCGGATTGAAGTCGCTCTCTGCTTTTGCAATTCTGAGCGCCAATTCCACGTCTACTCCGTACTTTGGGGCTTCTTGGTGAATATAGTGCGCCACCATCGCCTCATCAGAGGCCCATTTTACCCCATAATACTGCGTTTCAGGCGCTTGCACAGTAATTATACCAAGTAATGCGTGTAACCACATATAACGGCTATTTACAAATAAAATCGTACAGTCCATTTTCATCCAAGAACGCGCTCAATTCTTTGAACTTATCCACCGTCACATAATTCTTCTCGATAACTTCATTATTCAATATTTTCTTCTCGCGCTGCAACCCAGCTAACTACAGTACCTACTATAAACCCAATGATTATTAAGTGATATAAACCCATATTGTTAATCAATGAGAAATAAACCACCGCCACCCACTCCAAGACCTGTCGCGGTATTCCGGATTGTCAATCAAAAACTGTCTTATCTCCTGTAACTTTTCGGTCGTACTTTCGTTGAACATATTAAATGCGGTTATTTGCCTCCTGGGAGAGTTTTTCGTAAATGTTGAGTAAATCATCGTATCTATAACCTGGATGGTTGTCGGCGTCATGTTTGAGCCTCTCAAGCCATTCTATGGAGTTTTCCTTCACCAGTTTCAGAGAGTATTCACGAGGCTTTCCGCCCTGGTAAGTATTGCAGGCGTTGCATTGTGGTCTGAGATTCCTTTCGTCAAAGTCCAGTTTATTGTGGTGAAAGTGCCCTGCATGTAGTTCTCTCCCGCGCACCATTTTCCCACAAGTATAGCAAGTATTAAATCCACGCGAGTCCGCCCCTGTTAAGCGTATCTTATTGCTCATCAGTTTCCAGCATTTTTTATGTAGGGATTTTCGTGTTTTCTCCTGGTACTTTTTTGTTTTCTTCTTTCTGGCTAGTTTTCTCGCCTCGCGCTCTACTCGCTTTTCCTTCTCGCGAGCCCGGTAGTGTTTATAACATAGGGTGAGATTCGCATACCTCTTGGTGCTGCACTTCTTGCAAGGCTTTGGTTGTTTCTTTGTGATTGTCATAGAGTTGAATGAGTAATGAGATAAACTTATTCCAGCCTAGGCCACTGTGGACTCTACGCTGGCGCACCCCCGCCCAATTCTCATCGCTCATCCGGACGGGACGTATCTTGTACGCCTGAAAATCTTTCTTAGTCATAGTGTAGATGTAGATGTGTGTACATTGTATATACGTTTCTCCCAAGCTCTGCTCCCCAACCACTCTCTCCCTCTGGTGATAACCACTCTCTCGTCGAGGTCCACTAACTACTAGAGTAGTAGGTTTAGTCATTATCATCACCGTCGGTCGGTCGTTTAAGGTCCGTCGCTTCTACTACCGCTAGAATATTTAATGGCTATTCTCCCTGTAGTAGAAGGGTTCTTTACCAACTCAGAGTTTTTTACTCTTTGCCAATGTCACTACAACTTGTGAAGGAGGGGACACAAGGAGTAACATCAGCAAGCAATAAAAAAATCCACTATGGGCGCCCAACATTTTCAGCCACTATAAGTAGTAGCCTAGAAGGTTGCACGTCCATAATGGACTGTTGGTGCATCTTCTTGTTAGTCGCCCACTCAATTACTTGAGTACATATACTATAACATGTTTTTAGTAGATTGTAAATGCTCTGTTGATAACTCTACTTCTTCTTTGGTCTTTTGACTCCGCGCAATGCTTTTTTGAGCATCCCTTCTCGTACCTGTTCTTCCATATCTTCTTGAGTGCCGACTTGCATCTTTGCTTTGTTGCCAAGAGCTGCGGCTATGCTGATTGCCTTGACCAGTTTGATTGTGTTTTGTTTGGGGATTTCTAGCATATTCTCCATCACCCCACCCATAAGACTTATAATATCCGCAGATAAACAGCCGTGAGCAGACAAAAGCGCCTCGTCTGTGTCTGTACGCTTACCCAATAAAACGAAACTGCCAGAATGCACAATCTCACGGACCCACTCTATAACGTCCTCATGATCTTTCTCGTGATCGCACTCACCATGATTTGATGTCTCTTGTGATTTCTTCATATTCTCTTATGTGATGTTTAATTTCTTCAATTTTCCGGTTCATCCAGGCATCATAGAATACCTGGAAGTCCGGCTTTCTGCTCGTGCAATTCTCCCAGTATCTATAGAGTGTGTCCCGTAGCCGCTGGGAGTTGCTTTTTGATTTTTTGGTCTGCGTAGGTGAGTTCTCCTTTTGTGTATAATTCATAGCGTTTTCTTCCTGACAAGGGTACATGTTTTTCTTCACCCCACGTACCCGTCTCTGGCTTATGGTTACGAGTGACCTTGATTGATTGTATTGGTGCACTGTCTATAAAAAAGTCAATTTTTTTATCTATATAATTCATCTTTGTCTCAATTCTGTTAAGTTGGTTCATGAGTGAGATTAATACGTCTTTCATGTCTTCTGTCATAATTACACATTAAATCCTTGTAGCCGCTCAACACCAAGGTCACTGGCGAAAAGCATATCTCCTTTTCCTGCTAAACTTTCGGCGCCTGACTCATCTAGTATAACACGACTATCAACTTCTTTCGCCGTGCGAAACACCGCTTTGGTTGGGAGGTTTGCTTTGATTGTCCCCTTAATCACATCCGTACTTGGGCGTTGTGTGGCCACAATCAAGTGAATACCTGCTGCGCGCGCCTTTTGGGCAAGTAACAGTACATTGGTTTGCACTCCGGCGTTAAGCACTAGATCTCCAAATTCATCAATGAATACAAATTTGTATGGAAACCCAGTCATTTTACTGATATTGCGGACCCCTGCCACCTTCATAGCTTGATAGCGCTCCTCCATTTCGATAACAAGATCTTCGAGCGAGTTGTTTATCGCTTTTGCATCTGTTTGGTACTCGACGGCTACGCTTTCGTAAAAACTAAGCTCTACAACCTTGGGGTCGAATAGGTGGAGTTCGGCGTTAGGAATTTTTACAATTTGTTCAATTAAAGAATTGAGAAACACACTCTTACCCGACCCAGTAGCCCCAGCCACAAGCATGTGCGGTGCTTCGCGTATGTCGAATGTGCGCGTCTCACCCATAATTGTCTGTCCGATTGCTAGATCGAATGTCCCTGTGGGTTCTGGCAACGCCGGGAAGTACCGGTCTTTCTTTGGAACCTCAAAGCCGATAAATGTTGAGTTGGGGATTGGCGCCAGCACACGAATATTCGTAGTCCCAAGCACCTGTTCTATGTCTTTCTTAAAAGACTCGATTTTGCTCATTTTTAACCCAATGGACGGAGTGTATTGGTATAAGTCTACTGTCGGACCTTCGATGATTGAGTGAAATTTTACCAGTAACCCGTGCTCAAGCAGCTTAGTTGCTATCTGTTGTTCCTTTGTCATATTTTCATAATTTAAGCTCTGCGCTGAAACAAACTTTTTCTCTACTGACTGCATCAGTGACCTCATGTTTCCGGCAGACTGAATTTTTTGCTGTAGTAGGGCCGTGAGGTTGTCTACTTTATGCTCCTTCATCAGCGCCGCTTGCTCCTCACTCATGTCTAAGCGGTGGATGTAGGCAATGATACTCACCTCATTATCGAAGAATGTATCAATATTGGGTACAAACACAGCATCTCCACTAAGCGCTCGTGTTACATCTTCGTAGAAGCGGAAGAAGAAGTCAAAAAATAAATTATTTTCCTCATACACAATTTCATATGTCTGCACCTGCTTTCCGTCTCTGCTCTTTGAGTATTTTACTTCCTCAAATATCATTGAGTGTGGCGCAATGCCCGTCCGCGCGTATACTAATAGGTAGTACGTTATCGCCTGCAAAATCTTCTTTCCATCAATCTTCTCAGGGTTAGAAAATGAGCGACACGTTTTGTAATCTACAATTTTTAGCTTGTCACCAAACATCGAAACCTTGTCAATGTATCCCTTTAATTTTATTGGTAGTTGTTTCTTTACCCCTTTGTACTCAACGTCAACATATTCTTCAATCTTTTGCTCACAAAGCAACACCTTTTCACCACTGGTGATATGCTTCACTTTCACATACTCCGAAAACATGAACGCAAATAGTTCTTGGGTTTTTTGACGTGTTGGGATGGTTTTGGACCACTCAATCCACCCCTCGGGAAATTTCTCGATAAAATCCATTCCTGCCCTGAGCCCAAGCTCGACCGCCTCAGCGCCGTCCTTCGGCTTAATATCTTCGCTCCCACCCCAGTACACTTCCATTGCCTTGTGGAATGCTTGACCCAGGACTCCGGATATATTTCTCGTACTATTTATTTTGTCACCGTTTATGTGTTTTACCTTGTACATGAATGGGTTTGTGGAAAACAATGACAGTGATGAGTACGAATGGTGGTTTACAATTCCATCTCCCTCTATTGGTTTACTAGAAAACACTATTGGTCGCTTCTTCAATTTAGTGTTGTCTCTTTTCTTTGGCATATTTATTTTGCTTTTTGGCAGGTGTAGCACAGCGGCTTACCGAACCTTTTGACTGAAAACTCGTGCACATTCGACGGCATAGTAGCCTTGCAGTTTGTACACACCCCTTCCACACCTGTGGATTGTTTTTCTTCCGCCAACTCACCCTCCACCGACTCCTCCACGGGGGTGTTTTGTACAAGTGACCCCATACGCATATCTCCTGTTTCTTGCTGTGCTTTCGCCAGCCTATCATCAAGAGTGTTCGGTGCCTCTTTTCCCTGGAACTCCTCTTCGACGTATGACTGAGACAGCTCCTCTGGAAAGGCCATTCTGAGTGCGTGCATCTCTGCCACCTTCGCAATCATCGTCTTTGGTTTTGTGACCCAATTATCCCTTCCTTTATCATACTCATCAAAATACACAGTCGCTGTGTAATCCCCGACATAATCGTCGAGTTTGCGCTTTACTGTTACAGTGCAAGAGACTATTTTATCTCCATTTATTTCAAATACTGGCGCGTCTTTTCCAACCTGGCCACCTCGCATTGCTATTGCGCGAACGTCACTGATTGACTGTACTAAGCTATAACCATTCTTAAATGGGATTGCGTATATTTTCTTATTCAGAAGGTCTTGAAATTTATAACCCCGCATCATAGCTTCAAGACACGCCTGCTTAACAACCTTTTCATCCTTAAAACCTTTGAATGTTGTCGCTATAAGTGTACGCATTACGGCCGGGTCGCTTGTTTGTTGTGCAAGCTCAGCATTTACCGCAGCGACTATTGATTTATTGTCTTTCATAATGTGTTTAGTTTATCAATTTGCTTTTCTGTCACTTGGTATAGGGGTGTCCCCTTATCGTTTACCCCAGTCTTTTTAATCCCACTCCGTTTTAGAAGAGCACGAAGCGCATCCTTCTTGTACGGGTTTCCATCAATCTTTTTTACTAATCCCAATCTCGCCATTTCCGCAAGAGTGTATCTTTTTTCCTGCATATTTGTGATTATATTTTGTTTTTTTGTTTAATTCCCTTATAAATATCCAAGCCTTTATGCTAGAGGTAAATTTCCTCCATAAATACCCGAGATATGTTGTTGGTGTTCTCATATTTTCTCCTTACAGAATATACATGTGGTGTTACCGCCGACCACATAAGCGTCTCGTGTTTCAATGGCTCGACCACACCATTCACACACAATGACATCACCTGCGCGGTCAGCATAGTCGGAACCGTCCTGCCGCGCTTGGTGTGCTCCACACAATAAATTGTTTGTGTTTGTGCGTGTCATAGTGGTTTAATTATGCCATGGTTATCTAGGGTTGTCAAGGGTTAATTACCATTGATGTGTATAACACAAAAAAACCGCTATGTTCAGCGGCTTTTCTGTTACTGTTTTTCTGTTTTTCGGTTGTGTCCGTATGCTTCTATTGCCAAAAATATCGCCATCGCCCAAAAGAACCAGGACGAGACGACTCGGCTATAGAAAAGCCATGGGTCACGTGCGATTGTCCAAATAAAGTATCCAAGGAAGAAGGCCCCCACCGCCATCAGGATTACTTTATAGAACATAAAGTCTGCAATTTTCATAATGGTTTTTTTTATGCGTCGATACATAAGCACAAATTAAGAATTTTGTCAAGACCCCATAGCCAAAACCTCGTCCGCCGTAAGCTCCCCACTTTTGAATTGCTTAATGAGTTTTTGGGCCTTGCGCTCACTCATCTGGCCGCTCCTGAATAACTCTCCTAAGTGATTTTCTACCGGTGTATTTGCTTCCCACTGCTCATTTGTTATGACACGCAAGTTTTTGTCACTATTGTCTCCTCCGAGTTGAAGGGGAACGAGGTGGTCCAGTTTCACGTCCTTTACGTTTAAGTATCCGCGCTCTTTTTTGATTTTTGCCGATTCTGTAGCCCCAATAATTCTTTCAAGAATAAGTGTGCTGCCCTCAATTTTACGCATACGTTCATTTGTGAATGTCGCCTCAAAAGCAGTGATTGGGTCCACCTTCCATGCCTTTGCGTAAAACTTCAATTTATCAATAAATTCTGCGGGGTTCTTCACGGTCATAATATCCCGACTCGCTATGTCAACCTTCACAGGATCAATCTTTTTGAAAAGGTCAATCTGTTTTTTGGCAGTCTCCTCATCTAAAGTCCCGTCAATCACAGCGTCTAGGATGCCATTGACAATTTCCTCATCAGTTTTGCCCCTATACTCTTCCCGGAGCTTTTCTCTGTCCTGAGTGCTCATCAATTTCTCAAATTTAGCGCGGGCTTGCTGTTCAGTCATTTTTCCTTCTATCGCAGCATCAAGAATGGCGTTTTGTTTCTCCTCGAGCTCTTTATCAGATAACACCCCATCGCCTCCTGAGAGGGTTTTTATGTTGAGTTTTACGACTTTTGGTGTGATTGCCTTCTTGAGCTCTTTTAACCCCTTCTCGCGCTCCTCAAGAGTCGAGAAGGGCTTTGAAACATCAACCACTGCCTGTACGGTGTCCGATACAAACCGGATAAGACGTGGGGTGTTGAAATAAATAGACGGATCAAGTGCGCCGATAACTGAAAGTCCATCGCGCGCGTAGTAACGGAGTAATTTGTGTAAAAATGTTTCTTCGTCGTAGTCTTCAACATCGAGGGCTTTTGAGAAAACCATAAAGGTCGCAAGGCCGCCAAGTATTCCAACACGCAATAGTTCCTGCGCTTGCTGTGTTTTTAATGCACTGGGCCCCTGATCTTTCAACATTTTCCCAAGCTCTTGCAGGTTTGTTTTTGTATTAGCAGCCATTGGGATTGCCCAAGTCAAATATTTGGTTGCAGCTTTCCCCAGTGAGGTTGACCCATAGATAGATTCTGTGCCCGCAACAACACGGTACCGACCCATAAGGCGACGGAGCTCAGCCAAACGTTCCGGCGATATTTCTCCTGCCTGATACTCCTGTTTAGTCATCATGCCCAAGAGAAACCTTAGATTCGCTGATCTTGAAGCTGCTATATACCCACCGAAAAGAAGTTGGCTAAATTGATCCCCAACATCATTAACCGGGTCAAGGAGTTGTTTGAAAAAACCCTCTCCAACAAAAGCATCCTCGTATTTTTTACCAATTAACCGCCCCTGCTTTGTTTGTGCCCTTCTCGCCCCCTTAGCATACTGCCGTGCCCCAAGCATAATCCAGTTTGCCGACTTTTCACCAGCCGGTGCCGCCGCTTGCACAAAAGGATTGAAACCAAGATCTATCAAAGAAATAAAACTATTAAGCCCTCGTAGCGCTGTGTCCGCCTTGTTTCCTTGTTTTATAAACCCAAACGCTGCGCGACGCCCTTTTTTCGTATTGAGCCATTTATTTGTAAACTCAACGAGCTGGCGATCCATAGCAAGTCCTTGTGGTGTCATCTCTTTTGGTGTAAGCACCTTCGCGTAGGTGTCAAGCTCTCCAACAAAGCTATCGATTGCCTTCTTTTTGTAGAATGCGCGTGCGTATTGCGTAGCTGCCTTAGCCACGTTGTTTGTTGGATCGATTTTCCCGGTACGTTGTAGTGCTGAGGAGAAGAATTTTTCACGTGCCAAAATCTCTCCAGTGACATTGTTTAGGATATTGAATACTGCCTGTTCCTCTTTTTGTTGCTCAAATAGATTTGTGAAGGCGTTTCGTACCCCCCCGTCTGTCACAGTCTCTAAGAAAGACTTGCGCATGTGGGTGATGTAGTTTGTACGGTATTTTTCAAGCGTGTCATTCGCCATCAAATAATTCCTCATTTGTTCAAACATGCCTTGCAAATATTGCGCAAGGTCCATTTCTTCCATTGTCATCTCTTTTGCAAGCTCTGCCTTCTTCTCTGCATTCCCATCCAGCCACGCAAACACGAGAGGGTCTGTTGGTGCGACGAGCTGCTTCAATTTTATTCCGTCTGCTTTTCTGCGAGATTTACGAGCGCGCTTAGTCAATATGCGGACCTGATTTTTATGGTTTTGGTATTCAATCATTTCTCGCGCAATCCGCTGATTCGTTGTGTCCACCATCATGCGATAAAACGAATGTTTAAGCGCCAAAGCACTATCCCACAGAAGCTCATCTATAATTTTAGGTCGAAACTCTTTCAACTCTTCTAATGGTGCGCCTGTTTTTTTAACCAAAACATCTAACACTTCGCGCTCCGTCATGGCGTTTGCAATATCAGTATCTTCTATTGTCTCAAGCTGTCGTGCCGTAAGAAAAGTATCATGCAACTGGAATTGTCCTAAAAACTCAGTAAATTCCTTCATCTGTTTTGTGGTCATTTCTGTTACATTCGGATAACCCAAGAACGACTGCACCTGCTCAGTTTTTTTAAGATCTTTCTTTTCAATAATTACCTCCATTTCCGATATGGCTTGTCTGCGTTCTGATAATTCCTGTGCCTTTAATTCAACAAATTGAATGAACTCATCAAACTCCTCATTACTCATGTAGCGCGGATCTTTTCGACTGATCTTGCGCATATCGTTATCACTCAATCGAAAGTAATCACGAACGGTACGCACAAGCCTTTTGCGCTGCTGCGATTCCTTTAGCTTGGCCTCCTGTGCCAAAACTGTTTCAAGTGGGTTGAGTTCACCACTAGGTAATTCTCCAAACTCTGAAATAAGATTTGATTTTAAGTAAGTGCGCATATCCTCCACAATATCGACCGCTTTGCGGTACTCCTCGTCTGTTTTGCGGAGTTCTTGGTCGGCGATCTTTCTTGGATTAGAAATAACTGGAATTTCAGTTAATTCCAACTGTTTCTCTAAGTAGTCTGTACCGTTATCAAAGCCATTTTCTTGGGCGATAGAATCAACCTCAAGTATTTTTACCCAACCATACATACTGTGGTGAGTTGGAGTACTCGAAACGAGATACTGTGTTTTATTTCCGCGGTTGCGGCCCATTAGCCAGCCTTGTCCCATATCGTCCTTGAGGCTTTGTTCCTTACGGTAATAAGGGTTTCGCTTAATACCCTGTACAATCGCCCTGTTTACCCCAGCCCGCTTTTCTCGGTTTTGGCTAATTTGCACATCAATCTCAGCTCCTTTTTCGCCATCGAGATATTCACGCAACTTTTCACGGCGTGTTTTCTTTGCATCGACAAATTCTTGTGCTTCGTACGGCATGCGCTTGTAAGCCCCCTCATGATCCTTAAACTCAAGCACACCAGACTTTTGTATGTATCCGGGTACCCTTTTCTTGGAGATTTTTGTTTGTTCTTCCATCGCGATCCCCTCCGAAAGAGTAGTGTAAAATCGCTCAATCTCTACTGGCTTTGACTCAAAAAACGTCATGATATTTGCCCACAATTTCTCAAAGAATTTGCGTAGCTCGCCCTTAATTTTATGTTTTTTCTTCTCCCCCATCATAGTTCTGAGCTTGTCTTCCATGAAAAGCTCGTAATCTTCCGCCAAAGATTCCTCAAGTTCGCTCATGGTGAGTTCAGAGCCGTATTTTTCTCGTAATTCTTGATATATTTTTGAACGATCAATCCCGTTAAATGCTGGGATGTTCTTGATATTTCTCCAAACATAATGCACAACCTCATGGTCGGCGGTCCACTTTGTTATCCATTCTGCAAGAGCAATCTTGTTTTCATAAGTTACACCCCATGCCTCCTGTTTTTTCCCACCTCGAAGTAGGCGGCCAGTCAAAATCTGGTCGATCAATTGAGTGTCAAATTTAAGCCCTAAGCGCTGCTTGTAGTCTTCAAGGCGTTTTATACCAACCTCACCCTTAATCAACGCTGAGCGTGCTTCTGTGAGTGTTGGGCGCTTCTTAAACGCCAATACCGGCTGTGTTGCCATCTCTGGTTTTACACCTACTTTCATCCAAGTGACACCTCTTTCATCGGTAAATGGTTCTGCGTTATATTTATTCTTTAGGAATTTTGAGATTGTTTTTTCGTAAAAGCGATAGATAGGATTTTTTGTATCCACTGTCCCGGAAATATTAAAGGACTCAGCTGATCTCCAAAAATTATCACTTGCATGATTTTCGGCGTAAGAAATTAAATCAACATCAGATAAATGTTCAACGCCAGCACCTTCCGCAAAAGAGACCAGGTGTTCCTTTGGCATAGCCTTAAACTGACCGCCGCCGAAAGTCTCCGCGATGACCCAATCTATGCCAGCCTGTGAAACATTTGTGCCAACCGCTAAGTCTGCCACCTCTAACTTATCACTGATCCGCCTACCTTCATCCATGTATACGTGTCGCCAATTTTTATCATCCGCTAACCCCTCAATCTTCATGGCTGTTTCTCCGGTTGGGAATAAGACGTGTTCCTTTCCATCTTGAGCGGCTCTTTGTATTTCTTCGCGGATAATACGTTCTTGGTATGTATTGCGGTATGGTTGTAGTTTTTCTATTTCTGTCTCTCGAACAGAGCTTGCGTTTTTCAGCTTTTCAGCGACTGCCTCCTCAAACGCATATTGATCTCTCTGCCACTGTGGAAGGTCGACAAGACGGTCAGCGTATTTCTCTCTTAGTTCTATTCTATTTTTAAAAAAATCATAATGTCTACCATCTAAACCTTTGCGGTCTATAAGGTCTTGTACTTTTTCAATCTTCCACCCAGAGTATTCATAAAAAGACTCAAGGTCTATTTCGTCAAATAGGGTTGCATCCTTTGCCCTGTCAACACTGGAAATTGTTTTTTCCTTATCCAACCGCCCCTTCTGAAACAAGTCACTTTGTACCTCAATAATACGGCGTGTCTTTCCATCTGCCATATTCTCAATACGGGCGTGGGCGAAGTATTTGTCGGTTTCACCTGGGAAATGTATTTCACCAGCCTTAGTTTTTACTGGACTTTCATATATGTGTTCTGCATAATCCTTAACCTGTCCACGAATATTAGGTTGGAGTGTAATACTTTCATAGCCAACTTGTTTCCCTGTACCAGACTGCACCTTTGTTTTTAACGGCACAAGCTGTGTCTGCACTTTTGACTTAAACTCCTGTACGTCTATCTTACCTTCAGGCATTTCGTCAAGCGCTTCCCTAATAATCTCACGCTCTATTTGCCTCATATCAGGAGCGTTTGTGAGGTCAGAAATGAATTGTTTTGATACTGTTTTTCTTTCGCCGAGCTTCTCTAAAAGGACCGTCGATACCCCTGTTTGTTTTGATTCCTGCTCCTTTGTTTGAAACGCAAAGGCTGGTTGTTTGGTAATATCTACCACATCGCGTGTCCCTTTCAGCTCCTGCTCAATCTGGTCTTCTGCAACCCGTATTGTTGTTTGTGCGAGGGTATTTGCGAGTACACCAAAACCACCACCAGCAATAATGCCAGTAAAAGTAGATAAGCTTCGTCGGAGCGCTGCCTCTGCCTCTGGAACATCTTTATATCGACGTTCATATGCAATTTGGATGTTTTCTTGAATACGCTCAGTAAGCCCTTCCTCAAGCGCACCTTTTACAGCCCCGAATCCTCTAGCGACCAAACTATCAGCCTGTGACTTTACGGTCTGCACCATATCCCGTCCCAAGTTTCGCTTCATTGTATTTGTAATTTGCTTTCCAACACCAAGCGCGCGATCCATAAAACTAATAACAGCGGCTGTTGGGATTGCTGTAAGTGTTGCCTCTCGCTCACTCATTCCATTCTCCATTGCGTCCGTCTTTAGGTCGTTGGCAATCGCCCCACCCATAACAAGTGAGCCAAGTATCGGCCCACCC
>Ga0209756_1003323_pt1 | contig 13127 bp, 17 predicted proteins | sample ETNvirenome_6_85_FD_184071 | JGI IMG/M metagenome (GOLD analysis project Ga0209756, IMG submission 184071) | Marine viral communities from the Pacific Ocean - ETNP_6_85 (SPAdes) (version 3) | ecosystem: Environmental > Aquatic > Marine > Oceanic | place: Pacific Ocean | collected 2013-06-19
TCCACGATGAGATAGTATACAGCAAACTGAACAAGAAGGCGCTGGATGTACTGTGTCGTTCGGGAGCGCTGAACAAGCTGATGGACGACAGGTTCACTGGTCGCAAGCACTTCTGGTCTGCCGTCGCCGTAGAGAGAGTTTATAACAGGAAGAAGTTCAACGAGAACATCGAGAACTATCAAGATGAGGCAGACTTCAGTGTCGCCGAAGAGATTGATAACCTGACGACACTCACTGGGATTTTCCCGATGCACTTGGTAATGACCGATGCGGTGAGGGAACGCCTAGAGGCCAACTATGTGCCGGCAGTATCTGATTATGACCCAGACCTGGGATTGGTATGGTTCATCCCGCGGGAGATCATAAGAAAGAAGACAAAGAATGGGAAGCCCTATTGGATCGTCGCAGTGATTGATTCAAATTCCGTATTGACAAAGTTCCGCTGTTGGGGTATAGTAGAGGGTAAGGATAGGATTCATTTGAACCGTCCTTACATGGGTAAGCTAGATTACGACCCCGCGTGGGGATTTTCCACGCGATCGATCAGACGTAATCTTAGATTGCTCGGATAAAAAACAAAAATAATGCTTTACAACTGATGGCCAGTTTGGTATTATATAGATGTTGGAGGTACCTGGATCCTTATCCGGGGCGAAGCCTTCACTTTTCCATACACCGCTGCGTGAGAACACCTTGCGTAGTTAATTAATTAAGGAGGTTATAATGGAAACTTTTGAGATGAACGTCGCGCGGACTTTAAACGCATTTGTTGAGGGTAACTTCTTACCCTGGCAGGCTCTCTTCGAGAATCTAGATAACTGTTGGGTGGCGAAAGCTACACGAGCAGGGGTTACTTTGGTGCCTGTTTCTGGCACCGGTGCATCGGCTAAACGATCCGTTGGTCAGATTATAGTTTCTGATAATGGTTGCGGCATGACCGCCGAAGAGTTGATTGCCGCCCTGGTCTTTGCCGGCGATGGCAACCACAACCCTGATGACATTTCAGAATTTGGCGTCGGCATGAAGGCCGCTTGTTTTGCCTTGGGTGATACCTTTACGATAATCACGCGAGGATCAGATGGCGCCTTGAATTATGCGCGCGTCAATTGGGATGAGCTGTGTGAGACTGGCACGTATGTCGGTCCGCGTACGGATATTGTACCCGATAATTTGATAGAGCTTTGGAACACGTACGCGACGGACACATCACCGGATGCGACAGGAACAATTATCATTGTTGATGATATCAAGTGCTCTTATTTCAAGAACTGTGGCACCTTTGAACGAGGTATCGTAGAGCGCCTGGGCACTCGCTATGCAAAGATTATCGATTCTGGTGCATTCAATCTTACTACGGCTATTGGCTCCGGCGCCCCGTCGGCTGTCCCGAGTGTGGATTATCTGGAGATGACAAACTCAGAAACGGAGGTTGTTCTTGATGAATTCCAAACGTATACTGATAAGGCCACTGGCGCCAAGACCAACTATGAGTTAACACTAACGCGTGTTCCGAAGGGTTCATCCGCGGCTGCAGGTATGTATGTAGAAGTAGCTGACGTCATGATTTTCCTTGACCGAACACGCTGGTGTGGACTCTACCCTGAGGGCGCTTCGCACTCATGGCGTTGGAACTTGCGTGGGAAGATTAGCTTCCGAACGAAGGACGAGTTTCGAAAGGTCCTTGGCTTCGCATCGCACAAGCATCGCATTAGTTACCGTAGCGAAAGCTTTGGTGATTGGCTCCGAGACGACAAGCTCGGCGCTGCTATCTGCGAAGAAGAGCGTGAGCGAAAGGCTGAAGCGGCCCGTATCAAGATTTCTGATCGTCGCCGCGACATTGTGTCTGAAGACTCTGTGTTTGCTGCCGCACTGAATGATAATGCTCTCCTCTACGGACCCAGCACATTGCTGGCTTCCTACCTCGGGGGCATTAGTGAGTTCAAGGTTGGGAAGTTTGCTCTTCCCACTGAGATTTCTCGGTTTGTAAACGGAACTATTGAATACAACAATCGCAACCCTAAGATGAGCGAGCTGTTACATGCCAAGCGTTCTACTGTGGAGTCCCGTAAGGCAGGGAGGGCTATTGCAGCCGCCAACGCCTTGGTGGAAGACACAGCAACCAAGGGAAACACAGTCGGAGTCAAAGAATATCAGACTTTTGTTGCCAACTTGGTTACGATGCTTTGATATCTTGCAGTCCATGCGGGTGATAAAATGGGGGGCTTCGGTCCCCCATTTTTATTTCACTTAAGTGTTGACAAAGAGATTCGAATCATATACAATTAAGAGAGTAAAGGAAACAACGTAATGACAGAAGATTCAAATATTGATAAGCCGGAAAACCGCCATGGCCTAAAACTGTTGAAGGACCTTGCCGACAAAAGCATTGATCTTGTTTTGACCGACCCTCCCTATGTTACATCTCGTGACTCAGGAATGGATAAGTGGGTGGCGCATGTCGCGGCTTGCAAGCAAAGTACGAATAACTATAAAACAGAATCCCAGTGGCGCAACCTCAAGTCTAAAAAGGAGTGGGATGCTTGGCTCAAGACCGGCGAATACGCTCCAGGCAAAGAGAGTTTCGATGCATTGCGTACTGCAAAACAGAACTATCTGAAGTATGGTTCAATTTATGGCGAGAAGTATGCTGTGAAAACTGACTATGGCGAGTGGGATTCTGCCTTTACCATGGCCGAGCTGCGCAAGACCATAAAAGAATACTATCGAGTACTCAAGCCCGGAGGTACGTGCATTGTCTTTTTTGACATGTGGAAGATCACAGAGGTTAAAGCAATTTTTGAAAAGTATAAGTTCAAGCAGTTGCGCCTTATCGAGTGGTTGAAAACCAACCCTCCTCCGATTAACGGCCGCCGCAACTATCTCTCTAATGCGAGAGAGGTTGCCATCCTAGGGGTAAAAGTTGGGAAGCCCACCTTTCATAGTCAGTACGACAATGCCGTATATCGATACCCCATACAGGGGGTCAAGTGGAGGGTGATGCCCACACAAAAGAATACTAATTTAATCAAAGCTTTAATAGAAAAGCATTCCAATCCTGGTGACACAGTGCTTGATACTTTCACCGGTTCGGGTACCACTGCGGTGGCAGCACACCTAAGCGGCCGCCAATTTAAGGGCTGCGAGCTTAATAAAGAGGTTTGGGAGAAGTCCATAACTAGAATAGAAGGAGAAATAGAATGGCAAAGAAAAGAGACGGAACGAAAGATCAAAGCCGAAAGAAAAAGACAAGCATCGGCAACAGCAAACTCACCAAAAGAGGACGCCCCGGACCAAACGGAGGCAACAGGAACTACAGAAAGCCCTACCGAGGACAAGGAAAATGATTCTACAGTATCACATGCTAAGGGGAAGTGATTTCCCCCCAGCCCGCGCTAACCCTAGCGACGCTGGACTCGATCTACGCTGGACGCCTACCGAGGCCTCCGAAACTATGCTCACCATTCAGCCAAATGAAAGTGTGCTAGTGCCAACCGGTTGTAAGTTCGCAATCCCTCATGGATATATGATGGAGATCATGAACAAGTCAGGAGTGGCATACAAGAAGCGCCTCATCGTTGGTGCTTGTGTTGTCGACAGCGGGTATGAGGGAGAAGTGTTTGTGAACCTTCACAACATTGGCACCGAGCCTCAGTTTATCGAACCCGGAGATAAGGTGGCGCAAGCCGTCGTTGTTCCTGTGGTTCATGCTCGCTTCGTTGCTTCGGAGTCGCCCGACATTTACGAGTGGTATCCTATTACAATCTCCGACAGGGGTGAGGGATCTCTGGGAAGCACAGGTAAGTAAGTTGGCTGACGTTGTACCCGATATTCCCGCACCGCAAAAAAGAATTCTTTACTTGGCAGCCCAAGTAACTCAGAAATCAATGAATGATCTTACCAAGTCTATCATTCAGATTAACGATCACGACCGCTATTTGGAAAAGTTGTATCCTATTAGTGACCTGGAATATAAACCCAAGCCGATTCAAATTTATATTGATTCTTACGGTGGCGCCGTGTATCAGTGTCTAGGTTTGCTGGGGGTGATGAAGAAAAGTGTTACTCCCATCCATACCTACGCCGCCGGCGCCGCCATGTCATGTGGTTTTATGATTTTGATTTCTGGCCACAAGCGCTTCGGGTATGAATACTCGACACCTCTGTACCATCAAGTCTCCACCGGTTTCTGGGGGAAGGTTAAGGATATGGAAGAGAGCCTCGAAGAAACAAAGAGATTGCAAAAGATGATTGAAGAGATCACTCTAGAGCGCACGAACATTAGCCAAAAGAAACTAGCTGAGGTTTTGAAGAACAAAGTTGATTGGTATATGACAGCTGAGGAGGCCCTGCGCTTGGGTGTTATCGATGGGATAGTATGAAAAAACTTCGCAAGGTCAATACCAACAAGCGCAAGAAGGAACGCAAGTCCCTTCAAAAGAAGCTGCAAACCCAAACTTCATTGATGATGAAGCACCCAAAGGAATGTTGTGTATGCCAGGCAAAGTTTAACAGAACCCCAGAGACGGTGATGGAATGGAAGATAGTTGTAAGAGAGAAAAGAGTACGCTTGACATGTCCCAAGTGTTGGGATACAATAAGCGAAGCAATGGAGAACACAAATGATTAAAGAAGCCCTAACTTATAATGACGTATTACTGACGCCCCAATATTCAGATATCGAAAGTCGATCGGAAGTAAGTATTGCTTCGATCCTACGGGGGAATGGCCCCACCACCAAACTCGGTATCCCCATCATCGCGAGTCCAATGGATACTATCAGCGAAGAGGAGATGGGAGTGGCAATGTGGCAAGAGGGAGGGCTGGCTGTGGTGCATCGTTATAATACGATTGTTGAGCAGGCTAGCATCCTTGATGGTATTATAGTTAACGCTGGCTGCAATGCGGCCGCAGCGATAGGAACTTCTGGAGACTATTTAGAAAGAGCACACGCCCTAGTTGAAGCCGGCACTAGGATCTTATGTGTTGATGTGGCTCATGGCCACCACACATTAATGAAGCAAGCGCTAGCTACCCTGCGGCAAGTGTTCGGAGATGTGGTCCACATCATGGCGGGCAACATCGCAACCTTGGAGGGTTACAATGATTTGGTCGATTGGGGAGCCGATAGTGTGCGTTGCAATATTGGCGGCGGTTCTATTTGTTCAACTAGGATTCAGACTGGCCACGGTGTCCCGGGCTTTCACACAATTATTGATTGCGCGAGATCGGACAGGCACGCTCCCATCATTGCTGACGGGGGAATCCGTAACTCGGGAGATATTGTCAAAGCTCTGGCGGCTGGGGCTGACTTCGTTATGCTTGGCTCTCTCCTGTCAGGTACTGATGAAACTCCTGGAGACACAATAAACACACGCGAGGGGGCGTTCAAGTCCTATCGTGGGATGGCAAGTAAAGATGCTCAAGTAGAGTGGCGCGGCAAGACCGCATCGCTTGAGGGGATCGCCACGACTGTTCCCTGCAAGGGCCCGGTGGAAGATGTATTGTGGGAGTTGCAACGCGGAGTTCGCAGTGGACTATCCTACTCTGGCGCTCGTACAATCTCCGAACTTCAAGCCAAAGCGCGTTTCATTCGTCAGACCAGCAGCGGTCAAGCCGAGAGCGCCACCCATATTTTAAAACGATGAAAAACATTTCCGACACACGATCAGTGTTGAGTTTCTATCTGGACTCAAAGCTTCATGAAAACCTGAGGATTAGGCTGTACTATGATCAAATCAAAACACAGAGTGAGTTCTTTAGGATGTGCGCGGAATCGTATTTGGAACAAGATGAATTGTTCATGCAGTTTTTGGATGACTATAAGATTAACAAACAAGTTCAGTCAAAAGCAAAGGTGACAAAGTCAGTGAAGCTTCGCAAACAAGGAGGCCAGCTCCTCCAAGATTTAGCCCTGACACCAGCAGATGTAGAAAACATATTTGATATACTAGAAGAGGAGTTACCAGAGTTATGAGAAAGTGTGCAACAGAGTGCTATTTAGCACGAGTGGGGTGTCAGAACCAAGAGTGCCGCCTACATATAGAGTACGAGGAAGATCTGAATTGTACTTTGATCGCCTTAGAGAAGCATGGGCCGATGACCCTAGAAGAGATTGGCAAGCGACATCACATAAGCACCGTCCGCGCCAAGCAGATTTTAGATGCCACCCTAGCAAAATTAAAAAAGACATTACTGAAAGAAAATACTATTTAAAAGTAGCATAGTGCAATATGCTGTAGGAGAAATTAATTATGTCAGGCAAAAAGAACCTTCTGAATGAAGCGCAAGTTCGAAAGTTTATGAAGCTTGCAAGGCTCGAGCCCCTCACACAAGGTTTCGTCGATGGTCTTACGGAGACCACCGAAACCGAGGAAGAGCTGGAAGAGCTGCGTACCGGTCGCACCGGTGCACTGGGCCCCAAGGGCGGTGGTGCCAACCCCGGCCACGGCCGAGGACAAGGAGAGGCCGCCAATGGTTCTCTCTTTGAGGAAGAAGACCCGGCAGAATTAGAGGGTGACATCGAGCATGATTTAGGCGACGACAGTCTTGAAGGAGACGAAGAGGCTCTCGACGACGAGGCCGAGATGGATGCCGAGATGGATGTCGAGCCCGAAGAAGGCGGCGAAGGCCGTATGGTTTCGGTCGACGATTTCCTGACCGCTCTAGAGACAGCCCTTGAGGATGCGATCGGCGACGAAGTCGAGATTGATTCCGAAGAGATGCCCGAAGAAGAGCCCGGCGACGAAGAAGTTGAAATGGATGCCGAGGTTGAGATGGGCCCCGAAGGCGACGAAGCCGAGATGGGCATGGAGGAAGAGCCGCTGCAGGAAGAGAAAGAGGAAGATCTCGTTGAGCAGATCACCAAGCGTGTCGCGGCACGAATTCTTAAGAGTGCCCTCAAAAAGTAGTTGACTAAGAATACCTAATCTGATAGAATAAGGCTGTGAGAGATCACAGCCTTTTCTATTTGGAGCTTGTATGTATGAATTAACAACACAGGAACTCATGATATTTGTTGTTCTAGGGTTTTGCAGCGGGATGTTTGCCACCTATTATCTGGCGCGCCTCTTTGAGATCATCCATATGTGGCGCCTGCTGCGAGAAGTTATTGCACACCTACTGTGGATGTGCTTTACGGTGGTCGAGAGTATAGAGTTTCTGAATACCCTTAAAATGAAGGCGATGCATGAGGCAGACTTTACTGATAAGCAAATAGGAGACTTCGAAGAAGTTTGGAATGAGAGCTTGACAAACTGGAAGGACTCAGCTATACTGGCTATAGTGAATAAGGCGCCCCCGCACTTCCGCAACATGATGCCGTTTGATGATTGGAAGGGTGCTATGAAATTTTTAAACGAAGAAAGACGAGGCGACAATGAGTGAAGAAAATGAAGAGGCCGAGACCGAAGAGGAAGAAGGGGGCATCCTGTACGATGGAGAGGAAGTTCCTTGCTTGCTGGGCTTATGCGGCGAAGTTAATGAAGGCTCGCTACAAGAGATGTCGTTGGCCCTTATTACTGCCAACCATAGCAGGATTCTCAATGTAGACCCCAGCGACTTTGAGGATGATGATGACATTGAGTTTTTCATATCTTCGAACGGAGGATCTGTTGGAGACATGTTCGCGGTGTATGACTTGATGCGGATAGTTAAAAAGAATCGAGACATCCGCACTTATGGTTTCGGCAAGGTGGCATCTGCTGCTGTTGTCCTGCTTTCTGCCGGCACCCCTGGTAAGAGATTCATCTCTAAGAACACGCGGCTCATGATTCATCACTGTTCCGCAGCCGAACAGGGTCCAGTACCCAATTTAAAAACAGTTTATAAAGAAGCAGTACTCGTGGAGGAGATGATGATCCAGGCGCTCGCCGACAACTCTAAATTGAGCGTGGGAGAGATCTATAATATCTTTTCTAAAAACACAGATGAATATTTCTCTGCTGAGGAAGCATTAGAAATGGGTTTTGTTGACGAAATCATCTAATTAGTAATAGTTTTACGAGGATACCCCATGAATCTTGATACATTGGTAGAGAGCTTCTACAAGAAAGAAGACAAGAACAATAGACTAATAAATGAAGTGCTGCAGTTTTTGTTGGAAGGTGGTGAAACACCTGCCGAAGAACCACGCGGCCCGTCGCCATCGCAAATTCGTCGAGATCAGATTTTGCGGTTCCCGATTCTTGTGCCCGCGGAGCAGAGCGTTGGTCAATACACCATCGACGAGGGCAGTCACGATCGAGAGATATTCCAATTGTGGATGTCTAAGATTGGTGGTTCCAGTGATGACTTAGAAGGGAAGGTTCAAGCTATTGAGAGCTGGATCAATAACCCCGCTAGCGTCGACCACGGTAGCGTGGCAGAGGCCCTCTCCTATGCTATGTTCCTTCAGACGTTTTCTTACATGCTTCGGGAATTTAACGCATCTGTGGCCGGGTTCTTGTGGGAGCCATTTCTCGCAGCCATGATGGGGGGAGATTCAAAGCAGATACATACGGACGACGGCGACATTGCTGATGTAAAGTTTGTAATTACGAAAGGAGGAGAGGAACAGCGCGTCAGCTTGAAGATCCTTCGTGAGGATGGGCAGGTGGGAGGAAGCTTCTCTGATCTCGTCGACCACTTCGCCGTCCACCCCGAGCAGCCCATGACCTACATAGTTATTCGCAAGACCGGTGACGAGAAAATAAAAACAGAGATGAGGTTCATGCAATTTCCTGTATCCGAAGAGAAATTTTTCCACTTTGTCGGCCCCCCGAAAATTCAGAAAAAGCTGGTGCGTTCGGACGAAGTAATAGAAGTACAAATTCCAGGAGCAGAAGAGTTGGAAGGAATGCGAGACGAGAAAGAGCGCCCCCTGCTAGGCGAGAAAGGGCTTCGTCTGGCTATGGCGAATGGCCTCACTCAGAAGCAAGTCGCAACCCTCGCGCAGAAGCTCCTGAGACAGCAAGAAAATAATAAGCATTTAGTAAGCGGAGCCGGCGACAAGATCGCAGACATCACAGTTAATGGGAAACCTCTAGAAGGTCGCGTTCAGCTTGGAGATGTTATTGAAGTACACATTGATGTTAACACTGCCTATGCTCCTGAGCCCGGCCCCGACGTCGCAATTACTAGTAATGCTAAGAATCTGTGGGGGTATTTTGGGGGCAAGAAAGTTAAAAAAGGAGACGCCCCATACGCCATAGGCGAGAAGATATCTGACGAAGAGTCTTATGCTCTATGGCATGCATTGTGGGAGAAGAGCAGAAAAGAAGGAAAAATGAAAGAGTTCTGGCAGATGGTACGCGGCCCGAAGGCCGGCGGACTGGAAGGGCCTCCTTGGTCTCCTGCCGGCGCAAAGGGGTTTGTGGAAAATGAACAGTTTGAAGTTAGTGCCTCCTATGAGGCGGTGTCATCCCATGCGCAAGAGTTGGGAGTCATAAGCATTAGTACGGAGGCTATGACGGCCTCATACCAGAAGGCCGCCGCCCAAATCGGGGGTGATTTGACGGAAATGTTTAATGCACTTTCGGCGCTGGTGGAGGACGTAGCGAGATTTTTCTTGATTGATTGCGGCGACCCCGCGGGCCCAGCCACAGAATGCACCGAGAAGGATGTTTCTACGCGTGCCGCGGCTGGCTCCAAAGCGGTACGGGACGCTACAATTGTTAAAGACGTCGTCGACAGGCGCATCGGACCTTCTCTGATAGACTCAGATAATGATGGAATAGTTGACAAGTTCGATCAAGACACCTACAGTGGTGAAGAACCCAAACCCATGAAGCTGGGGGGGCAAGGTGATCCTGCTAAGCCCGGCGCTACTGGTTACACGGTTCACGAAGAATAATAAAATAGTTTGACATTTCAAACTTGTGTGTTATAATAAACATAACTGAAAGAGAGGTGACGTGTGCCCAAGTGTAAATTTGAGTCTCGTTCTGAATTAAATGCAAAAGTATTACGCGGAGTAAACATTCTGGCTGACAATGTAGCAGCCACCCTTGGTCCCAAGGGGCGAAATGTTATCCTGCATCAGAAGGGGAAAGATCCCATCATCACAAAGGATGGTGTAACCGTTAGCGAGTTTGTTCATCTGGACGATGAGTTTGAAAATGCGGCAGCCCAGATTCTAAAGCAGGCCACCGCTCAAACCAATAGCATGGCCGGCGACGGGACCACCACAGCCACCGTTTTGGCCCGCGATATCATAGTCCAGTCCCAACGGTACATCACTGCGGGGGCTTCACCGGTTGAAATCAAGCGCGGTATCGATTTGGCGGTGGAGGAAATCGTCAATAATCTCAAGGAGATGGCGTCTCATGTTGAGACTCTCGACGATGTTGAAAATATCGCCACTATATCAGCGAACAACGACGCCGCGATAGGCAAGCTCGTTGCAACAGCTGTTGATAAAGCTGGCAAAGATGGAGCCATTACAATCGAGGAATCCAAAGTGGTTGACACTAGCCTCGATGTGATTGAGGGGTTTCGCTTAGAAGCTGGCTACGCAGCTAATGCCTTTATAACTGATGAACGCAGAGCAGCATGCCATTATGACGCGCCCCTGCTCCTTATCACAGACCAGAAGATCGATAGCGTTGAGCAGATTCTTCCCGCCCTAGAGCTTGTGGCTAGAGACTCGCGCCCCTTGGTGATTGTGGCAGAAGAGATCGAGGGACAAGCCCTGGCTGCTCTTATCATGAATACTGTACGTGGGTCCATGAAGATTGCGGCTGTCAAGGCTCCCTTTTATGGAGAGCGACGCAAACAGATGCTAGCTGACCTAGCGTTGTCGACAGGAGCCGAGTTTGTTTCGACAGACTCTACCACAAGACTCCGAGACGTTAAGTTGCAGCACTTTGGTCAGTGCCGCTCGATTGACATTACCAAGTTTAGTACGACAGTGATCGGAGGCAAGGGCAACGCAGAGGAGATCGACCGCCGGATTGATTTACTTAAGGCAGAACTGAGAGACACCGACGACCTCCAAGATTGCGACAAGATTCAAGAGCGTATTACCAAGTTGGCCTCGGGAGTGGCGGTCATCAATGTGGGTGCAGCCACCGATGTTGAAATGATAGAGAAGAAACACAGAATCGAAGATGCCTTGGAGGCTGTGCGCTCAGCACAACAGGAGGGCACCCTTCCTGGTGGGGGTGTAGCGCTACTACGGGCCTGTGCGACGCTGACCCCAACAGTAGAGAATGAAGACCAGCAGTTCGGCGTTGATATCGTACGGGCTGCATGTTCCGCGCCCCTGCGACAGATGGCGACGAACTGTGGGTTGTCACCAGATCTTATCGAGGCCGAGATTCGAAATGCTACAGAAAATTACGGCCACAATTTTCGAGACTTTTGCATGGTAGATATGTATGAAGCTGGAATTATTGACCCTTTGAAGGTTACACGCACTGCACTTCAGAACGCAGCCTCCGCAGCCGGAACATTAATTACTACTTCGCATGCAATTATAGAAATTTAGGGCTAATTAGAGATGTCGGAGGGCACTGGTATGCTGGATGAAGAAGGAAAATTAGCCTTAATGATGGCAGAATTATCTGCTAAAATGCAAATGATCTTGGATAAACAAGAAGAATTAGCTGAAAATGTTAGCAAGATCAAAGAGGCTGTTTACAATCCAGATAATGGTCTCTACGCTAGACTAACGAAGCTCGATGCGCGTTTAGATAGCTTGGAGGTTTGGAAAAACAATAACAGCAAAATATTGTGGATTGTCGTAACTGTGGGAGTTGGATTAGTCTTATCGACCACCTGGCAAGCTGTTTTTTAGAAAAAGGAAGGAAATTACATGACAGTTTCATTAACGTTTACAATCGAGGAAGAGGAATTTTATAAAGAGATGGCCAACCTATTGCAGCTCCGAGGCCCAGAGCTGCAGAAAATGGTAGATATCTTTCAAGACCTTCAGGCACTGCTTGTCGTCGAGGAGTGTGACCCGGAGCTGGAAGAGGTGATGTCCAAGGTGAAGACTTTCCGCCGCTCTCTGGTGCGCGTCGATCTGCGCTTGCATGAAATAACTCAAATGATTGATGGGTTTACTAATCCCCCCCCACCGGCGAGCACAATCCCGCCGACGGACAGTACAAAGTGAAGGATCGTCGACAGATAGGCGACCTAGTACACATCCCACAGGCGGTTGAGCTTATTGATTGTGATTCGGTGATTGCCGACGATCCCCAGCTTACTATTCCCCTGCGTGTGCATGTAACCGAGGGTCCAAAAGTGGGCTTAGTGGCAGAAGTGTCGCCTGCCGGCTCATATGCGCGCGTTTTGTGCGATGGCGCGCTTTGGTCTGTGCGCGATGATAATCTATATTTAATTCAAAAGTAAGGATAAATAATGGTACGACTGATAGAAGTAGTGAATGAAACAGATTTTAATTCTCGCCATGAACGAGTTGCTACCCCGCAGTTCTCTCTGCGGGAGCTGTGGCTTAATGAAGTTCATGTGGTAAACCTCCGCCGCGCAACCGGGTATGGGCGACTTCTCCAAGAAGGCCGGCTTGCAGGTGACCTCGATCCTACTCATGAGTTCACCGCCATTACCACTCTGGCTGGAGGTGTGCAAGAAACCTACGTTGTAGTTGGTGAGCTAGCCACTGTGGCGAGAAAGCTAAGTCACGAAAAGGGCACCCTCCTGAAAGGCTAGAAAAGAATGGCACGAAGATGATTATCGCCAAATCACTAAAATCCCTCGACCGGGCAGACAAAGCGACAAATAATACTTGACAATTAAATCTCCGATGTTATAATACACAATGTAAGCGGTACAGCTTACAATTCAAGGAGATAAAATATGTACCCCGTTCTTAGTAACAATCTGCTGCGAAGTCAGCGCAACCTCATGGACACCCTGTTCGGTGAGGACTTTTTCAGCACACCCACCTCGGCTGTGATTGATGATTATTCGGTGCGCACTAACGTGTCCACCACTGATGAGGAGTATCGTATTGATATCGTTGCTCCGGGTCTCGATAAAAGCGACATGAATGTGAAGGTTGAAAACAGCCAGCTTTATGTTTCTTATGATAACGAGAATACTGATAAGAGCGAGCGAGTTTATTATCGTTCGTTCACCCGCTATTGGAAGCTGCCCGTCGATGTGGACGCAACCTCCATCCGCGC
>Ga0209756_1003329_pt1 | contig 13103 bp, 32 predicted proteins | sample ETNvirenome_6_85_FD_184071 | JGI IMG/M metagenome (GOLD analysis project Ga0209756, IMG submission 184071) | Marine viral communities from the Pacific Ocean - ETNP_6_85 (SPAdes) (version 3) | ecosystem: Environmental > Aquatic > Marine > Oceanic | place: Pacific Ocean | collected 2013-06-19
AGCTTACCCAAAGCATTAAAAAAAAAAAAAAAACTAGACAATGTAGTATGAGTAGTATATAGTAGTATCATTATACGACTGTTTTTTAACTTAACTTAGGAGATTAAGATGTTTACTATTTTAAATTGTATCCATGTCAAACCTTTAAATGATGGCACCAAGGGCTATCGTCTCACATGCAAAGCTGGCACCGTGATCTATCGTAAACGTAAACATAAAATTCGTAATGAGTTTACGTCTGGTGTTTCTACTTTTGGTATTCATAGAGGACTACGCTCAATATATTTTGAGAAGTCTTCTACGCCTAAACCATTCTGGCAACTAGGGTATTGACATAGTGTAGTGTGTAGTGTAGGGTTTGCTCATGCCTTACACTACACAAACTTCTAGAAATTCTAGAACTTTAAAGTATTTAAAACTAAGGAGATGACTAATGAGTTTATATATTCAACTACGAGATGAATTATTATCTTCTGAAGAAGAGCTTACTGTTCGTCAATGCTGGATCGAAGCCGACTGTATTGAACTCCATGAAAGTGGTTTTTCTTATCTTAGTACAGAGTCTGGTGACTGGGAACATATCGTTCAAAAAAATAAAAAGTTTTATTTGTTCCCTCTTCACTATAATTTAGGATATGATTTTCTATGGATTAGAGATAGGTTAATGGATGGTTGTAAATTAGGAGCTAACAAATGAAATTAAGACCAGAGTTTGAAAAAGAATGTTTGAAGGCTGTTATTAACGACATGAAAAGAGAGATAGCTTTCGGCTTAGATAATGCTAAAAACAGTGAGGCTTTACTTGAGGCTGATACGTGGATAGACATCTATGACAAAGAAACCGATGAGATTTATTCAATTAATTATTCGTGGGATTGGTCGAACGACGAAAAAGAAGTAAGTGTTGTAGCATATCCCACTGAAGAGTATAAAGAAAATGGTGAAACTTATATTCGTGAATTAACAACTGGTGATTGTGTAATTATTCTAGGAGATGACCTATGAAAAGTATTATTGTATTTAATGATAGTCATAAATCTGATGGATTTGAGGAAGCAGTAAGACTTATTAATGAACTAATAGAAGATAAGAGTTCTCTCAAAATAAACTATATATTTCTTGAAGATTTCGTGAGTGATGAGGGTGAATACGCTTTCCATGTTTGGATTACAAAGGGAGATGATGATGACTAACAAAGACACTATATTAGTGGATACATGGCAAGCTAAGTTTGATATGATCCCTGTTGATGTTGAATTGATAGAGAGTAAAACATCTAAAAAAGTTAAGGTATTTGTAGATGGTAAACTGTTTAAAATATATCCATCAATAAATTCTTTTAATAAGGAGTTGTTGGGATGATGAAAGCAAAAGAGAGAGATGGATGGGTGCGACACTATGACCTATTTACATTAGCCAATCACCCTATTAATATAGCTACCGATTGGCCTAGAGAGTGGGCATGGTATCAGTATCCGGCAGAGTTTCAGAAGCTGGCTATTAAATTGTTATTAAGAATTGAAGGAGATAACTAATGTTTAACAACCCTTTAACTGGATATATAGTATGTCTTGGTATTGTAGTAGCTGTTTTAGTATTGGTATATTTGAAAGTAACTGGTTTTACTATAGGATAATATGGAGATAGTGATGAGTATTTTAAACTCTAAAGGTGAACGAGTAGAAGCAGACGGATTAACAATTGAAGAACTAAAAACTTATCTTACTGAAGATATGATGATTGGTTGGGGTTCAGGATATCCAACTGCTTTTCAACAGACACATATAAATATGATTGAAGCATTATATAAAAAAGCACTACGTAAAGATTAGGAGTTGACCAATGACTAATAAAAAGTGGGCTATAATATGCGACTGTGCATGGTGCAATGGTGAGGGTGAAACCTACGGCAATGACCCAAGCAAGAAGGCAGAAGAGTGCAGGGAATGTGAGGGTCATGGGATAGAAGAGTTCTATGAAGACGCTGATGAGTACGAGAACGAAGAAGAAGCACGAGAAGATTACAAAGAGAAAGACATATTATTCGTAGCCCTTGTAGATCGTGCATGGGGCAGTCCAACAATAAGCATGGAGTAGATAATGTTATTAGAACGTACATCAATAATTAGCAATAAGACTACAACAATGGAGCTACCCATAACCAATGAACAGCTTAACCGTTGGGAACAAGGAGAACTTATACAGAATGTATTTCCTGACTTGACACCTGATCAACGTGAGTTCATAATGACAGGCATTACTGGAGAAGAATGGGGTACTCTAGACTTCTAGAAATTCTAGAACTTTGAAAGGGAAGATCATGAGTAATATACACAACGATGCTATCAAGGAAATGTTATACGAAGCGGCCTTGACAAGTCTTATTGAAGGTGGTAAACCTGACAATGAAGAGACTGCTATTGAGGCAGTCAAGATGGTAAACAAAGAGTTTGAAGAAAGGGAAGGATACTGATATGAAAAATCCATTTGGTACAACCACAACACAAGATAAACCCTATGCTATATACAAGAATGACTTTGGTTGGGAGTGGCGTGTGTTAAAAACATACCAACGTCCTGATAAAGAACCAAGCAATAAGTATGCACGGTGGTTTGTTGCGGCTACGTCACCACACATGCACGATGGTGGCTATGAACTGGGTGACACCTACATTGCTGACATAATGGGACCAGCACAAGGCTACTTACTGTCAGCTACTGATGAATGGAAAGAACATTACAAAGGAGAAGTACAATGAGACTGCCTGATGGGTGGATGTCTCCCTACGATTGGGAGCTATGGATGGAGAACACTTTAGATGAAATGCCATCATGGTATAGTGATGTTAACCTGCGAGAAGATGCTTACATTAACTATATCAAAGGACTTACTGACTATGATACAACAAATCGAAGAAAAGAAAGGTTAAAAAAGTGTCTATAATTATGTACTTAATTATATTTCATGTTGTAGTTGAAATTATAGTTGCATAGTATAAGATAGTATGATATAATATAAGGATGAAGACAATGAAGAAGCTACCTAAAGACTTTTGCGAATGGCTGTTTGATGTAATGGACATACCATTCTCTAAACAAATGGATTGGAAACTTAAACACCAACGATCTCCAGAGGAGAGAGAATATAAAAATGTTAATCGTTATACAAGAGCAGGTAAGGGTGGTAAGTTTATCATGTGTCCTCACTGTCATGCTGATACCCGTGTCTATCATTTCTCATGGGCTAACATGACTTGTAATAATTGTATGGCATCTGTTGATAAAAATGATTGGCTTGAAATTGATTGGAAATACTGATGAATAAATTTAATTTTAAATCTCACGATGAAGTACCTAATTCTCTAGCAGATTATGTAGTAGATGTATGTGTCTTCTCTGGTCTAAAAATAAATAGCTTGACAGATATTAAGTTATCTGATATAAACGGTTTTCTAAATGGTCTTGAAGAACAATCTAATGAGGTAAGCAAATGAGTGTAGTAGAGGGTAAGGTGTGGGGGACAACGATGCCCCTTATCCAACGTCCTATGTTAGAGGTGCATAGTATTTTTGTTAATATTGGTGGCTATTGTTCTAAGCATAGACATCAGTCAAAGATCAACGCCTTCTATGTAGAAGAGGGTGAGCTTGAGATACACCGTTGGAAAGATTATGACTTGGTTGATGTTACAGTTTTATACAATGAAGATGTAGCTATAGTTCCGGCTGGTGAGTATCACATGTTCAAGGCCAGAAGAGATACTAAAGCACTGGAAATATATTGGTCTGAGCTATCTCTTAATGATATAGAAAGAGAAGTAGTAGGTGGTATAATAGAAAAAGATAATCCACTTATAGATAACTTTGGTAAAGTATTTAATTTAGATGAATTAGAGGGAAAAAACTAATGTCTGTTATAATGGAAGTAGCAAAGCAAAGTGGGAGTCCTACATTAATTATGAAGGAAGACTATAACTCCCTAGACTTTTCAGAGAAACTACAATGCTTAGTCTCAATACGTACAGCTATTGAAAAAGAAATAGCTTTTACTGAGAAAGATTTAAATAAGTTTGTTGGTAAAAGAAAGTTTATGTAATGTTTAAATCAATAATAATATTATTACTATTAAGTAGTTCTATAAATGCAAAACCTTTCTCAGTTCCTGATCAATTTAATCTTAACAAAGAAGAGCTTTGCTTAGTTCAAGCTATTTATTTTGAAGCAAGGGGTGAAAGTTTTATAGGACAGTTAGCAGTAGGCAGTGTCATACTACAAAGACTTGAGAGTAAATCATTCCCTAATACTATATGTAGTGTGGTTCAATCAGGTAAGTATTGGAAAGGTAATCCAGTAAAAAATAAATGTGCCTTCAGTTATTGGTGCGATGGTAAGACAGAAAAGATGTACAACTATAATGCGTATGATGAAGCTGTCAATGCAGCCAACCTAGTATTGGGTGGAGCATCCATATCTTTACTCAATGGGGCAACACACTATCATGCTTTTTATGTCCAACCTAATTGGTCTACTAAGATGAAAAGAATAACTAGAATAGGTAAACATATATTTTATAAAAGATAAAGTTCTAGAATTTCTAGAAGTTTAGAAAGGTAAATATGTTTGTTATAGTTCAAGATATAATTAAAGAAGCGCATAAAGATATAGATGACTTTGATTGTTTTGATTTACTCACAACACCAACAGGCTTTCCAATGAAGTTCCCTACAGAGGGAGAAGCAATAAAGTTTTTAAGTAAATTGGGTATTGAAGAAGCAACAAGTTTTGAAACAGGGGAGATTAGAATTGACAGAGTTCACTGAAGAATATACTGTGCTTGTCTCTCAGTTACATACTAATATTAGTAAGCTGAAAGCACAGCTAAGAGAATCAAATAATACTATCAAACAATTAAGAAAAGAATTATCTATGGCACGACAAGAGAATGGTATTGGTAATTCATGGGCTGAGTTGGATGACGGCAGAGATAATTAATTTTTATAAGCACTGGAAAGAAAGACAAGAGACACTAAGAAAATCTCTTGGATATCCCGGTGATCTGTGGTACATGATGCTTGACAACGGCTATGAACCTACAAACATTGATGATGTCAGACAATTTATAGAGGATCATGAAAATGACTAAGAATTTTTGGCAGAAAGACAGAGCAACTTTATTTAAAAACTATATGCGTCAGTATAAAGAAGAAGGCTATGATGCAAAAGAAGCTAGGCAGTTAGCCAAGATTGAGATCAACGAAGTCATGGCAGACAAAGAAGACTTTGTAGATAATCTTTGGAAAGAAACTTTTGAAGATGTATAGTCTAGTCTACAAAGATAATGTAGTACAAAGATGTAGAACTAAACGTGAAGCGCAGAAAGAACTTGACGACAGGGCTAGTCTGTGCTATATGTTAAGAGTAAAACCTTCTGAAGCATATTCAATTACGAAAGGAAAGACCAATGCAACCAGAAGAAAGCGGATACAAAGGCCCATGCGATGAGTGTGGATCATCCGACGCCAACCATCATTACCCCGATGGTCACACCTATTGTTACAGTTGTAAAACACATAAACCTGCAAAGAAAGTAACCACTATGGCTACAGTACAACCGACACACTCTAACAGTCTTAGCTCTACAAGACTTGCTGAGTACAATGATATACCTGATCGTAAGATCACAAAGGATACAGCTAAAAAATTCAATACCCTGACAAAGAAGAAGGGGTCAATGACAACGCATCACGTCTATCAGTACTATGATAGTAAGGGTAATCACATTTGTAATAAGGTGCGTGACACTGCCAATAAAAAGTTCTGGTCTGAGGGTAGCATGAGTGAGGCTGGTCTGTTTGGTCAGAATGTTTTTACCCAAAAGGCAAAGTTCATTACCATTACAGAGGGCGAGGTAGATGCTATGTCTGCCTATCAGCTAATGGGTTCTCAATGGCCTGTTGTCTCACTCAAGAATGGTGCGGCATCAGCCGTATCAAACTGCAAGCAATCGTTTGAATACCTAAATCAATTTGGTAATATTGTATTGTGTTTTGATAATGACAAGGCAGGTAAGAAAGCAGCTAATGAGGTCGCTGAAATCTTTGAGCCTAACAAGTGCCGGATCATGCAACTTGACTTGAAAGATGCCAATGAGTGCCTCAAGGTAGGCATGAGGTCAGAAGACTTTATCAATGCTTGGTGGGCCGCAAAACCTTTTACTCCTGCTGGCATTATCAATCTACATGATCTTGGTGATAGCCTCTATGATGAAAGCTATTGTGAGACTTGTCTGTACCCTTGGTCTAATCTCAATGAGAAGACCTATGGTATGAGGACAGGTGAGCTTGTCACGTTCACCAGTGGGGCTGGTATGGGCAAGTCAAGCATCATGCGTGAACTCATGCACCACCTCATGATGAACACCAAGGATAACATTGGTGTGTTAGCAATGGAAGAGAGCATTCGCAACACAGCCTTCAACATCATGAGTGTTGAGGCTAACGCTAGGCTCTACATCAAAGAGGTACGTGATCAATATACCAAGGAACAGTTACGTGAGTGGCAGAAGAAAACTGTAGGCAGTAAAAGGTTCTTTGCCTTCGATCACTTTGGTTCAATCAGTAACGATGAAATCCTAGCCCGTGTACGCTACATGGCTAAAGCATTGGAGACTAAGTGGGTGATACTAGATCACCTTAGTATCTTGGTATCCGGTCAAGAAGATAATGGTGATGAACGTAAGTCAATTGATATTTTAATGACTAAGTTACGGTCCTTGGTGGAGGAGACAGGCATAGGCTTGTTGCTTGTCAGCCACCTGCGAAGGCCAAGTGGTGATCGTGGTCATGAGGATGGGCGTGAGGTATCTCTCTCACACCTACGTGGCTCTGCCAGCATTGCACATCTAAGTGATGCCGTCATAGCCTTGGAACGTAACCAGCAAGCAGACGATGAACAAGCCGCCAACACCACCACCATACGTATTCTAAAGAACAGGTACACTGGTGACACAGGTGTGGCTTGTTACTTACACTACAATAAAGAAACTGGCAGGATGACACAGATTGATAACCCTTTTATGGAGGATGAGTGATGGCTTGGGTAGATAAAGATAAGGAAAGAAAATATTATAAAGAAAAGAAAAAAAGCCGATATCAAAATGATCCTGAGTTTAGAGAAAAAGAAAAAGCTAGGAGAAGAAAATATACTGCTACACATCCTGAACAAGGTAAAGTTCAAAATCAAAGATGGAAAGAAAAAATTAGTGTCTTAGGTTCCGATGCTTTCTTTGCAGACAGACTGAGTACTCTAAGGGTAAGGTCAAAAGAAAAAAGTTTTGATTTTAACTTGACTAAGAAGTATCTTAAAGATATATATCCTAAAGATAATAAGTGTCCTGCACTAGGAATAAAATTTCAAATAGGAAGTGAAGGTGGTAGAGCGACTTCTCCTAGTGTTGATCGTATTGATAATTCAAAAGGTTATATCAAGGGTAATATAATTTGGGTATCTTCTCTAGCTAATATGATTATGACATCTGCTACGCCTCAACAAGTTTTAGATGTGGGAAAATTTTTTAAAAACCAAATGGAAAGTAACAATGAACACAATAGGCAAGCGTAAACAGTTTGATAAAGCTTTATATGAAGTAGCAGATAGAGATGCAAAGTCTGCTACCTTGAAGTACATTAAAGATATGAACTACACTACTGTAGACACAACAGAGAGGAAAGACTTTGATATTATCTGCAAAGCTACAGAAAATATTCATCACCTTTATGAAGTAGAGGTAAAGTATTCTTGGAAAGGTGAGTGGAATCCTTTCTGGAAAGAGATACGAATACCTTATCGCAAGAGCCGCTTACTTACTAAGTGGAAAGAGCAATACCCTGATGCACTCTTCACATTCATAGTGTGGCGTAACGATTGTAAACAGGCGTGGCATATTGACGCAAATATTTTACTTGACTGCGAAGTAAAAGAAGTGTCTAATAGGAACATCAGAAAGGGTGAGAAGTTCTTCCACATTAATGTAGAGGATGCCTGTCTCATTGAAGTAGAATGACAACAGCTATAGTTGATATTGAAACAGACAGTTTGAATGCAACAAAGATACACTGTATCGTAGCAAGGAGTTATGAAACAAATAAAGTTAAGGCGTGGGTAGGGCAGGAGTGTTCGGAGTTTGCTAGTTGGTCGCAGCAAATAGATACCTTTGTAATGCACAATGGTATTAGCTTCGATGCTCCTGTCCTGAACCGCCTACTTGGATGTAATATAAAGCTCAATCAAATACGTGATACTCTTATTGAGTCACAGCTTTACAATCCAATAAGGGATGGTGGTCATTCTCTTGAGGCATGGGGCAAGAGCCTTGGCCTTGAGAAGGGTGACTTCCATGACTTCTCAGAGTACTCACCTGAGATGTTGGAGTATTGTAAACGTGATACAGAAGTCACACGGCGTGTAGCACAGGAGCTAGAGAAAGAAGGTAAAGCTTTTAAATCTAAAGCCTATGAGCTAGAGTGTAAGGTCAGAGCTATTATAGATAAACAGCAGAATAATGGCTTTGCTTTTAAATTAAAAGAAGCTATGATTCTACAGGCTCAGTTACAAGATGAACTACATGAGCTAGAACGTAAAGCAGAAGAAGACTTTGAACCAAATGTAATTGAACTAAAGACCAAGACTAAGTACATACCTTTTAACATAGCAAGTCGTAAGCAGATAGCTGAGAGACTACAGGCTAAAGGGTGGAAGCCCAAGCAGATGACTGATAAGGGTAATGTAATTATTAATGAAGCAGTCTTATCAAAGATTGATATGCCCGAAGCTAAGATGTTTAATCGGTACTTCTTATTACAGAAACGTACTGGTTTGATAAAGGCATGGATTAATGCCTGTGAAGATGACAACCGTGTGCGAGGTAAAGTAATGACACTTCGTACAGTAACTGGAAGGATGGCTCATGCAGTTCCTAATATGGCACAAGTTCCCGCTATCTATAGTCCTTACGGCAAAGAATGCAGGGGATTATGGACAGTGGATGATGAATCTAAATATCGCTTGGTAGGTGTGGATGCCAGTGGTCTTGAATTAAGATGCTTGGCACACTATATGAATGACCCTGAGTATACGAACATCGTATTAACAGGTGATGTACACACAGCTAATCAACAAGCAGCAGGACTACAGACCAGAGATCAAGCCAAGACTTTTATCTATGCCTTTCTATATGGTGCAGGTGCAACTAAGATTGGTAAGGTAGTTGGTGGTGGTCCTAAGAAAGGACAGCAACTAATAACTAAGTTCTTAAATAACATGCCAGCTTTAAAAAGATTAAGAGAACAAGTAGCTATGTGGTCATCTAAAGGTACGGTTCCGGCCCTAGATGGTAGACTATTACACATTAGATCAGAACATGCCGCAGTTAATACTTTACTTCAAGGTGCTGGTGCTATAGTATGTAAACAATGGCTTGTTCACATTATGGAGCGAGTTATTAAAGCTAAGTTAAATGTCAGATTGGTTGCCTCAATCCATGATGAATATCAATTTGAGGTAGCTATACCTGACATAGAAAGATTTTGTAGGCTAACAAAGGAGGCAATGACACAGACAACAAAGACACTGAAGATGAAGTGTGAATTAGACTGTGATTATAAAGTTGGAAAAACATGGGCTGAGACACACTGATGACAGATCAACTTGATCTTTTTAAAGAAGTTAAGTCTACAAAACTTAGTGATCAAACTAGAGTATGTAGAAATTGTGGAGAAACTAAAGATATAACTTCCTTTGTTCCAAGTTGGTATAGAAGAGATGGTAGTAAGTCATATGAAACTATTTGTAAAAAATGTAGAGCCATTAATGTATCTCAAAGACGGTTGTTAAAAGAAAAAACACCCTATCCTTCCGATGATTATTGTTGTCCAATTTGTAACAGTTCTTCAGAAAATTTAAAGAATAAAATAGATGGAGAACATAAAGGAATGAATAAAGGGTCTTGGGTGTTAGACCATGATCATAAAAGTGGTAAGTTTAGAGGATGGCTTTGTAATAAATGTAACTCAGCCTTGGGTTGGTTAAACGATGATATTAATTATGTGAGGAGGGCTTTAAATTATTTAGAAAATTTTAAAAATAACAGTTGACAACCTCAATCAGATAGTGTATACTGATGGAGTTAAAGTAGTAGACAAATATATCAACAGCCACGATGGTGTGGCACTAAACACAAAGGATACTTTTAATATGCCTATTCAACCTTTATATCTAACTGGTAAATGCTATTGGGCCTCAGTGATTGAACCTAATAGTACGTTTGAACCAGCTTGGCAAGTTGATCTTTGCCTTGATGAAGATACTAAAGCTTTAGTCCAAGAAGCAGGGCTAACGGTACGTAATAAAGATGATGATCGTGGCGAGTTTGTCACGTTGAAGCGTAAGGTGCAGGGTAAGAATGGCCCTCGTCAAGCACCTTCGGTAGTGGATTCCCAAAATAATCCTTGGGATAAGAAACTTATTGGGAATGGTAGTGTGGTCACTGTCAAAGCACTTCCCTTTGAGTGGAACTATGCAGGTAAGTCAGGTAAGTCGGCTGACCTTGCAGCAGTTCAGGTAGTTGAGTTGGTTGAGTATGGGGATAAAGGCTTTGATGTTGTTGAAGGCGGTTACGTTAATCAAGCAACGGCTGAGATGTCAGACGATATTCCTTTTGGTAACTAGGTGAAGGTGGGGGTGTTGCATTTTGTTCGGTGGTGTAGCACCCCCATTTTATTATGAAAAAAATTGAGACATTAGTAGAAGATATCTATGATCTTTTTAATTTATCACCTATAGAGAGGGACGAGAAAGAAGTAGATGAGCTTATAGATAAGTTTGGAGATATGCTTAAAGTTCATATCAAAGAATTTATGTATAGTAAACCAAGAGACAGTGGGAATCTAAGACTATCTGCAATAGGTAAACCCAATAGGCAGATATGGTATGATGTTAATACAGAGACAACAGAAGAACAGCTACCACCAAGCACACGTATTAAATTCTTGTATGGATATATCCTAGAAGAATTACTTTTACTTTGTGCTGAAGTTGCTGGTCATAAGGTAGAGGCACAACAAAGAGAAGTAACAGTAGAAGGAGTACGTGGTCATCAGGACGCAATTATTGATGGGGTTCTTGTGGATTGTAAGTCTGCTTCTGGTAGAAGCTTTGATAAGTTTTCAAAACATACACTAGCAGACGATGATCCCTTTGGTTATATAGCACAGATATCTGCCTATGCACAAGCCAATGATATAAACAAAGCAGCCTTTCTTGTTATAGATAAATCTACTGGTAAGATTTGCTTAACACCAGTTCATTCAATGGAGATGATTAATGCTGGCGAGAGAGTTAAGGTTCTTAAAAAAATTGTGGACAGAGACACTATACCTGATCGGTGTTATGATCCTGTACCTGATGGGAAGTCTGGTAATTATAAGCTTTCTATTGGTTGTGTTTATTGCAGACATAAGACTTTATGTTGGTCTGATGCTAACCAAGGTCAAGGCATTAGGACTTTTAAGTATTCAAATGGTAATAGACACTTGGTACAAATTGCGAAGATGCCTGACGTTGAGGAAATAATTAATTAAGTATGCACTGGAAGTACTACAAGAAGCCTGACCCTAATAGTCACTTTGGGTTTGTCTATCTTATTACAAACAAGAAGACAGGTAAGGCTTATGTGGGCTGCAAACAGTATTGGCATCCGGTGAAGAGAAAGAAGGGTAGTTCCAAGGCAACCAAGAGAGAATCCAATTGGGTTATCTATATGGGTTCCTCTAAGTTGCTGTTGGAAGATATCAAGAAGCTAGGTAAAAGAAGTTTTAAGTTTGAGATAATAGCAGAGTTTAAAAACAAAAGAAGCCTGAAGTATTATGAGCTATACTACCAGATGAAGTATAATGTTTTGTCCTCTACCTTGGAAGGTACAGATGAACCAGCATACTATAATAACTATGTAGGTGGTAAGTTCTATAGGCCAGTACAAGAGTTTGAGAATGAACCTACAAGATTTAGATAATATACTAGAGTTACAATCAAAAGCTTTTACAAATTCAGAGAATATTTTATTCTTATCAGTTATATATCAAGCATTACTTGATGCGACTGAACCTAAAGTTGAGAATGAAAGGACAAGTATAACCTCTATTAGGAAGCAAGCAAAGGCTTGGTTCTTTGCATCAATAGGTGTGACATGCCAAGACTTTGAATTTATCTGTGATAATGCTGGGCTTAAACCTTCAATGGTTAGAGAGTTTGCGGCCTATGTTATTAATTCAGATGATGGAGATGAAGCTAGAAGTAAATTAAATCTTATATGGAAAGGAGCTAATGATAGTTAGATGTCAGACATGCAAAGCGATCATGAATTTACACATGAATCAAGAGACAATTATATCTTGAGAAGAATGAAAGAAGATAGAGAACAAGTAGTGATTGAATCTGATGAAGCTATATTAGATAAACAAATAGGAGGAGATCATTACAAAGATTGTAAGATACAACCCGTCGAATACATACATGCTAATCAATTAGATTATTTTGAAGGTAATGTAATTAAGTATGTCACCAGACACAGAACAAAAGGAGAAGGTAAAAAAGATATTGAAAAAGCCATACACTACGCTGAACTGATACTAGAACTATATTATAAATAAGAGGGAACCATGCCAAACAACTACTTACCAACACTTTACCAAGAATTTATTCACCTATCAAGATACTCTCGTTGGCTCTATGATGAAGAGAGAAGGGAGACTTGGCCTGAAACAGTGGGGAGATATTTCTCATTCTTTAAGGAACATGTCAAAGACTTACATGATTTTAATCTGACTGCCAGTACAATAAAAGAATTAGAAGAGGCTGTATTATCATTAAAGGTAATGCCTTCTATGCGTTGTCTGATGTCAGCAGGTGATGCACTCAAGCGGGAGAACATAGCAGGGTACAACTGTTCTTATGTTGCCATTGATCGTGTTCAAGCTTTCGATGAGGTCTTATACATTCTCATGAACGGCACTGGTGTAGGCTTCAGTGTTGAACGTCAGTTTGTTTCTA
>Ga0209756_1003333_pt1 | contig 13092 bp, 19 predicted proteins | sample ETNvirenome_6_85_FD_184071 | JGI IMG/M metagenome (GOLD analysis project Ga0209756, IMG submission 184071) | Marine viral communities from the Pacific Ocean - ETNP_6_85 (SPAdes) (version 3) | ecosystem: Environmental > Aquatic > Marine > Oceanic | place: Pacific Ocean | collected 2013-06-19
CTTTAGGTACCGATAGGAAATTATATTTATATACTGATGGGTCAATCATTGACATTACCCCTTTAAGAGAAACACAAGCCTTAACTAATCCTTTTACAACTAATGGAAGTACAACAGTCACAGTAACTGATTCAAATCATGGAGCTAAAAAAGGAGACTTTGTAACATTTGACTCTTTTTCAGCAATTGACGGTTTAGACATGAACAACGAGTTTGAGGTAATTACAGTTCCTTCTGCAAATACTTTTACGGTAACTCACACAGGCACAGCCTCTGGATCTACGTCAGGTGGTGGAGGTTCAGGTAATGCTAAATATCAAATTAATGTTGGTCCTGCTAATTCTACTTACGGTTATGGGTGGGGAACATCTACTTGGGGGACTAGCACTTGGAATACAGCTAGATCCTCTTCTAATGTTGTACTAGATTCGAGAAGTTGGTCATTAGATAATTTTGGTGAAGACCTAATTGCTACCGTTTTAAATGGTGGTACTTTTATTTGGGACACTTCTTCTGGTACATCTAACAGAGCCACTGCATTATCAAACGCGCCAACTGCATCACGTTTTAATTTAGTATCTACTGATACAAGACACTTGCTTTTATTTGGAACAGAAACAACGGTGGGGGATACTTCAACTCAAGATGATTTACTTTTTAGATTTTCTGATAGAGAAGATGCAACAGATTATACACCAGTAGCTACAAACGAAGCTGGATCACTTAGAATTACAGACGGCTCTAAAATTATGGGCGCTGTTAAATCAGCTGGTCAACTGCTTGTTTGGACAGATACGTCTATGCATGGTATTCAATTTGTAGGAACACCTTTTACTTTTGGTCTTAGACAATTAGGTGCTAACTGTGGATTAATAGCACAACACGCAGCTATTGAGGTAAGTGGTAGATCATATTGGATGTCTGATGACGCTTTTTATATGTTTGATGGTGTTGTCAAAAAAATGCCATGTTCTGTTCAAGATTATGTTTTTGATGATTTAAGTTATGTTAATAGAACAGAAATAGCATGTGGTATAAATACGGCTTTTAATGAAATTATTTGGTATTATCCTTCAAGTACTTCTACACAGATAGACAGAGCTGTTGCTTATAATTATTTAGAAAATACTTGGTATACTTTAAATTTACCACGAACAACGTGGCTCGGTGCTTATGTTTATGAAAATCCTATTGCTACAGAATATAGCACATCTCTTACCTCAAACGTTTCTACAATTTTAGGAGTAACAGCAGGAGCTTCTTATATTTATGAACATGAATCTGGCAATAATCAAGCAGACGGCACAGCTATTTCTGCTTTTTTAACTACAGGATCTATTGAGATTGCGGACGGTGATGAGCTTATGTCTGTAAGTAAATTAGTACCTGATTTTGATAATTTAACTAATAATATGACAGCTACTTTGACTTTAGAACAATATCCACAATCTGCAGCTAACGTAACTACGACAGGCACTATAAGTAGCACAACTGAAAAAATTAATGTAAGAGGAAGAGGAAGAGCGGTTAAAATTAAATATGAGACAAACACTGTTAATGATACAGCTTGGAGACTTGGATCAACAAAATTACAACTTAGACCAGACGGAAGAAGATAATGGCAAAAATTAATATTACTAGATTACCTAACGCTACACCAGAGTATGACCAAAATCAGTTTGATCAAATGATACAATTACTTGAACAAATTGTTTTTTTATTAAATTCAAATTATCAACAAGATTTAAAAGAAGACGCACAACAGGAGGCATTTTTCCTTGGCTAATACATTTAAAAGTAACATGTTAGACGTTACAACAACTGGTCTAACCACTTTCATAACTGTTCCAACAGCTGACGCTGGAGCATCTCCACCAGTTCCTCCTACAACATTTGTTGTTAAATCTATTTTAGTTTGTAATGATTCAGCTAATACCACTCTTCTTGATATAGAAGTTTTAAGGTCATCAGCTACTTTTGAAATATTTAAAGAGAAAAGCCTTGCCACAAAAACAACAACAGAATTATTAGAACAGCCATTAGTTTTACAAGAAAGTGATGTTATGAAAGTACAAGCTAACGCAGCAAATCAAGTTCATATAACAGCAAGTTATATGCAAGTAACGAAAGGACAGTTATAAACTTTTGATAGAAAGTATAAAAATTTTACAGCTTCCAACTGAAATTATTGATGAACTAGAGAATTGGAAAAAAGAATGTGATAAAATTAAAAATCACAAATTAAGTGATTTAAAATCTCACGACAACGTAGGTACATCAACAAATTATTATCAAACAAGTGTGCCTGAAAATTTAATTAGTTCTTCTTATTGGCTTGCTTTCACATTACGGTCATGTGCTAAACTATTTTTAGGTAGTCACAGAGATTATTTTATTAGAAAATGGGATGGTCACTTTGATAATTATGATGTTTGGATAAATTATTCTTATAAAGGTAATTATAACCCAAAGCACAAACACAGTGGTTTTTTATCTGGCATTATTTATCTTAACAATCAAGAGGATACAGTTTTTCCAAACAATAATTTTAAGTATAGAGGAGAAAAAGGTGATATGTTGTTATTTCCATCAGACACTCTTCATCAAGTAAATGTTCAAGAAAAAGATTATGAAAGAGTTACATTTGCTTTTAATATCAATAGGAGAGATATATGAATGATTCAAAACTTAATTTACATTCTTTTTTTATTACCCCCGTGTTTTCATTTCCTTTAGAGGGTTATTTACATTTAAAAGATGAAATAATTGAATTTAAAAAAGAAGATCAAATAGGTGTAAAAGGTAGAAGTACTAATGGAGGCTGGCACAGTAAAGATAATTTACACACACATCCAAGTTTTAGTGAATTAAAAAGTGAAATATTTAATTTTGCTGATGAAGCTTTTGTACATTTAGGAGTACAACAGCATTACTCACCTGAAATAACAGGGATGTGGGGTATTATCAATCCTCCGGGATCTAGTAACAGATTACATAATCACCCTTACAATTTTTTGTCTGGCGTATATTATTTACAAGTTCCAGATGACAGTGGACAAATAATTTTTCATGATCCCAAACTACAAGCGGAGGTTTTATCACCTCCAAAAGTAGAAAATCATAGTATTCACGTAGCTCACAGAGTTAATTTTAAACCACAAAATGGAACTTTATTGTTATTTCCTTCTTATTTAAACCATGAAGTAGAGGAAAATAATTCACAAGACGATAGAATTGTAGTAAGTTTCAATATTCATTTTACAAGGAGATAAAAATGCCAATTGTCGAACCAGCAGAATTATTAGGTCATATTACGACCGAAGATGGAAGAAGAATTCCACACTATAAAGTAAAAACAGAGACTACAATTACACACGTTGATACAGGTGCCGAGTATGAATCAGAAGCTGCGGCTCAAGCTGATGTTGATAATCCAGGAACATCTACAACAGCCGAGAAAATTAGAAGAGATATAAAAGTATTTGCTCCTTCTCTAGCAGACATGTTAGGTGAAACACCTGAATAATTAAGCGCTACAAGACTCACATTCCATATCAGAATCTAAACCAGTCACCATTACTGTTGCATCGGAGTTATGTGGTTTTCCTTGAATTGTATGTATGTGAGAAACTTTTTTATGTTCTATTAATTCTTTTTGTAGTCTTTCGTTGTCTCTTTCCACTGCTAATAGACGTTCGTGATAACGACTCACCTTATCAGCAAGGGTAGCTATAGCCTTCAATACTTCTTGATTTTCCATAATATCTCCTTGATTTATAATTTTGGGTGAGATCTAATTTAAACATGTGTACAGAATATATCAAGCAATCTTTTTATAATTGTTTTCTTGACAGGGAATTCATGTTATGAAAGGGACAGAATTAAAGAAAAAAGAATGATAAAAAATAATTATTTTGCAACGCCTATTTATTGTGAAGAAAAACCAGAATGGCTGCCACATATTAATAACGCTTGTGATCCTTATTTAAAAGAAACAAAAAAAGAATTTGAAAAATTAATCAAAGAAAGAGAAACTGATTACGGTTTTATTTATCATTCTTTAAATATAGCAGGAGATATAAAGCTTAAAGATTTTTGTCAGCACGTTGGACAAAAGTCTGCTGATCTTCTTATGGACATGGGATATAGTTTAGAAGATTACAATTTACATTTTACTGAAATGTGGGTTCAAGAATTTCCAAAAGAAGGTGGAGGAAGACACGCTCCTCATGTTCACCCTAACAATCATGTTTCTGGTTTTTACTTTTTAGAGACAAAAGGATCTTATCCTATTTTTTATGATCCAAGAACAAGATTAGAAACAATTGCTTTACCACAAAAGAACAAAAATATTATTACGAATGCAAGTCCAACAATTAATTTAACAATTAATCCAGGAACTTTAATTATAATCCCTTCTTACATAATGCATGAATATAGTGCTCAAAGAAATGACTCTTTTAAATTTATACATTTTAATATTAAAGCAACAGAAAAAAGATTTATGAAAGGAGTAGAAGATGATTCTTAAAAATTGGAATTGGAATTTTCAAAATTGTTTACCTTTAAATTTTTGTGATCATGTAATTAAATATGCAAAAGAGCAACAATTTATTAGAGGAATGATTGGTAATAAAAAAGACAAAGGTTTTGACGAAGAGGATTTAAATGTAAGAAAATCAGAAATAGTTTGGTTGAATGAACCTTGGATAAATAGGCATTTACATCCTTTTGTTTTTCATGCCAACAGAAATGCAGGTTGGAATTTTGAATATCAAGGACATGAAAATATACAGTTTACAAAATATGTAGATGATGGTCATTACGATTGGCATGCCGACATGGATGTTGAACCTCCTAGTCATGGAATCGTTAGAAAACTATCAATGACTATACCTTTAGTGGATGGTTCAGAATATGAGGGTGGTGATTTTGTTATTAAAAATTCTTTTGGAGAAGAAATAATAATAAAAGAAGCAAGACAAAAAGGTTCTGTAATTGTTTTTCCATCTTTTTTATTACACAAAGTGACTCCTGTAACAGCTGGAACAAGATACTCTTTAGTAATGTGGACCTTGGGTAGGCCATTTAATTAAAATGAAAATTAATAATTTATCTGTTCCTTATGTAATAACTAAATTTAATGATCACAATATAATAAAAGAAACAGTTTTGTTTAATATAGAAACTTCTACTCATGAAAAATTAGAGGCTAATGATCAATACTTTAGTGACAATATTCATAAATTAGATTGGCATAAAAAAAACGACTTTGAAAGGCCATGGGTAAAACAATTTTTACCTTTTTTAAATAAGCAAATTTATATTATGATAAAACCATTAGGTTTTGAAAATTTTAATTTACCTGAGTTATGGTATCAACAATATCTTGAAAATGGAAAACACGGTTGGCATGTTCATGGTGGTAATTACACTGGAGTATATTATTTAGAAATGCCAAAAGAATCTCCTAAAACTCAAATTGTTGATCCCTCTAACATGGATAATATAATTGATTTAAATGTACAAGAAGGAGATTTTGTTATATTTCCTAGCTTTGTTATTCACAGAGCTCCTAAAAACAAATCACACAAAAGAAAAACAATAATTTCTTTCAATGTATATTTTGATAAAATAATTAAAGGTTATGAAAAGGAAAGGACATAAAATGAGTTTTAAAGAAAAAGGTTACGAAGTTTGTAGAGGATCTATATCTAAGGAGTTAGCTAGTTTTTGTTATAGATATTTTTTATTAAAAAAAGATGCGTATTATTACATGAGAAGCAAAGATTACCTTTCTCCTTATGAAACTCTTTTTGGCTTTGACGGTGATCCACAAGCACCAAATGCATATGTTTCATACGCAGATGTTGCTATGGAAACTTTATCTTCTACCATTTTACCTTTTATATCAGAACGTGTTAATTTAGATCTTCACCAACAATATACGTTTGCAAGATGCTATAATTATGGATCTATATTACATAGACATAAAGACAGACCTGAATGTGAAATATCTGCAACTTTAAATTTAGGTGGTGATCCGTGGCCTATTTACATTGATGAAACAGGTGGGACTAATAATAAAGGTATAAGTGTAAACTTAGAACCAGGTGATTTAATGATTTATAGAGGTTGTGAGTTACAACATTGGAGAGAACCTTTTGAAGGGGATAAAGTAGTTCAAGCATTTTTACACTACAATGATAAAAATGGTCCTTATAAAAAATTATGTAGAAGATTTGATGGCAGAGAAATGTTAGGTGTGCCTTTAGACTTACAAGCAGATAGAAAATGAAAAGCTTAATAGACCATATTTTTCCCACAAAAATTTTTATTTTTGATTTTAATCAAGATGAAATTAATAACATAATTAAAGATTTTATTTTAGAGGAAGATAATATGATTACTGTTAATAATCATAATGTTAATAATGGATCATGTGGAAATTATTTTACAGATTTTTATAGTCCTTGTAAAAATCAATCTTATGAAAAATTAATAAATAATGTGAAAGATTATTTTGATAATCAAAGACTTAATTTTAAAATGGTAGAGTATTGGAGCGCTGCTTACATAGATAATGCTATGCATTCAGCTCACGCACATTCAAGTAAAATGCGACCAAACTTTGATAATTGTAATTACTCATCTGTTTTGTGTTTATCTGATTTAGGTGAAACTAGATTTTTATCATCAAATAATTGTTCAGATGATTTGGATTATATATACCCTTCACAAATTGGAAGAATGTTAATATTTCCTAGTAATCTATTTCACGATGCTTTATGTAAAGACAAAGGTATACGAAGAATAATATCAAGTAATTTATCTATTTCAAATGTTTGTTAATACTAGGCTATATCAATATAACAACGTATCTTCGCAGTGCGTTTATATTTTTGATAATTTTTTAGAACCTGATTATCAGAATCTTATTTTAAATAAAACTCTTGAATTAACTAAAACAGATTATTTAGAAAGAAAAACAAATGTACAAGCAAATGTAACAGAGGTAAATGAACTTTTGCATCATGAAGAGTACACTAAATTAAAAGATAAAATAGCATCATATCTTAACACAATAATAACTCTTAGATTTCCTCATTGGGGACAACAAAGAAAACTATACCCAAAAAATATGTGGGGCATGCAGCACTTTAAAGGAGATCACACTAGAAAACATTGTCATGGTAATGATAGCTGGTCTGGTGCTTATTATGCTAGATGTCCTGATCAAACAAAAATTTATTTTTTAGATGTCGAAAGCAGTGAAGTTATAAGAGAAAATAGTTTGTATATTTTTCCAGGCACATTTCAACACCTTACCGATGTTCATACGTCAGATATATCTAGAGTTGGAGTTGCTTTTAATTTTAATGTTGAATGGTTACAACCTGAAGGTCATGCTTTTAATAGGAGTAAAGATAATGGATAAAATAAAATTTTCAGAGAAATTTTTAGTTACTGATAGAATTTCTCCAACTTTAAAAAAAACATTAGATAAAAAATTAATGATAAAAGAAATAACTAGAGCTTGGAAAAACAATGAAAGAGTTAATAATGAGGATTTTTATACAGAATATTATTACACAAGACTTCAATTTATGAAATATTATAAATGGATAGGTGAGTATGCAGCAGATCATTATTATCAAAAATACGATCACAAAATTTTATTTGCTGGTTACTCTGCTATTGTACTACGACCCAATGAAAGTTTAACATTTCATAATCATGTTAATGATTGGGACTATCACAATGATTCCTACGATGTTTCTGCTCTATATCCTTTGGTTGTAAAAGAAAACAAAAAACCTACAGACTTACTTTTTTCTTATAATAATGGCAGATTTAAAAGACAAAAATTTAAAATACCACTTCATGAAAACATTTTAACAATGTTTAGTTCACATTTACACCATGCAATTCTTCCTAATCAAACAGGTAAGAACATTATTTTATTATCAATAAAATTTATAAATGCAGACTCCTTATAAAGATATAACAGTAATTGAAAACTTTCTTCCTTTAAATATTCATCAAGAATTACAGCAGATTATTATGGGAAGTAGCTTTCCATGGTTTTTTAATTCAAAGGTTAGTTCTGATTATCAATCTGATTCAATTAATGATTTTATTTTTTTTCATCATCTCTATGCACCTGATGGAATTAAAAGTAATTTTTTTTACAATGTTTTAATGCCTATTTTAGGAAAACTAAATTTTAATTATATTATTAGAAGTAAAATTAATTTGTACACAAGAAAAGAAAAACAACTGCAGCACGATTTTCATATTGATCAAGAGGAAGAACACATGGTTGCTCTTTATTCTGTCAATACCAATAATGGCTCTACAGTTTTTGACAACGGTAAAAGAGTATTATCTACAGCAAATCAAATAATAATTTTTAATGGAAAATTAAATCACGCTAGTTGTGTTCAAACAGATGAACAAACAAGAGTAAATGTAAATATAAATTTTAACTAAATGGATACCCAACTACTTGTGTTTGGATTCCAATACTCTTCCATATTTTCAGGAAAAGTAACATTACCTTCGGAGTCTGTTGTAGGAGTTTTTCTTTCCCATCTTTGATTACTTTCAATCCAATCAATAAACCAAAAATCATCGGGAGCGTAATTAGGACGTGAAACTGGGGGTTCATATACACATTTAGATGTATTTAAAACCCAAGAATTCATTCCAGATGGTCTAGCTTGTATAAAAGCATCTCTTGTTGGATCGTATGTATCTCCAATACCAGGATAATTTTTTCTAAATGGTGTTCCACCAAGAATATGTTGTCCCTCTTTTGTATTATAGGAACACTGTTTCCAAAGTTCCCAACCATGTACCGTTTTTTGATGTTCTATTCCAACAGCTTCTGATTCGTTATTATTTTCATCTAAACAATCAGAATCGTTTACAACTTCAACTGCTAGGACAACGTTAGTATCACTTAATTTTGCAAAATGTGCCATTATGAGCTCACATATCTTATTACAACTATTCCTGATCCACCAGATCCGCCCGGTCCACTAGGAGGGTCAGTAGGACCTCCACCGCCAGCACCGCCGCCTCCGCCGCCGCCACCAGTGTTTCCTGATCCACTAGATCCGCCGCCGCCGTTGTTTGAGCCGCCACTTCCGCCGCCTCCAGAACCGCCGCCGCCTCCGCCCATGCTTCCGCCTGGACCTCTGCCACTACCTCCTCCGCCGCCACCAGCGTAGGTTGTATCTGAAAAAGTTATATTGTTTGGCGAACCGTTACCACCAGAACCGCCACCTCGCATATTACAAGAACCTCCTGGAGGTTGAGGACCTTGACTTCCTGCTTGAGCTGCACCGCCTCCGCCGCCGCCTCCAGCACTAGATCTATGTGTTCCAGGGCCACCATTATTTCCTTGAGGAGGAGATACGGGTGGACTATTCCCTGTTCCTGCAGTTTGACCACCAGAAACAGATCCACCGCCACCAGATCCACCGTTTCCACCGTTTGTAGAAGGTTTATAACCTCCTGTACCACCACCAGCAGATGTAATACTTGAAAAACTTGAGTTTGAACCACTACTTTTTTCGCCACCGCCACCTCCTACAGAAATAGGGTAACCAGTAGCAGAAACGGGTAATCCACCACTTCCGGGAGTAGTTCCAGGATTGTTTGTTCTAAAACCACCAGCTCCGCCACCACCAGCAGCTTGCTGTACGGATTTTCCGCCGCCACCACCACCAGCGACTACTAAGTAATCAACAGTGTTTGAGCCTGCAGCATTTCCAACAGTCTGTACTGTAAAAGTGCCAGGACCAGTAAATGTATGTCTTGTGAAGTTTCCTTGAGTTGAAGAAGATCCACCTTGAGCAGTAATATATGATGCATTTTCAGCACCATAGAAATCACTAATACCTATTGTTCCAGACGTAGGAACGTCTGTATTATTAGGTCCAACCAAAGGACCTCCTCTGTAATATTCACTTAAAGCGTGTGGAGCACTACCACCAAATTCTTGTACTATAGTATTAATACCTATTGTGCCTGAACCAGGAATTGCCATGTGCTATCCTTTCTTTAATTCATTAACTTGATTTTGTAAATCCTTTATAGCTTCAATTAAGACACCAACCATATTAGGATATGCGACACCAAGATACTCTTCTCCGTCTTTCTTCTCAGTTGAGACAATTTCAGGAATAATTTTTTGTACCTCTTGTGCAATCACACCCATGCTCTTGTGTCCATTTTTTTCAAAATTTACACCTCTCATTTGTAAAACTTTATCAAGTGCATTTGGTATAGTTTCAATATTACTTTTTAATCTTTCATCTGAAAAAGCAACAACATCGTCATTAAACGTAGCTTTACCTGCATTAGACATATCAAAAGTACACGCTGTAATACCAGAACCACCATCATTACCTTTTATTAATAAATCACCATCAGATACTTTTGTTTCTATTTCTAAAGTATTAGAAGCATTATTAAAGGCAGCTATTTCAGTGCCTCCACTTTGAAAAGACCAGTTGTTACCAGCAGCATCTAAAATAATATCACCAGCAACATCCAAAGTTAAATCGCCAGATGATAAATCTATTTCTGTGCCGTCAATTGTTATGTTGTCAGCTGTAAAACCTGCATCAGCATTTACTACACCATTGAATACGGCTTTACCTGCATCAGACATATCTAATTGTAATGCTGTAATAGCACCTCCGCCGTCATCACCTTTAAATAAAATATCTTTATCTTGTACAGCTGAAGTAATTACAAAATCACTTGATGAATTTTTTAAATTTGCAACATCAGTGTTACCAATTTTTAAATCAATTTGGTCATCGGTGTCAGCAGTTATAGATGTATCTGCATCAGCGTCTAGTATTAATTCTTGACCTTGAAGGTCTATTGATCCTGCTAAAGAAAAAACATCATACCAGTTTGTGCCGTCTGTTGAAACAAGACGAGTTGTGCCGTTAGCTATTGAAATTGTGTTACCTGAAGATCCTAATCTACAAGTCATTGCGTAAGGACCAGAAGATCCTGAATCAGTCGTTGCGTTAGTAATTAAATAAACTTTTTGAGTAGCTGGGAATTGAGCTATTCTTACTGCACCATGAGCGCCTGTAAGTCTAATATGAGCGTTTCTTGCTTGGTTATTTGCCTGTGATTGTGGCCCATCAGCGTTTGTAAGTGTAGTTACAGCAGCATCACCACATGCAACATTAGTTACTCCAGCTATGGCAAATTCTAGTGATTGTGAAAAATTGTTGTTCGTAATAGTTCCCCAAGTTCCTGAATTTGCACCAGTAGCTTGAAGCTCTATTCTCAAACTTGTTGAATATGTTGAACTCATTTAATCTCCTATATAATTTTTAGTGTTAAAAACAAAGTTTGTCAAAACTTTTATGCAGCTTTGTTGACTTCAGTCCAACTTATTGCGCTGTTTGAGTCATCTACAGCACTCCAGAAAGTGCCTTGTAAATTTCCTGTATTACTTGTAGCAGAAACGCCAGTCACTGTCAAAGTAGAACTTCCAGATATTGTAGGTGATCCAACAGACAAAGTAGAAGACACACTTGGTGCTTCATAGCTAGTTTCTTGTGTTTCTTCACCTAGTGATGAAGTCATACCAAGACCAGTTATTTCAATAGATGTTAAAACAGTGCCAAGCGAAGTAGTTAATTGATTTCCAGTAGGGAAAGCTGTTTTTCCTATAGAAGATTCTGCTGTTCCAACGGAAATATCAAGCTCTGGTTCACTTGCAGCAACAACAGTTACTTGAGAGTCTCCTGAAATAGAGAAAGTTCCTATTGATGAAGTTAAACCAATACCACTAGGTGATAGTATTTGAGTTGTTGTAAGTGATACTGTACCGAGCGAAGAAGTTAAAGCTTGACCAGTTAGTGCTTGAGAAAGACCTGTTGCACCCCATTGTTGATCACCCCAACCAATAGAGGCGCCTGTATTAATATCGTGATCTCTGTTCCAACCTGTTGTTTTTGTAACGGCAGGTGTTTCATCTCCTAAAGAAGATGTCATACCAATTCCAGTTACAGAGATATTTTGATCAGTAGCAACTGTCTCAGTACCTAAAGAAGTTGTTAATTGATTACCTGATGGTGTTGCAATTGCAACACCAGTTGCGACAGCAGTTCCTGTGCTACTTGTTAAAGCTACACTTGGTAAAGTAACATTTGCAGTTCCTGTAACGCTTTCTTCTCCTAAAGAAGAAGTAAGACCAATACCAGTTACGGAAACAGTGTTATTACTATTGCCCCACGCACCATTGCCCCAACCAAAACTTGTAAGATTGGCATCACTGACATTTAATCCTCGGTTCCAACCTTCTCTAATTTGAATAGTCGTACTTGTGGTAGCACTTACTCCCGTAGGAGTAATATCAATGTCTAATACTAAACCAACATCATTAACACTGGATGTGAGGCTAACACCTGTGGCGTCAACAGTACCACCTTGGTTCCAAGCAGCATTGTTCCAGGTTGACCGCCCCCATCCTACAAGTGGGGTAGTCATAATTTATCTCCTATGCTATTCTTAAAATTGCAGCGGTTGCTTCAGCAGCAGGGAACGTAATTGTAAATGTTCCTGAAGTTGAAGATTTTACTCCACCAAAATCTAAGACACAAACAGACGCATTGGTAGTTAAACCAGATACAGTTGAACTATTATAAATAACAGCAGCTTGTGCTGAAATAGTTGCACTTGTAAAAGATAAATCACTAAAGTCACAAACAGCCGTATCTGTAGATAGAGCAGGTGTAACTGAAGTTAATGCCCCTCCACCTTCAGCATAAGTGCCTGATGCACCTACTTCGTCAGTTTGTTGAAATGCAGTTGTTGATTTGCTTAAAGTTGCTTCGCTATCGTATAATGCTAGTTTAAAAGCGTTCCCTGTCGTTGCCGTAAAATTGTGTAGGCCTTTCAGGATCTCCACTTTAAAACTGTTACATACAGCTTGAGTAATTGCCATAATAATCTCCTATGGGTTCCTTGATTCGAGAGGGATACGAATAACGCCGTCCCGAAATTCGTCTCTACGATCACGCCCCATCTCATATGTGGCTAAAGATTGCA
>Ga0209756_1003335_pt1 | contig 13089 bp, 10 predicted proteins | sample ETNvirenome_6_85_FD_184071 | JGI IMG/M metagenome (GOLD analysis project Ga0209756, IMG submission 184071) | Marine viral communities from the Pacific Ocean - ETNP_6_85 (SPAdes) (version 3) | ecosystem: Environmental > Aquatic > Marine > Oceanic | place: Pacific Ocean | collected 2013-06-19
TACAGAGGCCCAACAGCGGGTCTACGCAATCAAGACCAGGGTTCCTCTCGCGAACAAGGCTCGTATGCCAATAAGCTTCTCAGCCAAAGAGGGGGTAAAGGCTGAGTTCCTGCGTAGGATGCTCGACAAGTACCACACGATGGAAACCCATGTAGCCTACTCAGGCGTGGACGGTTCCGCTGCTCGGGATTTCCTGAGCTACGGGATGAAGCTCCCCTTCTGGAGAGAAGCGCTGGCTATGGGGCTCGTCATCATAGACGGTCCTCCTGTGTACTGGATGCTGGCCAACAGTCGCTCGGACACAGTCTTCTTTGTGGAAGCACGCGAACTACGGGGCTCCACGTATCGTCTGGACTATGCCCGCTGCTGGTACAGCGTTCACTACGTAGAGGATGGCTGGGAGCTCAGAAAGCTCCTGAACTCTCCTCGACTTCACAACCTCTCATTCCCCCAACAATAGGAAGAACCATGAAAGCAACAACCATTGACATTGAGACTGTGCGTGCCGGAGGGTGCAAGGTCTACCCATACTTCAGCCGTGGACTGTGTAACATCACACCCGTTGCGGTTGAGAACTTCAGGGACATAAACCCTGGAGGCTGGGCAGTAGACAAGTTCTGGCGTGTGTACTACGACCCTGCAATCCTGGCGGAGGTGGCCGAGGCAAAGGAAGCGCTGGAGAAGCTGAAGGAGTTCGTAGCCTGCTTCATCCATGAACACCATCACCCAGTCCTGGATCACTTTGGTAGGTACAAGGCCCTACCTGTCCGTGAAGACGGAAGCGAGTGGACTGCGGCTGAGTGGAACAAGGCAGCAGACAGGGAGATAAACGGGAGTGACCCGTTCCTGCTCAAGCACTTGCCCAAGTGGGCGTGCTTCCCTGAGCAGGTTGGCAAGGCGAACGGCCTACTCGCTGAGGAGTATCTCCTCCGTGAAGAGGAAGAGGAAGGAGAAGGTGGAGGAGGGGGAGGAGACCCCGGAAACCCTGAAGACGGAAGCCAGCCTGACTGTGGTTCTGGATGTGGGGGTGAGTCCCGACCCTGGGAGCTTGGTCCCCCTTCTCCTGACAATCCTGGTGTAGAGCCTGGACAGGGTGAGGTGCTGCGCGAGCTAATCGCAAAGGACATCAAAGAGCACGAGAAGAAAGTCGGGTCTGTCCCGTCGAACTTCTCTAAGTGGGCGGATGATATCCTGGTGCCTCCTCAGGTTCCCTGGCAGCAGATACTCCACCGCTTCCTACGTCAGTGTGCTGAGATGACAGCCGGGTCGTTCGACTTCACGTTCCAGCGTAGGAACAGGCGACAGTCTGCCTACGGGGATGTGATTCTCCCGGCTACGTATCAGCCTAAGCTGGAAGTAGCTGTTGTCCTGGACACGTCTGGTTCTATGTCGGAGTCCGACCTGAACTATGCGTGCTCAGAGATTAGCGCCATCCTCCGAGTTGCCCAGTCGTCTGTGAATGTGGTGTGCTGTGACTCTAAAGCACACGCTGCTCAAAGAATCACTCGTCCACAGAACATTCAGATAATCGGGCGTGGCGGTACGGACATGACAGTAGGCTTGAAGGCTGCTGCCAAAGCAAGTCCATCTCCACACCTGCTCATCTGTCTTACAGACGGGTTCACTGGCTGGCCACAGCGGGGAGACATCTCCCAACCAATCATCGCTGGGATTGTAAAGGGGAATCATTGGGGCAGCCCATCCTCTCCACCATCCTGGGTTCACACAGTAACGATTGAGAAGGGAGGTGAGTGATGTCTAGCGCAAGGAAGACACAAGGCTTGGAAGTAACGCTTGACTCGGAAGAGGTGTACCTTGTCCACGATGCCCTGGAGGCGTGGATTAAATCAGGACACACTGAAGCCAAGGACTTGCTCCAATACATCCAAGAAGAGATGTACATGCACTACAAGTACCCCCATGACTGGGACGGAGTACAAGAGGTACAGGACACTGAGCGCAAGCTGTTCCACTTTGACCCGTTTGTAGACTGAGCTTGATCATCCCTGCAATCCATCGGCACAAGCCGGTGGGTTGTCTGGTGCAATCAAGCGCCTAAACAAGGAGAGAAAGATGGACATCAAAGATATCGAGTTTAACGGAGTCACGACCTTCTGGTCCCTGTGTGACGAGACACCACTTGAAGCGTTGAAGGAGGGACTGGAAAGCATCGGTCGCGCCGACCTCGTGCCCGAGGGGATTGAGGGAGGAGACGCACTCAAGCGTGCGTTGCACTCCGTGTTCCGAAACAGGAACACTCTTGTCCGTCCGTTGGAAGGCATGCGTGGCGCATACGCTGTCGTGTTGGAAGACGCGGCGTCCATGGGTGACGAGAAGATGCGTTATGAAGAAGCGTTCAAGGTCGCCTGCATTGACGGTGACCTCGTGTTCAACCCGGATGACTCTGAGCATAAGTTTATGGTCGAGCGTGAGTTCCAAGAACAGAAGAAGGTCGTGCCTGCTGCTCGCCTGGGTGGTGTGCTGACGAAAGCGGTCGTCTCTCTTCACGGTATTCCTGTCCGTCCCAAAGGAGGGATGTACTGGATATCCGATGAACACTTGGAAGCGTGGCACAAGGTGTGTGACGTGATTAGCGCAGCGAACGGACGGAATCGTGTGCTCGGCATGCGTACCACGTCTGAGTCAGAAACCCTAGATGCTGTGTGCTTCTCTCTCACTACCAAGGTGGAGAAGATGCTTGGAGGACTCAAGGACGACTTGGAGCACGGTGACCTGGGTAAGCGAGGACTCGCGTCCAGGGAGAAGCAAGCCCAGGAGCTTGACTCTTTCATCCAGAAGTATGAGGGAATACTTGGGCGTTCTCTTCAGGACCTGAGGGACCGTGCCCAAGAGGCGGAATCCGCAGCAGCGGTAGCTCTACTCGCAGCGATGGGAGGATGAGGTGGAAGTCTTCTTCTTCTTCTTTATCGTCGCGAGCCTCACGTACTGCCTGAGGCCACCCTACCATTAGGCACACGCTTGTCCTGTCCTTCCAGCGTGTGCCGGGGCTCCTCCTCACGGGGGAGCCCCTCTAATAAGAGGGGCGTACATAAGGGGCGCCGCTGCCGCTGCCATTCCTCTCCCTGCCCTAAGTTAGTTGACGGGGAGTGACATTCGATTGCTCGCAGGAATCGCTCTTGCATTGTCAAGGTTATTTTGGCTAACAACCATGGTTAATAGTACAAGTTAGGCGGATATACGTACTACTAACTAGGGGTTATGAGACACAGGTTGACGGGGTTCAAATACCTACCCCCTGGATATTCTGGCTAATAGTACGTAACTGACACCCTTAACTACCTGAAATCCTTAGTCAAGTATGTCAACTCTAACTACAATAGAAACACCATGAAAGATTACCTACCTACCTGGGGTAGGTTAGGTAGTTTACTATAAAGTTTTATACGAGTGTTTCGGCGCTCGACCGGCATGTTCTTCATATTTTCGCTTGACAAGTAAGACAGCTATGCTATGATCAAAGTACCAACCGGGGTTGAATCACTCATTTTCAGCCCCAATATCCCTAAGGAGTAGACCATGGAATCGGTCTGGATTGACCCCACTAATACCACTGCCCTCATTGAGGAGACAGTACCCACCAAGAGCCTACAGGAGGAGCTTGTAGAGCTTGCCCAGAGAGCGCAGAAGATTATCCCTGGTAATCCTTCACGCCTTCTCGTTACCGTGCAAGCCCTCAGGTATTTCCTCTCAGTCTGGGACAAGTCCTACACAGGAGAAGGCGTACCGCTTGAGTTCACTCGGTATGGTCAAATCTCTGACGCAGGAAAACTACTACGCGCAGCCCGAGATATGGGAGACTGGGGCTTCACCCTCGATGAGCTGATTGCTGCCGCTGGCCCGGAGTTAGTCATGCACCCGCGTTCCTATAAGAACAGCCTAAGCCGATTCCTCCGGGAGTCCGGGTTCACTCGTAAGCAAGTTCGCCGTGATGGCGAGCGCCCCCTTGTCTGGTTCTCCCCTCAAGGAGAGGAGTAAGAATAAACAAACCCTAAGCAGCCGCCACTACTTAGGGTTTGGAATCGGAGTCTGTTATGGAAAACCGAAAGGGAGCCGTTACTCCCTTCCTCCCTTGGGAGTTCTCACTCTTCTCAGGAGGTATGTGTACTGTACACCCGTCCAGTGCTGCTGTCAAGAACGTCAAGCAGCTTGAGCAGATGTTCTTGTGCCCTCCCTGGAAGAGTGCATCCTTCCCAAAGAAGAACCTACCGTGCTGGAGTCCAGCCATCTACGCACCGGGTGACCGGCGTAAGAATGACAACGTGCAGGCTATCAGTACGTTGGTGTTCGACTATGATTCTCCTTCCTGGTCTGCCACACGAATGGCTGACCACCTAAAGGAAGTTGGAGTCGCATACGCTGTACACACGACGTGGTCCCACACTGATGAATCGCCCCGTTACCGGGTGATTATCTTCCTCTCACGACGCCTTTCTATCAAGGAGTTTCTGCCAGTACGCGAGCGTGTTTTGGGTCTGATAGGATACACTGATGGTGTCGATGACCTTAAGGACTTGGCGAGGCACTACGCACTCCCGATGCGAAGGACTTCCTCACCCTATGAGAGTTACCTTGAGGCGGGACTACCTTCCTTGTGTGTGGATTCTTTGATGGCAGATAAACAAGACCAGTCACCAGGTGGAGCACCCACCTCGGAGTCTCTTCTAACTCCAGCGACGATTGTCCAGGTCTCAGAACACGGTGACACTAAGACAGTCGGTGAGCTAATCCTTGATGGCCCAGACAAGTACAAGTGTTCTTGCCCATTCCAGGATGATTCTTCCTTCGGCTCTGCATTCCTGCGGGTGTGTAAAGATAGCCGAGCGTTCCTCCAGTGTACCAGTGAGCGCCACGACCATGAGGGTTCGCAGTTCTGGTTGAATGGAAAGAAGGAGAAGAGCGGAGGAGAGAGCAGCGGAAAGGCGCCACGCCATTCTGTAGAAAAGAGGAAGGAGCTCCTCGAAGAGATTCCCGATGCTCTTGTCCACTACGTAGAAACCTGTCTCTCCTTCAACTTCCCCCAAGGAGTGTTCTACAGACGTGAGCGAGGCGCTTGGCAGATTCAGTCTCCCCTGAGAAGAGAGACAGTAGTCAATCACCTCATCGGTCGCATGACTTCTGGGATGAACCAGTACCATGTAGAAGCATTGATAGACCATGTGTTGTCCCGTCAAGTCTACGGCTTTGATTGTGACTCTGCCCGAGGCGCAATCATTCCAAGCGACTATGGCCCGCGCTTAAATCTATACGCCCACCCTGAAATGGAGATGGAAGCAGGAGACTGGCCCAGGGTGAAGAAGCTCATCCAAGTGCTGTGTGCGGAAGACCCCAAGGCAATCGAATGGCTGATGCATTGGAGTGCTGCGCTCATCCAACGGCCCGAGCGCCGAGCCATGGTTGCTGTGCTTTGCCTATCTCCTCAGCAGGGAATCGGTAAGAGCATGTTCGGTCGACTACTCGGCGCAATCATTGGTAGGAAGAACAGCAGTACTGTCAGTAACCGCGCACTCAAGGACTCATTCAACGCCAGCTACATCACCAAGCTACTTGTACTGGCAGACGAAGTAGGAATGAGGGGGCGAGACGGGGACGTGATTGCAGCACTCAAGGCATACATCACTGACGACCGTGTTCCTTGCCGTGCTCCGTATGCCTCACGCACCGAGGTAGACAACCGCACGTCCTGGTGGCTGACCAGTAATGAGAGAAGGCCGCTGCTGTTGGAAGAGGATGACCGGCGCTTCACTGTGCTTGTCCCTTCCGACGTGGACTTCAGGTACAAGAAGATGCTCGCTGGTTGCTTCAACCCTGCTACGGGTGAGCACTCCAAGACTTTCCAGAAAGAACTACAAGGCTTTGCCCACGCACTTCACAGCCTCCAAGTCGACTACAGGCTTATCTCCCGTCCGTATGCGACTAAGGCCCGTGCGATGTTGCAGGCTGCGTCTCGCTCCTCGGTTGACCAGTTCATCTGGATTGTGCAGAAGCATGGACCTGCCGCTGCTATAACTGACTACCCGCCCGGACCAGACTTCATGCGAGTGCCCGAGGCTATGATTCGGCGGGCTACTCCATGCGAGCTACTGTATGGAAGCTATGTGACTTGGTGCTCCCGTAACGGAAGACGGGACGTTTCCCAAGAAGCGAACCTCCGGTTGGCTATTCAAGAGATGGAAGGCGTAAACGTCCAACGTCTCTTGGTAGGAGGCCAACACATGTACTGCTACCTCGGACTTAAGACAGCGCAGGAGAACCCTGACGGAAACGTCGTAGAGCTTACGTCTAAGTAAGTAAGGAAGGACACCATGAGTAAGAAGACATTCGTCTTCACAAGACAACTGCCCCCTGAGGCTGAAGACATCCCAGGGGTATGGAAGAACAAGAAAGGCTCTGGCTACCGAGTACCCTGGAATGCCCATGGTGTGTTGGGTATGAATGGTGAGCCCGCCCCAGAAGTCAGCGACGAGGTCCTCCTCGAAGCCCTCCGATGCCCCAAGCTCGTTCCTGGGATGGACACATTCGTGAAGGAACACCAGAAGGACATGATTCGTAAGATGCTTGCGCTCCCCGCTTCCCATGGGTGGGCTCCTCCTGGAGCAGGCAAGACCCTTACAGCTCTCGTTGTTCTCGCGAACACCTCTTCCCCAAGGTTGGTCATTACCAAGGCCGCTGCCCGAGGGACGTGGGCGCGGGAGGTAGAGACCTACACAACCATGAAACCAGTACTCCTCTTAGGTCAAGGGGGTAAGCTCCCTGAGATAGAAGACGAGGGTACTGAACAAACTGCCAGTAACATAGTGTATATTACTGCCTGGGAAACACTGAAGTTCTGGAAGAAAGCACTCTGTTTACTCCAACCCCGTGTCGCTGTGTGGGACGAGATTCACTGGCTCCGTCGTCCTAGGCACACGAAGGCAATCGTAGAGTCCGATGGCTCAGTACGCTTTGAAGGCTTAGGGAATACACTCGACGCTGCTCGTGGGATTGCCCAGGGTTGTGGTAGGAGTATCGGGTTGACGGCTACCCCCATCCCCGGACGTGTCCGAGACCTGTGGACTCAACTCGATATCATCGAGCCCTGGCAGTGGGGAGGCTTCCACGAGTTCGGCATGCGCTACTGCGGTGGTGAGCACAACGGCTACGGCTACCAGTACAATGGAATCACCAACGCTGAAGAGCTACGGGACCGACTCCGCTACATCAAAGTACGGGTGAAGAGAGAGGAGGTAACCAAACACCTTCCCCCTAAGCGTAGGGAAATCATACGCTTGGATGTCTCTGAGCAGAACAAGCCCGCTGCGATGAAGAGGGAGATTAAGGCCGCTGCCAAGTCGGGGGACCAAGAGTCCTTCTTCGAGGCCATGCTCATGGAAGCTGCCTCTCGGAAACACGCCTACCTACTTGACCGGGTGACTGACTGTCTACGAGCAGGACAGAAGGTTGTCGTGTTTACAGGGAGAAGGCTCGACTGTGAGAGACTCGGGGAGAAGTTTGAGAAGTTCTGCCTCGCTCGCATCCCTTCTGCCCAGGTGTGGTGGGCGCACGGGGGTTCGGACTCCTTTGAACGAGATAGGATTAGAGAGGAGTACATGGCCTGTGAAGGCGCTGCGCTCTTGGTTGGGACCGGAGATGCCTGGGGAGAGAGCATCGACCTTCAGGATACGGATCTCGCCCTCATCTCTATGCTGCCCTGGACACCGGACAAGGTGATTCAGTGGGAGGGTAGGTTCTCCCGGCTGGGTCAGAAGCGCCCTGTCTTGGTGAGTTACATCATTGCCCGGTCTACTGCCGACGAGCATGTAGCTGACCTGCTACTCAACAAGCTGCCCCATGTAGGGGAGGTCGCTGAGGATGCCGCTGCCATTGAGATTGAACAAGCACTCGGCGGTGTAGACACGAGCGAGTCAAGTCTGAGCTCTCTGCTCTCTCGGGTCTCATCTATGCCAGAGGCCAATCTATGAAAGCCATTGGATGTTCTCCAGAAGATGTCAAGAACTTGTCAATGCCGGTCATCCGCCGTCCAAGCGACCCCCACCATGTTATATTCAAGATAGAGGTAAGTCATGGCCGAACTACTTGACGCTGGCCCATCCGAACGAGGATGGCACCGCATCGAAAACATGCTCCGTTGTCCCCGACTGTATGGTTGGAAGAACCTCGTGGGTGTGCCCTTCGTCATAAGCCAGCCCCTAGTGAATGGCTCTCTCATTCACGTAGCTCTTGCCCATCATTACCAGCGTATGTGGGAGAGACAGAACGACGGTGACCCAGACAAGTGGCTTACTCCTGAGGATGCAATCGCTGCCCTGGCTAAGAAGAACCATGAAGAGTCGGCTCTTTGGCTGACGGCTGTGCCACAGATTGTGTCTGCGTACCGTGCTTATAGAGACAACTGGCTTGGGGAAGGGTGGAAAGTCATCAGTGTGGAGGAAGAACTTCGTGCACGTCTCGGAGAAAAGAAGTACCTCTATACTCAACGCGCTGACCTTATTGTTGAGGACGAGAATGAACGTGTCTGGATTGTTGACCACAAGTCGTGCTACCGCATTACATCCAAAACCCTGAGGCAGCACATCTTGGATGGTCAGTTCCTTGGGTATCAAATGTTCGGGCGTGCCCGCTTCGGCGAGAAGTTTGCTGGCGTCCTGGTAAATCGTATTAAGCTGTCCAACCCTTTCGACTTCGACCGCCGTGGTCTTGAACCTGCTCCCCATGCGCTTGGGATGTTCGTAAAAAGCATCGTACAAGCCGAGGACAAGATTGAAGAATACGGTGACAATGTCCAAGATTACCCGATGGTTCTGAGCAATCAGACTTGCTTCGGTAAATACGGACAGTGTTCTGCTTTTGATTTGTGTAGATTCGGTTCTTAAACCTGTGTGTGAGGAATAGAAATGTCTAAGAGTACAAAGGCCCAGGATGTTCCTGGCGTCTTCATCTGCCTTTATGGCCCAAGTAAGGCTGGTAAGACCGTAGCGTCTGCTGCCGCCGGAGCAACAGGAGCCTTCATTGGCTCGCCCTCCGGTCTGCTATCTGCCCGGAAGTTTCTGGCTATCGACACTCTAAACGTGTTGCCAGCCAAGACTGTGCCCGAGGCTACGGCTGCCATGCGTTCCCTCGTGAATGGGAAGTCTCAGCCCTCAGTGGTGATTGACGACTTCTCCCTCATTGTGGAGTCAACCATCAATGAGTATGAAGGGACGAAGGGGCGGGCCGGTATGTGGTCAGCACTTACCCGTGACGTGTTGGAGATTAGAGACGCTGCCCGAGAGGCGACAGAGCGTGGATGTATCGTCATCTTCAACTGCCACGAACAACCTCCACGGACCAGTAGCGGCAAGTTTGTTCGCGGTGGCCCCTCACTACCCGGTCAGCTCCCAGAAAAGTTCAGCGGCATGGTCGACGTGATCGGTCGAGCGGTGTACGAGCCGACTGCTGCTCCGTGGAAATACCAACTATACTTTGAGCCCCAAGCAGATTACGTCTGCGGTGATAGGCTCGGGGTGTTCCCCGGTCGAGCCCCAATGAACATTGCGGAGGGACTCCGCCATGCAGGATATGATGTCCCCTACCCCAAGGGGTTGGAGTGGATGCCCAGTGTGGTAGAGAAGCTCGCCGCTAAAGTACTGGACGTAGGGATTGGCTCTTGGCCAGGAGTTCTACAACCAGCCTTTCAGAAGCTACAGGATGAGGGAGGCTACGCCCCCGCCCACATTAGGTGGGCGCTACAAGATGCCCTCCATCGCGCTGTTATTCAGAACCACGAGAACATCGGCATACAAGAATCGTTCAGTTCCTCAGAGGAAGACGACGCCTTGTTCGCCTAAACGCTTTGGGGTCTGGGACAGTATTTACCTGGTCGGTAACTGCGGGAGTTCGCTCGTATACCCGCCTGTGTCCCAGACTCCTCTTTCGCCTCCATTCGGAGAACAACCAATGTGTGTAAGGAGCACAAACAATCATGGAAAACCTAAACATTACTCTAGACTTCACTGGTCAAACTCCCGCCGGAGTTGGACTCGGTTACCTCACCGCTGGAATCCATTCCGGTAAGATCGCAGAGATCAAACACTACGAGGAATCCAACCGCATCTACATCTACATGATCACAGATGGGATTCGTCACCGTGAGAGCTTCAACCTCTCAGAGAAGGCCATGCCCTTCCTGATGGCTTTCTTGGTCTCCGCTGGTGTGCCCGAGGAGAAGTTGCAAGGCAAGGTGGACTTCCCCTTCCACAAGTTGGCAGGCCAAACCGCCTACTTCAACTACACTCCTCCGACCATGAACTCGGAAGGCCAGCCCCAAGAAGGCAGCTATCCCGTATACCGCTTCTACACAGAAGCACACTACACCCAGATGATGAACGTGTTGTCTGACGCAGCCCCCGTTGTCACGAACGGCAAGGCTAATGGTGTGAGCAACGGAGCTTCTAGCAAGGCCGCTGCTAAGTCTGACCAGGACTTCGGATTCCTGCTGGACTGATAGGGAAGGTTGTACAGGGGTGTGCAACCAACCCAGCCTCTCCCCCTACGGGGGGAGGGGCACCCTAAATATATGGGGGCGCCCTGTCTTATTGTCCCGCAGGGGGAGGTTTACCTCCTCAGGCTGCTACCGAGAGGTAGCGCAGGGCGTCCCCCCTTTCTTATCTGAGTTGGCACCTATGTCTTGTGAACCAACATATTGCCCAGGTTGTCCTTGTAGGAACCTCAACACCGGTGACCCGGTAGGCCCCGAGATTCACGGGGGGGAGCGATTCGTACTTCTTGGGGAAGCGCCCGGAGTCCACGAGACAATCGAGGGACGCCCGTTCGTCGGCCCAAGTGGTATTGAGTTGCAGCGAGCGCTCAACGCTATTGATGTCTCCAGAGAAGACTGCCACATCACCAATGCAATCCAATGCAGGCCCCCAAAGAATGACTTGGATGCCCTGAACATCCGGCTTAGTCGAAAGAATAAGAGGTTGGCGAAGAAGGCGAACAAGGAGAAGAAGGAGTTCCGCCCCATCCTCAAGCCCGTAGAAGCATGCCGCAGCCGCCTTTACCGAGAGCTTTCTCTTTCAGGTATTAAAAATATAGTATGTTTAGGAAAGACAGCAGCCAAAGCAATCCGGGGGGGCGACCTCTCAATCATGTCTATCCGGGGAGGGTGCGAAGAGTTGCCTGCCCCTTGGGACAAGAGCACAACCCTAAAGGTCGGGTACACGATGCACCCCTCGTTTGTCTTGCGACAGCCTGCCTACCGAGAAGTGTTCCGCCATGACCTCCGCAAGGCTTTCCGGTTCTTCGACAATAGACTCAACTGGCCAGAGCCGAACATCGTCATCTCAAACGACATTGCCCAGGTTAGGGAGATGCTCCGCACCTTTGCCCAGAGTGGTAAGCCCATCTCCTATGACTTGGAGACTGATGGCATCGACCCAGCGGCTTGCAAGGTCCGGTGTATCGGTATCGGGGACGACTCTACTGCCCTCGTCATCCCATTCGTGAGTATCAAGGGCGCAAACCTACTCAGTAAGACAGACAACCAGACACTTAAACAAGACCTCATTGAGTTCCTGAGCTCCCAGTCTTTCTCTTTGCTGGGGCACAACGCGGGGCAGTTCGACCGCCGAGTATGCGAGCATTGGCTGGACTGCACCCCCAACTTGGATGCGGACACCCTTCTTCTCCATCTCCTGGCAGATAACGAGCTTCCCCACAACCTAGGATTCGTGGGCTCCTTCTATACGGACAACCCGGAAGCCTGGAAGGCAGACCATACAGCGACTGAGGCTAAGAGCGATAAGGAACTCCATATCTACTGCGGAAAGGATGTCGTCGTCACCACCAGAGTGGCCGCTCCTCTTGCCCAGGATGTGAAGAAGCGTTCCCAGCAGCACTTGTTGGCCAGAGAGCACATGCTCCAGTCCCTCGGGACAATCATGCAGCAGAACGGCATGGAAGTAGACCGAGAACGGGCGATGGAGCATAGCGTACTGCTTGAGCAGCAGGCAGAGGAGTACTTAAAGGTATGCCGGGGCATAGCTGGAGAGACTTTCAACCCCCAGAGCACAGCGCAGATGGCGCGTCTCCTCTTTTCCGATTGGGCACTGCCCCCTCATCACTATTCAGAGAAGACTGGTGACCCTTCGACAGATGATACCACACTGCGGTCGATGATTACGGACTACGGCCTTGGGGGAGAGCAAGAAGTCTTTCTTAGAAACGTCCGAGCCTTCCGAAAGGTCTCCAAACTACTAGGCACGTATATAAGACCACTGCAACGTAGCGGTGCAACTCGGGTCCATCCTTCCTACAATCGTTTGCCCGCTACAGGACGCTATTCGTCAAGTAATCCGAACATGCAGAACGTCCCCTACAAGCTGCGGGACATCTTCATCCCGAAAGAGGGCCATGTGCTCATCGGGGCAGACATGGACCAGCTTGAGATGCGCCTGATTGCCGAGGAGGCGAGGGCTAAACACTCCCTACACGTCATCAACCAGGGGCTCGACCCCCACAACGAGACCATGGAGGTCGTGTATGGGAAGGGTGTGTGGTCGTTAGAGGGTGCTCCTGAGAAGAGACAGGAGAAGGGGAAGGGAACCTTCAAGGCTACCCGTGATATCACCAAGAACGTCCGCTACGCTTGGCAGTACGCAGCTTCGGTGAAGCGTATTCACGAGCAGATCATCTCAGTTGAGGACGATAACGGTAATCTGCTGTACTCCCACATGCGGGTGGAAGACGTTCGTCAGGTTGTAGAGGGACTGAAGCGGGCCGACCCAGAGATTCCCAAGTGGTGGAGGATGATTGAGAACCGCTACCGGAAGGAGGGCTTCATCGGAGACACCCTCTGGGACCGTCGTCGCTACTTCCGCAATGAGGACAAGATTAACGAGCTTGTGAATCACCCCATCCAATCAGGGGGCGTACATATCGTACACGAGGGGATGCTTGAGTTGTTCTACGGGAAACAAGACTGGTTCGCTACCGAAGTAGTTGAGGAGCCCGAGATGATTATGCCCGTGGAATGGCTGATAAATCATGGCCATGACGCACTGTACTTAGAAGTCCCAGAAGACAAGGCAG
>Ga0209756_1003340_pt1 | contig 13079 bp, 20 predicted proteins | sample ETNvirenome_6_85_FD_184071 | JGI IMG/M metagenome (GOLD analysis project Ga0209756, IMG submission 184071) | Marine viral communities from the Pacific Ocean - ETNP_6_85 (SPAdes) (version 3) | ecosystem: Environmental > Aquatic > Marine > Oceanic | place: Pacific Ocean | collected 2013-06-19
CATTTCCTATAGAAAATTTTGAAGAACCAGCTTCGATGATATTTAGTACAGAATCTGACCTTAGAGGATATATGCGTAATCATTGGGAACTTCCTGAAGTTGCTAATAGGCACTTACAAGATAAAATATCTAGATATAAAGCTGATATAGATAAGTATAGTACAGCATCGCCAGAGTTTGCAGAACTTAGAAAAGAACAAGAAAGATTAACGAGGGCATTTAAAAAGAATGAGTTTAATCCTTGGGATAAAAAAGCTATTATAAATTTAATTTATCCTGAGTCTAAAGGTAAAGCAGACCTTTTAAGTGCTAGACAATTAAAAAGAGTTACTGAATTTGTATCAGATGAAGTTGGTAGTGAAAAGTATTATGATTCAGTTATTAATCCATCTCTTCAGGATGGTTGGTTTACTAAAATAAAAAATCCAAGGATGAGACAGGCTTTAAATTTATTACAAAAAGCTGCTCTACCTGTATCTACTGTATTTGAAATGCTACCCGGAGTAACATCTAAAAGAGTGGCTTTCAAGTTGAAAGAATTTTCCAGATGGAGAACTGATTTACTTGGTACTCATATACAAATTGTTAATGAGATGCAGAGAAATTTAAAAAATCATATAAAAATGAAAGAAGTAAATAAATATATACAGCCTTTCATGGATGATAAGTATAAAAAAATGCGTCTAGACCCTGAATATGCTAAATTTCAGGAAAAAATGGAAAATATTAATATTAAAATAGGTAGGGTAGAGAGAAATGCATTAGAATATGTCATAGATAATTATAAAGAATTAAATGAACAAATGGCTAGAGCTCAGATATCATCAACTTCTTGGATAAAAAATGTTAAAACAAATAAGTATGAAAAGTTTATAAATATTGTAGATAAAAAAGGAAACAATGTTAATTTAACTAATTTTCAAAAAAACCCTACATTACATCTTGCTCAGGTAGAATCATTTTTAGATTGGGCTAAAAGTAGAGGTCGTAAAGTAAAATATGTTTTAAATAACAAGGGTAGAAGAGTAGAGGTAGATAAAAAGAAGTCACGACATCATTATCAGCAAGAATATTCAAGAAGAGTTATCTCAGAGGAATTTAAAGAATTAATGAGTGATAGCAGAGATGCTGAAAATAAAGCTGTAGCTTATGCTGCGGAAAATGATAAACAATTTGCACATATAAAAGATGTTGTTGAGAGAGAAGAAGCTGTTAGGACTCATTTAGCAAATATAAAAAATCTATTTGACGAAAATCAAATATATGGTCAACAGTTTACAAGAATAGCTGACCTACCTACACATCTATATAAATACCTAGATGAACATGGTAGTAAAAGATTAATACAATTAGGTAAGGATGGTGAATTTAAACCTGAAGGCGGATTATATAAAAAGGGTGACTCAGTTGTAGATGTTCATGGTCAAAAAAGAAAAATAACTGATATTGTTCCTGTTTATGAAAATGAATATGGAAAATTAATGCAAGATTATTCTGAGGGGATTGCTCATAGCACAGCTTCTTATTCTACTTATTTTTTACCTTTTGCAGATAAACATTCTAATGCTAATATAATCTCTAATCTATCTGAAAGAGTTTCTCGTGAAGTAAATGATAATTCTTGGAAACAATTTACACAGGATGTTATTAAAAATCAGATGTATGGCGACAAGGGTAATTGGTTCAGTAAAATAGCAACGCCTATGGTAAGATATAATGCTATAGCAGGTCTATCATCTCCACTTAGTGGATTAAAGAATCTTTTATTAGGTAATGTACAAAATGCTACTGTATTTACTACAAGAGAATTATTAAAAACATTAAAACAAACATTTAGTGAAAAAGGAAAATATGAGAGTGAAAAATTATGGGCTGAAAGAATAGGTGCTACTTATACAGGAGCTTATGATTTATATCTTGGTGAAATTGGAATGTCAGGATGGGCAAAAAAATATTTACCAAATCTAGGATTGATGAGAAGTACTGAGATTTTTAATAGAACAATGTCTAATGCTATTGGAAGAGTGGCCTTAGATACTCATATAAATAATCTAGCTGGCATAAAGCATCCAAGTGGTCGGGGACTTAATAAGATGGATAGTCGAAGAATACTGGTAGATGTTTTTGAGTTTACACCTGAGCAGATAAGTGATATGATTAAAAGAAGAAGAACTGCTAGGAATACTGGTAATGAAATGCAATATACTTTATCGGAAGAAAAAAGAGCAAGAACTCAGGCTCATATTGTAACTCAGGGTAGTGGTGAATTACCATTTGTTCCATATTGGATGGGTAAAGCATGGGCTAGACCACTAACTTTATTTTATAGAATTGCATATAGGATGACAGATACAGTTGGTAAGAATGTTATAAAACCTATTATTACTGAAGGTAATATGGTGCCAGCTATGAAGTATCTTCCATTAACAGTAGGAGCTGGGTATTCTTTAATGCAAGTATATGATTGGGTATTTGGTGAAGATAGGGTAAATAAATTTAAAGATTTGCCATCTCAGTATTTCCAGTATTTTATTAAAGCTGAGGGTTTAGCATTATTTAGTAATATGTATGATGCTCATGGAGGGGTGTTTGATTCTTATAAACCAGTTATATTTAGAAATGCAGAAACTTTTGTAGATAATTTAGAATCTATTATTAGTGGTACAAAAAAACCACACCAAGCAATCGGAGATGGTGTTAAAAGTATTGTAGCAGCTGCTAATACTGCTGATAGATTTTATAAGCATGTAACTGCTGATGTTCAAAAACAATTTATTGAATCAAGACGTAGACAGACTCAATATTTAGATACTTATTACCCTAAACAAAAACTAGATATAGATTTTGATGGTGGACTCACTACCAAATCTCCGCATTATAGAATGTTAAAGGATGTATTCTGGCATACAGATAATGATGTAAAAGCTCAGAGATACTATTCCGCATTAGCATATCTTTCACATAGGATAATGATAGATAAAAGAGGTATATCTTATGCTGAAGCTGAAAAGGAAGCTCGGACAAGATTAAAGAGAACTATATCTAGATTGAGACCTATTCCTGAAAGCTGGAGAAAAACAAAATCAAGAACAAAAGGTACTAGATACAGAGAGTATTTATCCAGATTAACACCAGAACAAAGAGAACAAGAGGATAATATGGAAAATACATACTTAGATAAAAGAAGAGAATTTTTTCAATCAATAGCAGAATTAAGAAACAGATATTATAAGAGAGGCTAATATGCCATCACCACTAGATTTTTTACACAGAAACAATAACCAAAATGAATGGGCCAAAAGATATGTTGGCAACAAGATGGGTATCCAACAAATGCAGAAGGGAGGTTCTCCAGAAGATAGTTATAAAGTAGACCCTGATTACGACTATTTGTACCAATCCACGCAGAAATTAGGAGAGACTCCAAAAGAAGATAAGTGGTATAAAGATTGGATAGATATAGTAGCGAAGGAAAATCCTAAATTTTTAAAAGGATTAGATGAACCTATAGATAGATGGAAATTTTTTGATATGTACAATAAAGCAACAGAGTCAGGAGAATTTCCACCAGATTCATTATTTAATGTACATAATCCTGATTTTATATCACCTAATCCTATGTTTCATCCAGATACGTTAGAGAAAATAAGATTAGAGCGAGAAGAAGCTAATGGGCCTGAAGGATATCAGCATGGTGGAGCTGTATTTGAATCAGCACCTGCAGATGAAACTGCACACGACCAAATGAACAACTTAATATTTGAGAATGAGATGAAACAAAGTCAAGGTGCATCGCCATTGTCTTTTCTTAACCGAGATAGAATAGATAGTCAAAATCAAGCGATTATGGATGCTGTAATGAGTATGTCAGTACCAGCAGCAGGAGCATTATCAATGGGTAAATCTGCTTTTGGCAAACTTGCTGATTTTCCAAAGTCAAGAGTTTTAAGTCAAATACCAGTAAATAAAGAGATTCAAAAAGTAAATTGGAATAGAATGGTAAGAGATAGATTACCTAAAAGCGCTGATAAAGCGTTACAGAATATAAAAGATTTAAGTTGGTTAGAAGATTTAATTAAAAGAAATCAGTAATATGCCTCCAAAGCCATTAGACTTTTTACAAACTGCAGCACCCGATGCTACTAATGTGCATAATAATATAGATAATCTTATTGCTGAATCAGATATTATAAATAAATTTTATAACAATACTCCATCTTGGGCTTATGGAAAACCATATAAATACAAGCCTTCTCCAGTTATGAGGCCAGAAGAAGTACTTACTTCGTCTCCAATAAATATGATGCATTATCATGATTTAATAAAAAAATCTGGTTTAAATAAATCTTTTTATGATATACTTAGCTATGGATATGATAAAAATATATTTTCACCAAAAAAAAGCAAAAGAAGTAAAAGAAAGTCAGATTATATATTATCTAAATTAAAAAAAGGCGATAGACCTGGCGGTATTGTTGCATATCAAGAGCCGGGATATCACAAAGGATTAGCTGCGGCTGAATATAGACATTCTAAATCTTCAAGCTCTCCTGATACAATTAAATTTTATGTTCAATATGTTGACCCTTTAAAAAATATACCTCCTTTTGTACACGAACCAGTTCATTCTGTAGCTTCTCATGGGCCATTATCACATTCTTATTATGCAAAAGAACCTGATTCTGGTAAAAATATTTTATATACTCCTAAATCTTTTGAGAAAGGAGAAGATAGAGCAATGAATATTTTAAAAAATAAATTAGGTAATAATTTTTTACAAAGTTATATGAATGCTTTACTATCTAATAATAAAAATATGGCTGATTCAATACTATCATTATCACCAAGATTATCAAGAACTATAAAATAATATGCCACCGAAACCATTAGATTTTTTGCAACCTACTCTACCAGATGCTACTAATGTGCATAATAATATAGATGATTTAATATATCAATCTGATGTAGAGAATCTATGGCAGAAAGCTTTAAATAAAGTAGAACAAGGCATGTCAGGATATAACCATCCACAACCTATTACTGGTACTGCTCCAGATGTTGCTGCTACTCCTTTAGTTCTTGCTAGAAGATTTGGTCATATTTTTAAGGAAATGTCGGAAGGAGTTCATAATAGACCATTAGACCTTTTACTTTCTAAGTATGGTAAATCAAATCACGCTAGAATTAGAGCATTAATTGAGGAAAATAAAGCTATTGCTATGGATTTACCAGAGAGAGCAGGCCCACTAGAAAAAGGAATAGAAAAAATGATAAAAATTATTGAACCAGATAAAGTAAAACATAGAAAAATAATAAATGCTTGGTCTCAAGAAGAATGGGATGATTTTATTTCTCCACTACAAAAAAGAGTATTAGATTTATTAAAGAAGAAATAAATAAGCAATAGTGATATTATAATATATATATATTATATAAATATATAATCCAAGCAGTAATATAAATAGTTAAATATAGACTCCGCCCTATACTACTATAATCCCATTTAAGGGGTCTAATTCCCCGTATATCAATAGATTCTTGTTTCCCTGACGTTGGGTACGCCTAAACAAATTGGACAGGTTTCTATGGGTTTTTTATATTTAGGTATTTCATCGTATCTACATATGTATTTACTAACCTGACTGCTGATTCGCCAAGAATTAAATTCTCTTTCCCAAACATAATCGCACTTGTCACATACTTTTAGATATACATCTGAACGTGCTTGTTTTCTAGCATGCTGTTTGGTTTTAATAACTGCAAAAGACCTTGATTTTCTGCTCTTATCTATATGAGCTCCTTTCATAATTTCTCCCATTACGGAGTCGCTTTCAGCAATTATTTTTTCTAGTTCTTTATTCATTGGGCATCTCTCCTTTCAGTATACTTATGCCTTGTTGTATACGTTTTCTTTTTTTGTTTAAAGTAAAATGGTTTAGGCTCATATTTATCACCTATTATTTCTCCATCAAACTTATTAATAAATTTTTCTATTGTATCACTAGTAACATTTTGCTGATTGTTTTTATATTTTATACAACCATCATTAAATGTTTCTATTGGTATCATTTTAGGACTATCACCTTGAGCAAGTTTAAACCAATAACATAGTCTCTTATGTTCAAAGTAGCATCCATTACAACTTTGTTTCATATCAGTCGAACTAGCGTTGAGTTGGCTGATGCAAATTTACTCAACTTTAAAGTCATTATATCCAATGGGAAGCCTTATGACTACTAAATGGTATGTTTAGAAGGGGATTCCGTCGCCATCATTACTTGACTCACTCATTTCCGGCTCTGTTATCCTTACGGATAAATAATCATTACCAGCCTTTGAAGTGGATTGCCAAGCAGCAATTTTAAATTCCTTACCATCTACATTAAGGTTACCTGTATGGTCTGGTCTTTTATCTCCATCCTCTTTGTATTTGTTAGGGAACATAGCTCCTCTATTTGTGTTATCGTAATCACTCATGCGAATAACTCCTGTTGTTTTGTTCTGTTATGTATTATCTTATGGTATTCCGGATTAAGTTCTACTCCAGTATAAAAGCGGCCATATGATTTGGCAGCTTCAGCTACTGTGCCAGACCCCATAAAAGGGTCGAGTACAAGTCCTCCCTTTGGACTACCTGCTTTAATACAAGGGATTATAAGTTCTGTTGGGAATGTAGCAAAGTGAGCACCCGGATAAGATGCCACTCTTACACTCCATACATCTCGTTTATTGCGGTATTCATAACCGCCATTATTTTCAAGATAACTAATTTTTTCTTTTACACTTTCAAAGTCATAATAATATTTAGGTTGCTTTGCAAATAAAAATATGTGCTCATGTGATGATGTTGGTCTGTCTTTAACAGATTCAGGTATGGGATTCTTTTTGGCCCATATAATATCACTACGAAGTATCCAACCTCGTTTCTGTAAAGCAAATGCTAATTTCCAAGGCACTCCAATTAAATCTTTTGTTGTCAAGCCTTTTATAGTTTTATTAGCAGTACCCATACCTTTACTTCCTGAGAAACCTCTCCTTCCATCAGAAGTTATTTCATTCTTGTTGGCATAGCAATCCCCGATGTTTAACCAAAGAGTACCATCATCTTTTGTGACCCTGTAAACTTCATCAAACACTACACATAACTGCTCGATATAATCCTCTAAACTTTCTTCCAATCCAATCTGTCCATTAACGCCATAGTCTCTCAGGTTGTAATATGGTGGAGACGTAACTGTCGTATTTACAACACCTTCGGGGAAAGACTTCAAGACGATTCTATTGTCTCCAAGTATTATACTGTTAGTTATATCTTCTAATGTTTTCACTTGTTAAACTCATCAGCAGTTGTTTCTTCAAAGTCTAAAGCTGTTTGAGCAACTACTTTAAGATGTATTGGATTTGCTTGGTCTGATGATTTTGCTATTGCAGTTAAAGCTTCTTTATATTTAATCATTGTATATTCATTCATATTATTTATCCTCCAATTTGTATTTAGTTAATATCTCTTTAGTTACTTTGCCTGTAGACAGGCATTCTCTTATAAAGTTTGCAAAATATTCTCCGCCTAAAAATCTAGGAGGCGGATATATATTATTTTCATTTTGATAGAAAGTAATACATATTTCTGCAAGTTCTTTGTAAGTAATCTGATGTCCATTTACTAGGACAATTTTATCCTTTTCATGTTTCTTGCCTTTTTTATATTCAATCATAATCGACATGAAGCCGATGTCCGCAGAGCGAGGAAAAAAGGAGGCAAACCTCACACACCGGCTTCACAAGTTATCCCTTCATTAAACTTAGTAGTAGAAAATATTTATCAAGTGGTATAGATATATAGGGCTCCATATTATCTCCCCTGAACACTACACCAACCTCTTCTTTTTCAGGCAATACCCATTTAGGTACAACCTTACGTCTTTTGCATCCATAGTAAATACCATCTATTTCAATATCACCCTGTTCATGCTGAGCGCCACCTCTGTCACGATTAAAAGCTTCAAGATTAAATCCTTTAGCCAGTTTTACTGCTTGTCTTTGGAGTTCCGCTCCCCTTTGCCTGTTTCTGCGGCCTCTTCTTTGGTTTTTCGTAAGTGACTTCTTTGCTCTTCTCGACATTTTCTGTTTCCCCTTCCATGAACTGAAGAAAATCTTCTGTTTCATTTTTATATTCAAGATATTTTTCAAATATAGCCATAAAAGACTGCATCTGAGGTTGTAATGCATCTCTTATATGATTTTTTATCATCATAATTTCAGACACAATACGACCCATATCCTCTTTCAGCTTTATTATTAAAGGCTTCTTATATTTTTTTTTCTTTGCCATTATTCACACTCCTCACATATTGTTTTCATGACATCTTCTTCATAAAGAACTCCGTGATTATCAGATTTCTGTTCAACTTGTGGCCCATTTGACTGTATCTTGTTCAAATCATCTATCAATAATCTCATTATAGCTGTTTTTGAATCATCTTTAAAATGTGTAGCACAATTATCGTACCATCTTAAAGCTCTTCTAATAGCATCTATTTCCAGATTTGAAAACCATACACCAAATTTGCCATTTATAGATTTCTTATTCATTTCTATTCCTTTTTACTTCGCTACATAAAATGTATAATATTACAAGTGCTATAGTCAACCAAAATAATCCGAAAGAGAATACAAAGAAACTAACAATGAACTCGCTAATATCTAGAATAATCATCAATCAGAGTACCTTAATTCTCTTGCAGACGGATAGTTCTCATCCATAATAGTCTCTTTATCATAAAGAACATTTTCTATTTTACCTATCATGGTTGTTACTTTAGCAGTATCAAGCATCTTTAATGTACCCATAGTTCTTAAAAGCTCAAGTACTTCGATTAGTAGTTTTCTTTCCATTTTTTAACCTCTTACTGTTTATTCGTTTTATTTCACTTAAAGCAATATCAGGTTCATTCAGAATATTACATCTGTCACCAATAACACCCATTAAGGCGCTTCCTGTTTTTCCATACCTATTTTTACCTAGTATGACCTCTATGCCATACTCTCCGATATTACTGTCTTTATAGTTATAACGATAATCATAGTACATGAATAATACCATTTCAGCATCTTGTTCAATCGAACCACTATCCCGTAAGTCTCGTAATATGGGACGCTTATTTGCTCTTTCCTCACAACCTCTATTCAACTGAGATAGGAGTAGAGCTGCACATCCATATGTTTTAGCTGCTCGTTTATACTGTTTCATGATATTATCTATACGAAGTCTATTATCATCCATACCTATAACATCTATAAGTCCAATGTAATCATCTACAACTACATCAGGCTTATATTTTCTTATTTCACGCATGGCTCTATCTATATCAAAGACATCATCAAGCATGATAAGTTTTTTATATTTATCTTTTATTGCTTTTCTTGCTTTATCTAAATCTATATTAGCATCACCATCAAAGAATCCCATACGCATATTACCATAAGATAATATTTCACTTTCAAGAATAATAAGCTTCTTCATCATTTCAACATTGGACATTTCCCTGTTGAATACAATAACGCTTTTACCATCGTTGATAAGATTCTTTACAATATTAATCATCATTGTAGATTTAAAATGGCCCGGCCTACCAGCAATAACTGTAATCTCTCCCTTAGTCATACCACCTGTAAGTTCATCCAATTTGGGTAGACCAAAGGGTACTAGATTGTCCGTAGTCATCATATTTTCTATTGTGTCATCTACAAGTCCGCTTAAACTAAAATCCTCTCGTATTCGTAGATTTAGAATGTCTTCTATCTCCCTGTGTAACCGCTGTAACAGTTGATATGCTTCAGAGCCATCAACGGCCATAACTCCCTTTATCTTTTCAGACTGAAATATTACTTTTCTCAATAACCATTTCTCATATATTATTTTAGCATATTGTTCAGCATTGGCAGTAGTTGGTACATCGGCTATCAATCCACTAAGATAGTATGCCGGGGATTCATTATTATTATTTGGTGGTATCTTAGCAGTTATTGTAACTACATCTATCACCTTAGCACCATCGCGGTGCATATCAAGTATTGATTTCCATATCTGTTGATGTTTGGTTTCGTAAAAAACTTTATCTTCAGGTATGTAGTGTGCTATTTGGTCTATAACAGAATTATCTGTTAAGGCCTGTCCTAAAACTAATCTTTCAGCTTCAGGACTGTGTGGACTTAGTTGAGTCATTTCCTCTCCTCAAATAGTAAACTGTTTTATAATCTCCTTTTGGTAGAATAGCAACTATGTCATTAGAGTATGATAGAACACTTGTAGATTTTGAATAACATCTAGGCAATCCAACAGCTAGATGGGCTTCTCCCCAAGTCATATATCCTCTAAACTTTTTTGTTTTCATAAGTTTTAACATTTTACCAAAATAAACATCATCAAACATTATTGTAGATGAGATAGTCTAGCGACGGGTATTTTATGATAACCTCTACCATCTGACCACTCCTCTGTATATACATTAATTATAACCTTTTTATTTGCTAACATCTCAGGAATTAGAGATGGTAATAGGTATCTTAATTTACCATCAATTTCCTTCTTATTCAAGCTTATTTTTAATTTATCCAGCACTTTTTTATAATGTATATTTCTATACCTAGCAACTTTGGATTTATATCTGAATATGCCTGAATCTCTTACTAATCTTTTTCCGAAGTCAGGTTCATCTGCTGAGATTATATATCTAGGGTAGTATATATCGCAGATATCACCCTTTTTTGTAGTTACATTAAGCCTACTACTTAATGCAACTATTTTAGCTTTATAACTGCCTGTATCAATAGGAGCGTCATAGTATTCATCATAGTAAGAATTGTCGTTATCAAATACTTCTAGAATCTCACCGACATTAGCCATTTTTCTTGGCTTCAATCATTTGTTCTTCGTACTGAAGAGATAACTCAGATATTCTTTTGAGTGCTGATTTATAATTATTTTTATTTACTTTACCATCAGCAACAGATTGTTCTATCTTCTTTCTATCTGTGTCAGATAACTTTTTTGATGCTTTGGTAATTTCAATAATCCAACCATTATCAGAAACTTTTTTAAATTTGCTGGTAACATCATTAACATATTTATTATCATCGAACAAACCCATGAATACGTCAGCGTTGAATCCTAGTTTTGATAACCCTTTGGTAAGTGCGTCAGTTGCAACCTTTTTTGCGAAGTCATCATCGTACCTTCCGTTTGCTCCATATTTGATTGAACTGTGGATTGGAATTGCACCAGTCCTAGTATTAAACTTATACCAAAGATTAGCAGTATAAAGAACCATAGTAGTTCCCTCAACAGTTGTAAATTTCTCATCCTCTACTCCCCAACCATGGCCCATTATACCAAAGACCTCGGTTGCTCTTTTTACTTGTGATTGAGCGGCGATAGCTGTAAAACCACCTCTCTGATTTACTCTCTTAGTGTACTGTGGGTCTGTTGTTTGTACAGTATCCCATAGCTCTAAGTTGTTTTTCATCTTAGCCATTATGACTCCTTTGTTTTATTTTGTATTTGTATTAGTTTGGCTGCGAGATATACACAACCATCTAAAGCTTCTTCTATTGCTTCTTCTAAGAAATCTCTATTATCTTGTATATTAATGGTGTCTCCGTATTTCTTAGCACCGGCATCCATTCGTTTTTTTATTTTATTAATTATTTGTTCGTTTATACGCATATATTTGTAGGAGCGGAGGGCCCGGGAAATGAGTAAACCAAGCCCCCCTTATGATACACCAAATTTCTGCTGAGTAACTGGTGCCAACCATTTGTCAGTCTTTGCTTTATTAGAAAGCACAAGGAGTATAAACACGCATGTTTATTAAAAACAATATTACTCAGCATTTTTATAATCTTTTCTAGCTTTTTTATATATATCTTTCAATTTAATTTTTTTATTGCCAAATTTATCTTCTACTTCTTCATATATTTCTAAATGACTGTAATCTTCTTTAGTTGGCAAATCTTTTCTAGTTATTAAATCAATATATTCAGTTGCTCTCATTTTTTAAACCACCTCCACATACATCAAAGTATTGACAGTATTTTTCACTACATTCCCATTTCATAACAGGAGCAATACCTAATTCTACTTTTGGTTTTATAAAATTTGCTTTGCCCATATTTGGTATATCTGTAGTAAAATCAATACCTTCCGTACCTTCGTCAACAGGCTCAGTCAGGTCTACCATTTGATTCCAATAAAGTTCTGCTTCGGCCATCATTTCATCTGACATCAATTCTACTTCTTTTATTGCACTTGTATTTTTGTTATAATAAGCAAGTACTAAATTTATACTATCTAATTCATATTCTTCTTTGGCCCATAATCCGTATGTAGCCAGTTGAAGTTGTTGGTGTATGTCTGGCATTCCTGTACCACCTCTACCAAACATTTTTGTCCACTTCCAAGAGTTGCATGTTTTAATATCATACAATGTATTTCTATCGAGTAGAGCAAGGTCTATAAAACCTCTTACGTTTAATTCGTCTAGGTATATTTCTTTTTCTATTAGTATTGGTAATCCATGAGCGTCAGCATAGTCTCTTACTGCATTTTGTATATCTTCATGAACTAAGTCACCAAGGCGGAAGAGACGCCTAGTATCATCATCAATAGGCGTCCCCTCTACTTGTTGTATTGAAGAAAAGAAGTGTTTTCTTGCACAGAGTCCAGCAGTACTGCTATGAAACCAAGTTCTATCTTTGTACCTTACTGAAACTTTCTGCTTGTTAAGTTTCTCTAAATATTTATTGTATATTTCCTTTAGAGTCAGCATCTTTTCCTTTTTTTTCTAGATACTCTTCAATTAGTTGCCCAATCTTATCTTGAACATGCACTTCATGAAATGTACAAAACATTTTGAAGCGTTTCCAAGTTGATTCTTTGCATCTAAAAGAGAGTTGCTTTATTGAGTTCATCCTTTTATTGTCCTTTTGTGGTTAAGAAATTATTAAAAAAGTAATTATATATCAAATTGTTTTTTTTAAAACAAGTTTTACAGATATTAATTATATATATATATTATATA
>Ga0209756_1003346_pt1 | contig 13068 bp, 17 predicted proteins | sample ETNvirenome_6_85_FD_184071 | JGI IMG/M metagenome (GOLD analysis project Ga0209756, IMG submission 184071) | Marine viral communities from the Pacific Ocean - ETNP_6_85 (SPAdes) (version 3) | ecosystem: Environmental > Aquatic > Marine > Oceanic | place: Pacific Ocean | collected 2013-06-19
TATCGTCGCCGGCACTATGGGTTACCCAGAGGAAATGGGACAGGAATACGCCAAACTAGCACTAGAACCAGGAGGGCCTCTGGATGCTAGCAGTGGATTCCAAAGAGAAAATTCTTTCTTATCAGTTGTTATAGTGTCAGATGAAGAGGATGCTAGCCCATTAGATGATGAAGTGTACTACGATTTCTTTGCTTCCTTAAAGGAAGATAAGTTATTTGCACTTCATACTATTGTTGACACGACCGAACCAGAACCGGGTGGGGGGGTTACCAATCCATGGCTTCCTGGTGGCACCGGAGGTGGCGGTGGGCCAGGCGGTGGGCCAGGCGGTGGGCCAGGTGGAGGCGGTGGGCCAGGTTGGCGCTTCCACACGGGTGATACCGGGACAGCCGACACAGGACATACTGGCGTCGTTGATACCGGACCACCCGCAATCCTCGTGGATAGATGTGGTGTGTACGGAGGAAGGTATATAAGCCAAACAGGCCTGCTATTTGGAACCACTCTGAACATATGTGGAGATAGCTGGGGCGACTACGTTAGCATCTTGGCCGAGGATAGTTTCAACCCAAATCTAATCTTCCCGCTGTCCAGGATTCCAATGGATGGGTCGATTATGATTAAAGCCGATGGTATACCCCTAAAAGCTGGCTGGGAATACGATGATGTGGGGAATGTAGTTACCTTTGACCCATCACAGGCACCAGGCGAAGACGAGTTGGTTCAGATCACATACGACTATGTAGAAGAATGTGATGAATAGCGAGTTCCCCTCTATATACTATAGGGGGAATATCATTTGCGCGAGCCAAACTACTTCCTGTATATTGTCAGCCGGCAAGGCGAGGGCGAACACCTTACACCTGGAAACAGCGGTGTAGGGAGAACCTCTATTGGGCCTGGAATTCATGACGCGCCGTATGGAGTAATGTATATTATAACGGCAGAAGATATGTTTCGGCACTCGGGACAGAGGAGAGCGGGTGCGGATACCATAAAACGCGCCATCTTGAGCTTTTATGGAGTAAAATAGCTTCGCAAATGTGACCCCCTTTGTTTTTGGGGGCGAAAATGAGAGGAATTACAAAATATATATTGTCTTTGTTGCTCTTCGTGGCTTGTCGAGGCGACGGAGAGGTGCTGAGCACGGCCGAACTTAGGCATGAGTTCGAAAATGTGTGGTGGGAAGCAGTTGACAACCCATTCACCGAGGACGGAGAAGGCGTGATGTGTATCATTTTCAGTCCAGACGAGGAAGTTGGCCCACCAGCCGACGGGAATGTGTTGTATTATACCGAAAATGCTCTTTGGTCAGCAACCTTGTCCGCTTTTGAGAGAGTTAACGATGGTTACTACCTTCCGTATTATGATGTTGATGTTGAAATTCTTGCTGATGACGACGGAATATACACAGCGAAGGTCAAGTCTGGTTTATTTTCGCAGAAGAGCGAGATAATTCCGTGTAGTTTGCTCTAATAAAACTATTTATTGTGGAAATTTATTATTTGGAGCGCTCAAAATGAAGATTGGCGAGAAAGAACTCAAAAAAATGATCCTGTCGGAGTTGGCTGACTTGGTTGCTGGGGTCCATGACCCCATTGGCGTTGAAAATGACTTTGAGACGCACGCTTTTACAGCACATGTGACTGCAATTCAGGGAAATTTAGGCCAAATGGAGAAAGTTATAAGAGAGAACGAAGGTCTCGATCGAAAATCTCTTATCTTCTTCAAGGAAAAGGTACTTGGCGATCTGTATCAGGCAATCAGTTTTGTTGAGGGAGCCATTGACGACCGCTTGAAGACACAAAGATGAAGATCAGCTTTTCTTCTTTTGGGAGAAAGGGAGATTTTGAGGTTGGGGACCTTGTGGGCTGGTCTAAAATACGAAAAAAGCATTCTGGTGTTGTCGAAAGGGTCTACACCAAACACCAAGGTGGTCGCGAAGTTGCTTTTGCGACTGTTTTTGAGTTTTCAGAGAGCAAAAAACATGAAGTCCTATGTCTCAACCTAAAAAAACTGCACAAAGCCGTTGTTAACGAAGAAGAAAACTAATTATTTTATATTATGAAGGCTGAAAAGTGAAACTTAACATTTCTAACAACTCAAATCTTGACATGGACCAAATGAGACCTCTTTTAAAGAGTTTTGTGCCGTTTGCTCAGAAGAAAATGGGCTTTGATAGGCCGGTGAGCATAAACTTCACTTCCGACAGTCAAAATGCGACCAACCCGCTTGGAAAAACCGCTTTTTATGACCCAAACAGTTTCGCGGTGACCATTTATACCGATCAGAGACATCCAAAAGACATTATGCGGTCAATATCACATGAGCTGGTCCATCATACACAGAATTGTCGCGGAAAGTTTGATAAAAAGCCCGAAATGGGTGAAGATTACTTCCAATATAACTCATATATGAGGGAAATGGAGCGTGAAGCCTATGAAAAAGGCAACATGTGCTTCAGAGATTGGGAAGAAAAGTATAGAAATCAACTACAAGAGTCTATTTATTATAAGACAGGAGATACTAGTATGAATCATAAAAGTTGGAAAAACCAGGCCATTTTCGGCCGTTTGATGGAAAGTTTCGGATATGAAGCCCCTGAAGAGGAAGAAGAAGTCGTCGAAGAGACCAAAGAGCTTGAAGAAGGCGAGGAAGTCGTTGAGGAATGCGGCGAGGCTATGCCTGGCGAAGAAGGTGGCGTATATCTAGACGAAACCAAAGAGATCAACGAAGCTAAGGTTCGCAATATAGTTCGCAAGACATTAAAGAAAGTCTTCAACAAGTAAAGGAAACCAAAATGGCCCGTTTGCTAACCGAAGGTGGTGTCGCAGGACACATGAACCACCTTTATGATAATCCAGACCTTACTTTTCGTAAAATGAAAGAAATCTTTCAGGCTGCTTCAAATGGGGAGCTTAAGGGCACAGAAAAGACGGATGGGCAAAACCTCCAGCTTTCCTATGATATTCAAACGAGTACAGCTCGGGCAGCGCGCAATAAGGGTAATATCAAAAGCGGTGGAATGGATGCTGCTGGCCTCGCTGCCAAGTTTGGTGGTCGTGGAGCCTTGGAAAGTGCGTTCAACGATGCTTTCGCTGCTTTTGAAGAGGCCGTCGGAAGAATGTCAATTGAAGAACGTGAAGAAATATTTGGACCAAACACAAACATCTATTATAACGCCGAGGTTCAGGATCCTCGTGCTGCTAACGTTATTAATTATGATGTCCCTACTCTGACTATTCACAGGGTTGGGCATAATGAATATGATAGAGAAACTGGGTCGGCTACCGGGAGAGATGTTAACAAAAACGCCAGGAAGTTGGCCGCGGCCCTCGAAAGAGTTCAGGGCGAGCGCGAAGAAGGCAGGTTTCACGTCCAGATGAACGCTATCAGGCGACTTGATGCGTTGAGCGATGATACTGCTGCTAACTTGGCTACTGCTCGCCTAGAAAAAGTTTTAAGTGATGCTGGGATCTCCGACAACCAAACTGTTGGTGAATATATGATATCCCGGGTCGAAATAGCGGTCGATGACCGGATCAGCCTTCCTGTTGAAACCAAAGTGGAGCTAATGAAGCGCATTTTCAAGGAAGAGGGTGCAAACATTAGAAATGTTCTTAAATTAATCCCCAAAGAAGACGCAGGAAGCATTGCTGCTGTCCGTGAGTTGGTTGCCGGAGCGGATAGACTTAAGTTCAATGCTATTGCTCCGGTAGAGAACATTGTTCACGATTTCTCTGTAGAGATGCTTAAAGGCCTCCAGAGTGCGTTCGTTCTCGATAACGAGGCAGAGGTCGTTCGATTGCGTGCAGAGACTCAGAGGGCCATCCAGGCCATCGAGGCGAGCGAGGATGACGAGGCGTTGGGTATATTGGTGAAGCAGTTCACCAAGCTCAAGGATATTGAAAATATTTCGACTGCTGCCGAGGGTTTTGTGTTCGATTATGACGACGTGACTTATAAGTTTACTGGAAACTTCGCGCCGATGAATCAGTTACTTGGTCTTTTCAAGTATGGTCGTGGTGGTGTGCCTCCGTTAAAAATAGATAAAACAGTAAGCCCAGGAGCAGGTGGAACCAGGATTGCGACTGGTGGTAGGTTCCGCTTGGAAGAAGAGGAAGTAGAAATTGTTGACACCCAAAGAACCGTCGCTCTTGTCCCGGGCGCGTTCAAGCCTCCCCACAGAGGACACCTAGAGATGGTCCAACATTATGCGGATATGGCGGACAGGGTTGTTATAATGATCTCACCCTTGGCTCGGAAGACTCCAAGCGGGAAAGAAGTGGGGTTTGAAGCATCGAAGGCGATCTGGGAGATTTATTTAAGAGATGCTGGGCTGGCCGACAAGGTTGATGTTATTCGCGCACCGGTTAACTCTCCTGTCCTGGCGACATATCAGTTTGTAGAAAACAAAGACGATTCGCCTGAACTCGCTCAGCCCGGAGATCTTGTTATACCTGGATGTAGCACAAAAGGCGGTGACGAAGCGCGGTTTCAAGCGGACTTTGAAAAATACGCTCGTGAGGGCGTCCAGATAGCAGATCCGATCGATTGTGCTTTTGCTGCTTCCGGGGATGCTTTAAGTGCTAGTGATTTTCGGGCAGCGCTTGATAGCGCTATGACGGGCCTGGAACAGTTCGTCCCAGATGGGACAGACCCACAGGAAGTCCTTTCCGTTCTTGGTGTTAAGGCTGATTCTATGACGGAAGCGCTGATGAGACTTGTGGAAAAAGCTATGGATGAAGCATCTTCTATGGCTGCTGGGAATGTGGAGGGCTTTGCTGGTGGTAATAAAAACAAACGCTCTCTTATTCGTGAAGATGAGCCTGAAGATCTTGAAGAGAGCGAAGAAGAAGAAGTCATTGAAGAGGTCTTAAACTATTTAGTAGGTAAGGGAGCCGTATTATGAAAGACAGGGCTGAAATGATCGAAGAACAACTTCTTCGTGAGAACATCCGTAAAGCGATTAGGTTGACGCGGAAGAAGAAAGAAGACCAGGAAGTCTTGGGTGAAAAGATGCTTCGCAGAGTCATCCGTAAGCTTATTCAAGAAAAGACGGCTGTAAATGATGAAGTTCCGCACGAAAAGACTGGTATTAACAAACTTCGTACAACTCTCAAAAAAGTTATTCCTCAAGTTAGAGATGATTATTTAACATTAACCACGCATGAAGATCAAAGAAAATCTTATATAGCTCACCTTATTAATGGCATTGACAATCTATTAGCTCCGATCGAAACAAATATTGAAGCCCCAGAAGGATCCCCAGATGTTGAGCTGGAAGAAGATATCGAAATTGAAGTTGGTGGCGAAGAAGATGATCAGTTTATAGATATTGGAGGTGATATCCTCCCCAGTGATGAGGAAGACGAAGAGGAAGAAGAAGTAGAAGTCGATGATGATGAAGAATTAGTTTCTCGTGGAATGGATGGTGGAGAACACGATGAAACCGGCCGGAACGTAGCAATTGGAACCTTTAAGCAAATACAGGGCACCATTGTCGATGACTTTGGTGAACTGGCTAATGATGAAGACAGAGAGCTTTATCATGATTATCTAAAAACTAATATTCTTCTTTGGAGAGATAAGTTCGAAGAAGTACTTTCTACTAATCTACCTGAACCTACAACACCTGAATATGAACAAGAGAAAGCAGGTGGTGAAGAAGAGCTTGGTGGTGAAGAAGAATTAACGTTAGAATTAATAGATCTATAATAATATAATATATAATGTCTTGGAAAAGAAAGAAGTTAAGGAAGGGACGCAATACCTATTATAGTCTATGTAAGAAGCTACGTCAAGAGAAAAGATCAAATGATGAGTTTGAAACTATGTTAGCTAACTTATCCTTAGAAGAAGTCATTGGTCTCAAATTAGAATTAGCTACAAAACCGGTTAACGGACGGCTTTACGGATTTCCTTTATGGTTTAACTTGACAGATATAGTAAGAGATGCTATATTTAAGTATACTTACTCTGCTACTAGGACGCAAATAGAAGCAATGAGGTTTTTAGGACTGAGAGAGAATAAATTTCATGAGTTAAAGAAGAAGTATGATCCAGTTTCATATTTTGAAGATTAAGGGCCCGCCCCGGTTTCGACAGGGCAATAGAAGAGGATAGTGCAGGCAGTCGTGATGACTTAAAAAATCAACAACCTGATATTTGCTAATAACAATAATCATTTCGAATCAATCCGCCTAGCGGCTTAATCGTGGGGTTTCTGGTTACCTTATTACCCAAATCCAGATAAGCAGATGGTCCTGCTGAAAATAAAACACCCGAGTTACTATTGGCAAAAGGTAACGGGATAAAAAGCCTACATTTGTTAGTTTATGGAGTAAAAACTATCTAAGCCTGTGAATGACTTGAATTGGAAATTGTTTTGGACGTGGGTTCGATTCCCACCGGGTCCATTTTTCTATCTCCTATGTTGTATTTGAAACTATTTACGGTGTAGGAGATTTTATTATGCCATCAAAAGAGTTTACGCCCACCGGAGTTAGTGAGGGCAAAACTGTATACAAACAACACAGTAACGTTGCAACCGTAAGGGCTTTCGCACAAGGCCAAGCCTCTGCCTCTGACGACACTAACTTTGCAATAGCCAGAAAACAAGGGGGAAATTATATATTTTATAGAGGCCTTTTTATTTTTGATTTCAGTAACCTTCCGGCAAACGATTTAAGAGGGATTAAGATCGTCCGGGCCGGCCTGGTGCTAAGCGACATCAGTGTTGCCGCCGCCGACTCCGGCGGCGACAAGATGGTTGTTTCTCACATACACAATCCAAACAGTTTTGGTTCTTGGGGCAAGCAAGACTATGATAACTCCCGCTATTCAAAGCATACTTCCGCACAAACCTTGACAAACGGCGCTGATAATTTTTTATTCGAGTTAGACAATGTGGCTCTTTTGAAGCAGTTGCAGAACGCTATTAACAATAGATCGCGAATCCACCTCGCAACCAGAAATAACATCGACTATGCAGGAGGCACGCCTACGAACCTGAACAGAATACTGTTCGACGATGTAGACGACAACGCTCCGCTAAAGCTTAGAATTTTCTATAGAACAATACCAGCTCGTCGATATACCAGCGGCGGCGGAAGAAGGGCTTCTAAGTCTGGCTTTGGCGGGGATACAATATCGGCTGGAACCTCCGGAGGCTTTGGTGCCTTTTAACAAGAACAGTGAAAAAAAGAAAAAAGTTTCCATTCAGATATGGACAGAAAGTCTGTTTTAAAGACTCAAAAAATAATAGACACGGAATAATAAGATCCTATGGCCCTGCTAAAATAGGGAAAGAAGGCTCATGCCGGATCCCAGGTGGGCCACTCGTTCTGAAGGGGCTGGTTCTGGTCGAGGTAAAAATACAAGGCAAGTATTATATTTGTATGGAGCACATCGACATTTTAGAGGCCTGCTGACTATTTATAATCGTAATGGAGAAAACGCATGTCTAGCACAGCTATAGAGAGGGTGTGGAAAGTATTTACGGTTGTCCTCGGAGTAGTTATCGTCCCACTAGCGGGCTGGGTTTGGAATACAAATGTCGCACTCGCCCAACTCGACAACGATCTTGGTGATGCGGAAGAGGTAATATCCGGCCTCGAATTGAAAATTCAGGAAGCAGATAACAACTCTGACGCCATCATTTCAATCGAAAAAGATATTGAGTATATGAAAGAAACTCTTAGTCGCATCGAAAGACTAGTGACCGACTGATGCAACCCGTCCTGCTGTTGTTCCTCCTAACCGTATCGGCCTCTCCTGAGCCCCCTGTTGCCCTTGTGAGCGACACCGCCGCTTCATACGAGGAAACACCCTCTGAACAAGTCGGCGGCGCACAGGACGCTATAGAGAGCCTCAAAAACGATATGCTGGGTTTGGAACATTATTTGCAGGACAAAAAAGATTACAAAGAGTTTTGTCCGCATTTGGAATGGGCACAACCCTTATTAGAAGAATATAAAGAGGATCCCAGATCTTACCTACCAGAAACTTGCAAGAAAAAGGAATAAAACGCTTGACTTCTCGTTTCCACTGCGTTAAACTAATTATAGTCAAGGGGGACCTTGACCATGAAGAAATTAGGAACGGGGTACGTGGGATTTGCAATAGGAGTAGTATTTGGGGCTGTTATTGCAACACTTACTAGTTATAGTATATTCGCAATTGCCGGCGGCGATATGACGCAGGCTGAATATTTACAAATCAAAGAATGCCTTATAGAGAGGTTGCATGAGTGAGAAAATAGTGGTGGTCTCCGGAGGGTTTGATCCCATTCATGTCGGACATCTCCGGATGATGAAGGAAGCCGCAGAACACGGCAAACTAACAGTCGTCATTAACTCAGACGCGTGGCTAAAGCGCAAGAAGGGCTATGTTTTTATGCCCTGGGAGGAGAGGGCTGAACTTATCTCTGCCCTCTCGTGCGTCGACAAGGTTATAGAGGCGAAAGACGACGATCGAACTGTCTGTGAAACCCTCAAGGAACTCCGCCCAGATATCTTCGCCAATGGCGGTGACAGAGGAGTTAACACAACTCCAGAAGCGAAGTTGTGTGAAGAACTAGGTATTGAACTGATGTGGAATATAGGCGGCGGCAAAGTCCGGAGTAGTTCCAAACTCGTTAGAGAAATATCTATAAAAAAAAGTAAATTAGACCGGAAGAAGTTTAGAAAGGAAATGGCGATTTAATATTTTAATAGTCCCCCCCACCCGCAGGGAGGCACGGGGTGCGAAAACTGAGAACAAGGTTAGTAGCTAATAGGTGTCTCACATTTATTTTCATTTTTTTCTTGACAAGTAGATCAAGATAGGCTATATTAATAATAGAAGAAAACAGTTCTTTAACATTTTAGAAGCGACCCGGTTCTCGGGTCTATAAATCCTTGTGAGTTTCGCCGCTCTTTGGGCTTCCATACCGGAAGATAGAGAAAACCCTGTGCGGGGAGTGACTATTCGAGTAGTTGCAGCGTCGCCCGCCCTTGAAGGGGGATAGGTTAAGGAGCGTGGTAGCTCCGAATACTATCCAGAGATTTACGGCAAGAGCCAGCGAACCACCGCTGGAGTGCTGCCAAAAGTAGTCGCGGACTTGTACATTCATCGCGACAACGGCGTTAATGACGAACTACCAAACTGTTGTTCGGTAAGCGGGTAGTACCGTAGAATGTAACTGTCGGAGGTGGAAGCCTCTCTGGCTGTGACCGCAAGGCCGCAGTCGTCCCGAAAGGGCTTGGTTGGATGTAGTACCGAACTATTGAAGACCAAGGCGTACTTGATGAGAGAGTAGCTAACTCTTTGATTAATCGCAGAACGCCTGACCGATAGTACAGCGTGCTGTTCCGTGTTGGAGACAACGAGAACAGGGAGGAAATCCATGAACGGCTTTAGACCCCGGTGTGCATACGTCCTAGCGGACGGTCATGGATTGAGAGTTGAGATGTGCTAAAACTCTTCCCCCCCTTGGAACCCACCTCTTTTGAGGTGGGTTCTTTTGTTTCCGACTATTTATAAATGGGGCCGGCGACTAACAGAGGCAAAAGACAATATGGCTAAAAAAACGTATGTGTTTGATACAAGCGCCTGCTTGACAGATGCAGACTGCATTTTTAATTACGCAAATAACGATATAGTCATCCCGTTAAAGGTTTTAGCAGAAATTGATAAACACAAGAAGAGGCAAGACAGCGCGGGGTTTAATGCTAGAAAGATAATTCGTTCCTTCGATGAACTCCGCTTGAAGGGCTCTTTACAGAAGGGCGTTCGCATCGACAAAGGCAAAGGCCTCCTAAAGGTTTTAGGTGGAGATCACACACAACTACCAGAAGACCTAGATCCCAACGTTGCGGATCACGATATTATTTCAACCGTTCTCGCAGAAGACGCCAGCAATGGCACCAGGAAAACCATTCTCGTAAGTCGCGACATCAATATGCGCGTTATATGTGACTCCGTAGGCATATTGAGTGAAGACTACAGTGAAAACGAGATTATTAGAAATGAGAACGAGTTATATTCAGGCTTTAGTGTTTGTTTGGTTGATGAACAGACTGTCGATCAGTTTTATGTTCGCGACAAGATCAAGCTAGATCCAGAAGAACACCCAAACCTTTGTTTGAATCAGTTTGTTATGTTGGTTTCCAACTCTAACGAAAAAAAGACCGCATTATGCAGGTTTTTTGGGTATTCTTACCCTTTGGCCCCTGTAGTTGACTATAAAGAGGGTCTCTGGGGAGTAAAAGCAAGAAATAAAGAGCAAATGTTCGCCCTCGACCTTCTTATGGATCCGGGAGTTCAGGTCGTCTCGTTGGTTGGCAAGGCTGGGTCGGGAAAGACCCTTTTGGCCATCGCCGCCGGCTTGGAGCAGGTTGTTAACTGTTTGGATGTTAAATATAACTTGAAAAAGGCCCCGAAAGAAGATTTCTCGTATAAACGATTGGTTGTATCCCGTCCAGTAATGCCTATGGGTAAGGATCTGGGTTTTCTACCCGGATCAATGGAAGAGAAGATGGCCCCCTGGTTGGCTCCCGTCCAAGACAACCTCAAGTTCTTGACCGGCGACGACCAAACAACCCTTGACGACTATATGGAAAGAGGCATCATCGAGATGGAAGCGTTGACCTACATCCGAGGTCGCTCCATAGCCAACGCATACATCGTCATAGATGAGGCTCAGAACCTCACAGCGCACGAGGTCAAGACAATCCTTACCAGGGTAGGGGAAGGCACCAAGATCGTCCTCACAGGCGATATAGAGCAGATAGATAACATTTACATTAATGAGATGTCGTCTGGTCTAACTCACACGGTTGAGAAAATGAAAAAATATGGTCTCACTGGGCATGTCACTCTCAAGAAGGGTGAGAGGTCGCAGGTCGCAACACTTGCGGCGAAGATATTATAAGTTTTTCCTTGACAATGAAGAGAAATATGGTTATAATATAAATATAAAGGAGAATAGTATGATAGTAGCTGAGACACTTGACGACGCTGAGAAGAGCAGCGAAATATATAAAGTAGTAGAGAAAGACAGTAAAATGAAGGAGTGGCTGGTAGAATATGTTGGTCGACACTACCAAGCTGAGTTAGCCAGGGCAGTAGTACAAAAGGGTGAAAGTATCGATTGGGACGGTAACGTTACAGTTGAAATGGTTGTAGAACTTATGGCTAAAGAATTCCCCGAGTTCTTAATGGCAGTCGCGGAAGAAAACTTCATTCGTGGTTACCGACAGGCGTTTGCTGACACGGAAATGGGGATGGAACTCGCCGCCGCCGAGGATCCCACGGAACCAGAGGATGGGTAACAGAGAACGAATAGAAAAGATTATTAGCGAGTCCTTAAACAAACAAGCCTCGCAACAAAAAGAATTTTATCTATTCGGTAACCTCATGTACCTCCAAGAACCCTTTCTAGGAGAGGTTAACGTCCAGTCGGTCATCAATACTTTGGAGGCCAAAATTCCTGCTCACCTTTTTGGTGAAATTGATACCATTATGGTTGGGACTTTTGATTTCTTGGAGGAACGAGAACTAGAAGCAATTTACAAGGACGCCGCCATTTATGTTAGCAACAAACTTGAAACCGATCGAGATTTATTGGAAAACATTTTGCACGAGTTATCACATTCATTAGAAGAATCCTTGGGGCATTTTATATACGGCGATTCTAGAGTAACAAGAGAGTTTGTAGGAAAGCGCAAAACCCTAGAGAGGATCCTAAAGAGTAACGATCTCAACACAGATGCCCTAAACTTCGAAAAGTGTGAATATGATGAAGAATTTGATATGTACTTGTACGCCGAGGTCGGCTACCCAACCCTTCGAAGCCTAACGACGGGCCTTTTCCACACTCCATATGCAATTACCAGCCTCAGAGAATATTGGGCTTCTGGCTTTGAGGACTATTTTCTCGGCAAAAGAGAATACATAAAAGACATAAGCCCAGAACTATTTAATAAGATAGAAGGAGTTATTACCTATGAGAATTGATAAATTTGAAACAAGAGAAGAAGATGGAAAGCTGTATGTTTATGTCGAGGTCGATCATGAATATGCTGCCGCAAATATTCCAAGAATTCGTGTAGAAACTGGCGATATGCAAGCGCTTTTAACGGAAAAGGGGATAAAGTATGGCAAATGTATTGTAGGGGCTACTCTTAAAAATTGGAGAGAGCACAGCCGGAAAAAAGAATGGATTTTTGAAATTCCACTTGACAAACTCCCAGAACCGGTTATATTAAAAGAAGAGAAACAAGTGCAGCCGAAACCTACAAGGAAGAAGCGCACTAGATCTTCAATTAAGAAGGTCTCTACTGAGGAATAAATGGCGCATGTTTCCTATTCGGAAATAAAACTATGGCACGAATGCCCCCGCAAGCACAAGCTACAATACATTGATAAGATTGATGGTTTCAAAGGCAACCTTCATACTGCCTTTGGGACTGCTATGCATAGTGTTTGCGAGCACGGCCTGTTAGATGAGAATTTAGATAGAGGGAAACACTTCCTTGAGGAATTTGAGAAAGAAGTTACTTCGCTAAAAGCAAAAGAAGTCGAAATAGAACCAAAACTTTACGAACAGATGGTGGGCCAGTATGAGCCTATCGTTTCGTCGTTTAGGGACGAACTCGACAACTACTTTGAAGATTGTGAGGTTATTTCCACCGAGGAAAAGCTTTACGAGGACATGGAAGGTCACGATTTGAAGTTCAAGGGCTTCATTGACCTTGTTGTCAAGACAAAAGACGGCAAATATCACATTCTGGACTGGAAAACAACCTCTTGGGGCTGGAATGCCAGAAGAAAAGCAGACAAGATCGTCAACTATCAGCTAACCCTATACAAGATATTCTGGGCTAAGAAGCACGGAATACCCTTAGATATGGTTGAAACCCACTTTGGTCTTCTTAAGAGAACCGCCAAGAAAGACAATACAGAGATATTCAGGGTTACAAGCGGCCCAACAAAAGTAAGAAATGCCTTGACATTTCTCGAAAAAGCGGTTATTAATATAAAAAGAAAGCTCGTTATCAAGAATCGTTTGTCTTGTAAGGGCTG
>Ga0209756_1003348_pt1 | contig 13066 bp, 27 predicted proteins | sample ETNvirenome_6_85_FD_184071 | JGI IMG/M metagenome (GOLD analysis project Ga0209756, IMG submission 184071) | Marine viral communities from the Pacific Ocean - ETNP_6_85 (SPAdes) (version 3) | ecosystem: Environmental > Aquatic > Marine > Oceanic | place: Pacific Ocean | collected 2013-06-19
TTGAACCAATCCCTGTGGTTAAATCCCATACTGCATTTGATATTGAAAAATCTGACCCATAAGTACTTTCATTAAACTCTAAATACATAGTATGATTATCAGTATAAACTGAAAAACTACTTACATCCCCAGGTTGAAAAGTATCCATATCTAAAGCTAAAGCATAAGGTATGAAGACTAACATTAGGAAGAATGCAATACCTATTATCCAATAGTGCATCTTCTGTTCTTCTTCTCTTGTTGGAACATTCCAATCTCCAGTTGGCGATCTATCCTTTTTAGCTGGGTGTTTATCCCAATCTTCTGTATATCCTTTTACTGAATTATTTATCATTTATATCTTCTGAATCAATTGGATTTCCTTCTTCATCTGTATAATCTGTTTTTTCCATTATCCTATATCCTCCACAAATCTTTCTTTAGCATAGAAAAGAATCATTATAAACACACCCAAAAAGAAAATTAACATTGGGAGATGATTCATAATAAATGGGATAATAGTATAGGTATTTGCTGTGGTTGCTATATCAGGTGTTGTTGTAACAAGTTGTGTATAAACATCACTAAAGATTGCTGATACTATTACAACTATAACTAATAATAATAATGATATAAAGAAGAACACAGGATGACTTCTTATGTTAAGTCCTAAAACTACTGTAAGTATTGTTAATCCAATTAGGATAAATAAAACAAGATAATCATAATTCTGATTTAATTGTTCTGCATCAGTTTGAACATCGTCAGCCCATTGATTATCAAAAGCAGGATTACTACTCCAAGAATCAGTTATTGAATTATAAAAAGTAACCATTGTTATGGTTGTTATAACAAATAATGTAATCATAACTATTATCATGAATAAATCAGGCACTTGTCCTTTCTTATTCATATTTTGAACCATTTTGTCCCCCATCTATAATCTTTCTTTTTTCTTTTAAGTCTATTTTTTAGATCAATATAAACCTCTTGTTTTGTTCTACCACTAAGTTTAGCTTCTTTTTCTATTTCATATAGAAAACTTTTTGGCACAAAAGTTCTACTTTTCTTATCCTTTATTCTCTTTTTCCCCATGTTATACCCATTGCAACCTGTCTAAAAAAGTAAATCATAAAGTAAAATGCTACAAATATAGTTACCCACATAACTGATAGATAAACATTATCAAAAATCATAGTTAAAGATGTAACTAATGCTGCAGAAATTGTTCCTGAATTAGCTTCAATAATATGACTTCCAATCCCTAAGTTAGCTAATAACAGAAACAATCCTACAAACATAAATAATAGTTTTAAAGCATAATGATCTTTCTCAAGATGTGAACCCATCCAGAACAACGAAAAGGCTGTCCCAATCAAAGATAAGGTTAAAGCTACTTCCCAAGCCATTTTGCTCCATATTTGATCATTATTTGATCCTTAGGGGTGGTATTTTTATATTCTGACATTATCTCCAACCTCTGTCATTCTTTTCTTAAACCAACCACCCTTTTCTTGTTGTGATTTTACTGTTGATTCATGAACTGATATTTGGCTTAAGAGATGTTGCATCGTTGTTCCTTTCCAGGCTTTCCAAAGTGTACTCTGTAATGAATGACACATTAGATTCTTAACAAGGTTCCTATTTCTTAAAGGAACACCAACATCTTCACAAAACATTAATTCCATAGATAATTCACATTCAAACTCATAAAGGATTTGTTTAATATTTTCTTCATCTAAAAAAGATAAAGAAAATACTTTTGAAATATAGGGATTAAAACGAGACACTAACCAAGCAACTGCACGTTCTTCAACTAATGGTTCGTCTGTATCCCTAATTTCATTTGTGACATTATCTACTATTTGTCCCCTTAATGTCCTCACTAATTCATCTACTATATAACTATTATCTAAAATAACTGTATCTATCTTTTCATTATCTGGATCAGCTAAGTGTGGAATTGGCACCATTGGTTGTCTGTTTTGTTCATAATATTCTTCCATTTATATTCCCCTTACCTCTAAACCTGTGAATGTTTTCTTTTTAGTTCTTTTTGGTTGTTTTATACCAAAAGCTAATCCTGTTAAACTTGGTGCATATCTTGGTTTTCTTTTATGTTTTCTTTTTCCAGGTTTATATTTAGATATTTTAGTTTTTAAACCTAATCCTAAATCTCCTTTTGGTATTAAAGGTTTTATTGGAATTGGTGGTTGTACTGTTCCTGTTATTTTAGGTGTTTTTAATTTATATTTTGCCTTAGATGCTATTTTCTGTCTTTGTGTTAATTTAGGACTAAATTTAATTCCAACATCCCATTTTGGAGTATGTATTGTTTTAATTCCAATATCAATCATTGGTTTAGATCTTGTTGTAGTTTTAATTTTATCAGTTAATTTTATATCTGTTCCACTTGCAATTTTAGAAGATATATCTATTGAAAGTTGTTGTCTCATTCCTATTTTACTTTTAGGTGATAACCCTCCAGACCCCATTACACCATATTCTTGATATTTAGTATCTGAAGGGATTATTTTTTGTTTGGTAGGTGATATAGATTTTATTCCCTTGCTTGTTGCTTCTATTTTATCTAATCTTGGAATAATCTTTTCAGCTGTTTTAGTTGCTGCTAATGTTGCTTCTTTTTGATAAATATCTTTTAATATATTTTTTTGACTTCCTTTTCCACGACTTCCAAACATTGCTTCTCCTGCATCTTTAGAAAATTCTTTACTTTTTTTAGTCATACTCAAATAAGGAATTTCTAATTTTTCAGGTTTTCTAAACAATCTTTTTCTTTCTAAAAATACTTTTCCTCTACTTATAACTACTTTCCCTACTTCTTTTGTTTGTCCTGCAAAAGCAAAAAAAGATGGTGATTTATATTTTGATGCATCTTTAGAAACCATTGTACCACCACTTTTTAAACTACTTAATTTTAATTTTTCACTTCTTCCCATTCCAAAAACAACATCATCTTTTGTTTGTTTGGCCCATCCAAAAGTTCTTGATTTAGGTGTTTTACTTACAGAAATAGAAGTACTTTTTCCTACATCAAGTGCAATTCCTGTAACTTCAGTACCTTTACCAGCTGAAAATTTAGTTCCTGTTTTTCTTAAACCTAACCCACCTGATGAAATTGGAATTTTTTCAGAAATCTTAATCATTTTAATTTTTAATGGTGTAAAAACTCTACCTTCAAAATAAGTTCCTACTTTTCCAAGTTTAGATGTTTTTCCAAAAAATCCTACACCATATTTTTGTAAAGCTTTTGTTGCACCTTTTCTATATACTGCTCCACCACCAAATGTAACAATATCAAAACCTAATCCAGCTGTTTCCCATGATCTTTCTTTAATTTGTCTTTTAGCTCCATAAGCTGTTTCAGGACCAATTGCCATTCTTGTTGCAGCTCCACTACTTTCTAAAAACCAACCACCTAAAAATCTAGTTGTACCGCCAATTAATCTTCTACTTCCTGTTGTACCACCACCAATAAATTGTGGTGCATTTTCTACTTTTTTTGTAAAATCATATAATTTATCTTTGTAAACTGTTTGTCTTGCAACAGAATAATCAAACTCATCTTTAGGTGTTCTTCCCATTCCTAATGAATATCTTTGTGATGCCAATTCAGAATGTTGAACCTTAGGATCAATAGATTGAAAATTATGGTCTGATGCAATTTGACTAGCTTCCCCAACTGTACTTTGATATTGTTTTATTTTTTTTTCATAATCTTTGTAATAGGTTTGAGTTAATACCCAATCAATATTCTCTTCAGTTTGTGGCAAACCTCTTTTGTAAACAACAAATTGTCCAGTACTAGTATATTGTTCATAAGGATCTAAAGCTTTCCCTTCTTCTTCTGCTCGTTTAGCTAAAGCTTCATATTTTTCTTCAGCTCTTCTTTTTGCTGCTTGTTCTCTATTAAATCTAGAAATTGGATCAGAACCAGCTGCAATTGATCTTCCTCTATATTGTGCAGGTCCTCTTCCTAAGGGACCAGTATAAGCTTCAGGTGTTGCTGTTGAAACCATTCCTTCAGAAGTAAGATAGGTTCCGTGACCTGGGTCATTTGGATCATTTAATGGCATTGTAATAATATTTATTGAAAAACCATTTTTTAAATATTTATATTATCTATTTTATAGAATATATATCTTTTTAAAGCAACCTACCTACCTATATGTATAATGGTTAAAACAATAAATATATATCTTGATGAACAAGAATATTATAATTTAAAAGAAAAAAAAGGGAAATTAACATGGAAAGAATATTTAATCAAAGAATAAAAAAAAGAGAAAAAATTTGGGGTGATATAAATTACAATTCCTCAATCCATTAGTTTTAAAGAAGATCTTTTATTTGAATTAAAACATAAAGCTAAAAAAGATGGTTTAAGTCTTTCTACTTTAATTAATGAAATGTTAGCCTCTATCTCCGATGGAACTCATTTGGCAAAAGGTATGTTAACAGAAGATTCAATAATAAATAATATAATAATAAATAATAATAATAATATATTATTATATAACTTATATTATGATATCATGCTTACTAAATTAAAAACTGCTAAACTAGAATCAGATCAAGCTATGACTAATTTAGAAACTGAATATGCTCAAATTTCAGACTCTATACTATCTTTAGAGTTAAAATTTAAAAATGCAAATGTACTAACAGAAGTAAAAAATATTGAATTAACATCTACTGGTGGGTTCGATTTTAAGAAATATGAAGGATTATTTTTTAAATTAAAACAAAAAGATTCATCATCAGGGATGCAAGATGTAATGAAATATCTTAGTCTACAAAGAAATAAGAAGAAAATATCTATGGAAATGGATAAGATTACTAGTAATGTTCAACCAATAGTTCCACAGGAAGTCAAGGGGGGTAGGGACTAGTTTTATAGTAAGGAAGGAGTGAGTTTCGTATTGTTATGGAACGATACACTACCTCTTTTCTCACCCTTCCCTATAAAAAAACCATGAGAAAAGATTAATGTGTTTATATTAATATACAATAGGAGGTGAAAAAATGAATGAAATATTTGTAAGAGTAGATGAAAATGGAATTATTTCCTTTGGTGGAATGTGTAAAGTAAGTGAACTACCTAATCAATTTGATAAGTTAAGAAAGTTATTAGATGATTCGGAAGAAGATCTTGAAGAAGAAATAAAAGAACAACCAAAGAAAAAAGGTTTCTCATTATCTTTAGGTAAAAAGAAATGAATAGATACTATTGTAAAAGATGTGGTTGTAAAATAGATAAATGGTTAAGATCAGATGCAATTTATTGCACTGACTATTGCCAAGAACGAGAAAGAAATATTAAACGTGGGAGAATAAAATGAAAGAAAAATGTTGTGATGATAATTTATTACATAAGATGTTTGAAAAACAAATTATATTACAATGTAAATTAAATGATACAACAAAAATAATAGGAAACCAAAACTTTATTAATATTAATTGTATAGGTTTAATTGATGAAGTAATGGAAGCTATTAGAGAAACACCATGGAAGCCTTGGAAAAAGAATCAAAAATATAATAATGAAAATTTTAAGGAAGAATTAATTGATGCTTGGCATTTTTTAATTAATTTAAGTATAGCTGCTGGAATGACTTCAACAGAAACTTTTACAAGGTTTTGTAAAAAAAATAAAATAAATCATAAACGAAAGGAGATGGGATATTGAATGAAAAAATAGATAAATTAAAAGTTAGAATAGCTTCCTATACAAATGATCCTGTTAAATCTATGTGGGTAAGTGCAAGGAATTGTTATTTTAGGGGTGGTTTTGATGATTTAGAACAAACCTATAATGAAGATAAAGCTGTAAGGTTTTTACATTCAATTTATAAAAGGGGACATTTATCTATTTTTGAACACCCTACTTTTCAATATAAAATTGAAGGGGCAAGTAGAAGTTTATTAGCCCAATTAACAAGACATAGAGTTGGGTGGAGTTATGCTGTACAAAGTCAACACTATCAGAAACATAATGATTTTCATTATAAAGAATTAGAAGAATATATTGATGAAGATCATAAAAAAGAATATTATAAATTAATGGATAAAATAAATACTTTTTATAAAAATAGTTTAGATAAAGGTATACCAAGATATATAGCAAGAGAAGTATTACCTAATTCAACAAGTGTTCACATGGTTGCTTCAGCAAATTTAACTGCTTTAGATCACTTTTGGAAATTAAGAAAAGGTAAGGAAAATACACCAGAGATAAGAGATTTATCTAATCAATTATATGAACAAACTAAAATTATTATTCCTAAGTTAGAAGATATCATACAATATGGAGGTGATTAAATTTGGGACTAAATTATAAAGAATATGAAAACATACAAACAGAATGTATGGAATTAGCAATTAAAAAAAATAATGATTACGGTTGTAATTCATTAAAACGTTATGGAAATAAAGGTTTGTTAATTAGATTAGCAGATAAAACAGATAGGTTAAGTAATTTAATTTGTGGAAAAGTGGATCAAAAAGTAGTTGATGAGAAACTTGAAGATACTTTATTAGATATCATAAATTATGCAACTTATATGATTATGCAATTAAGGGAGAAATTAGAAGATGGCGAGAATTGATGAATGGAATGTTTGTCCAGAAATGAAAACAAATTTTAAATGTATTTTAAAAAATACAGGAAGATGGGATCGTGGAAAGTTTAGAGATAATGATAATCCTAAATTTGGAAAATGGATTTTTTTAATACAACCTAAAACAGAAAATACATGTCCAACTTTTGGAGATCAAAGAAATTTCTTTACAGGTTTATTTGAAGCTGAATGGCGAAATGATCAACATCCTAAAATTGAAAGACCACCACAAAGACATAATAAAATTAAAATGTTTAATAGAATATTAGATGAAATTTCAAAACGTGCAGATGTTGAAGGAATGGAAAGGGGTATTGAATTTTATATTCAAGGAGGACAAAATGGAAAGTAGTGAAACAAAAGGACAAAAACCAAAATGGAAAGGAAATGGTATTGCTGTTTGGGATTGGGGTAATAGAATCTCTATTAAATTAGAAGGCCATGACTATGTTACAGCTTTTTTACAAACAGATGAATTACAAAAACCTATTCCAAAAAAACAAGAAGAAGTGATAGTGAATGGATAATTTATCCATTACTTCTTATAATATCGATCAAGCATGGACTGGCACTGCTCAAATATGTTTAGATCAATCGGCTTATAATACTTTAGGAATACACATAGTATTTGTAATAGGATTTGCATTTTTAGTTGGATGGTTTTTAGGATATTATTTTAATGAGTTAGGAAGAAAGGAGAAACAAAATGGGAGTTGAAAGTATTGTAAATTTAGGTGGATTTGGTGGTATGGCTGGAACAATATGGTTAATGCTTCAAATTGTAATTGCTTTATGTGTAGTATTTTTCTTAATATGGAAATTTATTTTACATCCAAGATCCTATAAAGATATCATTGAAGTATGGGATGTTACTGCTGCAGGAACTGTAAGGTGGTTTGATAAAGGAAAATGGGTAGTTGATAAAAAAGATGGGACTGGTGTATATAAACTTTTACATAATAAAAAAGCTAAACTAAAACAACCACCTTTAGAATATGCTATTCCAACTAAAAAAGGAAAGTATAAATATCTTTTTTGTAGAACTGGTGAAAGTGGTTTTGATTATTCAGTAATTAATCAAAATGATTGGACAAAAAATAAAACACCAATGTGTTTTCCATTATCAGATCAGGATTGGTGTAAAAACCAAATCCGTAGTGCAATGGAGAAAAAGACATTAAGTGGATTTTGGAATCAGAATAAAGGATCTATAATCTTTATAACTGCTGCTGTATTAACTTTAGTATTGTTAAACTGGGTAATTGCCTTTGCTTCAGATTCTGTCCAAGCTATTACAGCAACAGCTGGCCAACAAGCAGCAGCCTTAACTGAAATAGCTCAATCGTTACACGATGTAGCTAATCAGCTAAGTCCGCAAATAAGTGGTGGAATTGGTATTGAAACACCACCAGGATTTTAAATGATATCAAGATGTAAAACAAGAAGATGCCAGAAATGTGGGGCAAAGGGAATAACAGGGATTGTAAAAACAATCTACCTTTGTTCCAGATGTTATTGGGAAACAACAAAAGGAGAATTAAGGAGAGAAGAATGGGATCTAAATTTGAAAAAACTGTAGTACAAGATGGTTCAGAAGGTTTAATATATGCTCAAGCATTAAAAGAAGCTTATCCATGGATTAAAATTGTTCCATGGTTATTAATAGTTTTATTAATGTATGGTTGTGCTAAACTTAGTGGTGTTGCTTGATGGCTGATAATGTTATTGGCACTCATAAAAAAGCCCAGAGAGTAGATACTGAAGATTTATTTAAACAGATTCAATGGGATGCTATGAGACAAGGAGTATATAAATATCAAAATTTAGATCCTTATAGAAATTGTATTGAACAAATGGAAATACTAGCTGAAGGATCAGGTTTATTAAATAATGAATATTGGACAAGTAAAAAAACATTAAGAACTCAAATTGATGATAATATTCAAAAGATAAGTACATATTTAAGACCAGGTTTAGTTAAATCTAGAAAAAATGATCAAGTTAAACAACAATTACAAGAACAGGAAATATCCTTTTGTTTAAAATGGCATAGATTATTAATGAAATATTTAGCACCAATGTTTTATACAAGATTTGGAGTAAGTCAAATAAAATGAATGAACCTTTAATAAAATATATAAAAGATAAAATAAAAGCTAATAACACTTTTGTGGCATTGGTTGTAGGTTGTGTAGGCAGTGGGAAAAGTTGGTCATGTCTTAAACTTGCTACAGTCCTTGATCCTTCTTTTAATGTTGATAGAGTTGTTTTTGAAATCCCTGATTTATTAGAGTTAGTTCATAATGGTAAGGTAGGAAAGGGAGAAGTTATTATTTTTGATGAAGCTGGAATAGCTGTTTCTAATAGAAATTCATATATGAATATGTTTAATAAAGCTATGAGTCATTTATTACAAACTTGGAGACATAGAAACCATATTCTATTTATTACAGTTCCATCTATCTCTTTTATTGATAAAGGGATTAGAAGTATGTTTGATGTTATGATAGAAACAAATAAAGTAATTAAAAAAAGAAATGTTGTTCAATGTGATTTAAAATTAATTCAACATAATAATCAAATAGGTAAAACTTATTATTATAATGCAAGAATGGAAAATGGAACTACTATGCTTTTAGAAATTGGAAAACCTGATATTAAATTAGTTAATAAATATGAAAAAAGAAAAACTGCATTTACAGAAGGTTTATATGAAAATTTAATGAGTGAATTAAAAACTAAAGAACCAGTTGATACATCTGAAATCGATAAATTAGGTACTTGTGAAAAGTGTGGTTGTAAAGCTGATTTTAGAAGAAAAACACAAGAATGGAGATGTAGGCGATGTCCTAATACTTGGAAACATGAGAAAACAAATAAGATTTAATGAAGTACAATCTAAACAATTAGAATTGTTTTTATCTAAAGTTAAGGTTAAAAATAGCTCTGAAGCAATACATTTATCTATAGAATATGCTTTAAAGTACTTTGATTTTGTCACCAAAGCTCTTGAAACAACTAATTTTGAAGTAGCTTTACTGAAGAGAACTAAATATTATGGATCTGAAAAAGATGATACATATAAGAAATTTTAGTAAATTGTCACCAAAAAGATAGTTATATGGTGACATATTGAAAAAAGTTATATCTTTTAATCTAATGACCTAAGTTGATGATTAACTAGCTCTATTTAACTATTTTCTCTAGCCTATTTTTAACGTTTACTATATCCTTTACCCAGTTAGAACAGTAAGGAGTTAATTCTATGTTATCTGAACCAATTAAACAATCACCGTAGGTTTTGTGAAGGTATTCTTTTAATTCTTGTGCAACTTGTCCTTTTTCTTTTGCACGATTATAATTTTTCTTCATTTAGAAGCACCAAGAAGCCTATCCATTTTTTGATATATACTTCCTAATGATTTTTTCTTTTTTTTCTTTGCTTTTGCTTTCCTATAAGCAGCATAACCTTTTTTAGTATAAGCAAAATGTTTTCCGTTTAATTTCGGCATTATTTCTTTCTCCTTGTATGTTTAACCTTATGTTTCTTACCTTTAATCTTAATCTTTTGACTACCAGGAACTCTTTTAAAATCCCCTGATGCATGACCAAAAGCTAACCACCTTTTATAAGCAGCTTTTGATTTAAAGTTTAAGGCTTTTTTTACCATTTTATCTATATTCAAAATATACCTTTCTTTTTTTAGTTGTAGTTCTTTTACTTTTCCTTTTAGGTTTAGCTCTCTTCCTTTTAGGTTTAGCTCTCTTCCTTTCTTTTGCTAAGTTATAAGGTGAATAAATCCCACCTATACCTGTACTTCTACTACTACCCTTACCAGAACCATTAGGTGTACTATAACCGCCACTAAATCCACCTAAAATGGAATCTGATGCTTGGCTAAAACGATTAGTTGATCCACCTTGAGAACTTTGATATTTTCTTGCCTTAGCTTTATATTTTGCTGTTGTAGTTGTATATTTAGCTCTTTTTGCTCGTTCTACAGCAAATGCTGTTTTAGTTTTCTCTATTTTCATTCGTCTTTTTCTTCTTTCTTTTTCTTCTTTAGCTGTTAAACCATAACCAGCTTTTTTCTGTAACCATTTAGCACCTTTCTTTAGTTTTTTACCATTAAATCCCATTTTATTTATTGCCCCTGCATGCATTTCATATTATCACAACCAAGATAATTGCTTGTTTTTTTTGATAAATATAAGTTCATTTTTTTCTTTTTCTTTTTTTTGTATATCATTTTAAATATAAAAGAAGGGGTTTAACCCCCTTCAAAATTTTAGTTAGGTTTATTCTCTTTTCATAGAATAGAAAAGACCAATCACGCCAATTACGACTGCCGCCACGACAATTGTGGCTAGTGTTACTTGCCATCCACTTAGTTCGGAAAGTGCTTGTAATCCTTCTTGTGTATTATTATAGGCAAAACCATCTGCTGTTTGTGATCCTTGTATGCTATCCAAAATGGTACTTCCTACTCCTAATACTACTGCTAAAACTACAAATGTAATTGCAATACCGGATAAATCCCCTAACCTAAAACCTTTTTTATTCATTTTATTAAGTTTTAAGTTCATTGTTTGTTCCTCCTAAATTGTTTGATCAGAAATAAAAAAGCACTCCTGTAGTAATACAGGTTGCCTACACCCCGAGGTGTGCAACTTAATGCCACTGGGTAATCTAATATATTAAATTTTTTATGTAAATTTAAGTTTAAAAATATTTATATTAAGAAATATATAGATAATAAATAAAACTATTGCCATTATAGTTGCCCACATAAGACCTGATACACTACCACTTATATCTATTTCACCTATTAAACTAGCCACTTGTAAGGTTGCAATAGAGACAAATAGGGCTCCAAAAAAGAAAAGTATCTGTATTGGTATATGTTCAGACCTTTGTGCGATATAAGCCATATATGCCACTGTACCTAATAAAGAAAGAATAATAGCTATTAACCATAAAGTATTAAAATCAGGATTATAGTTTTCAGAGAACCAAAAACCTAAGTTTGCTATATAAGTTGAACTATTTGTATTTCCAGCTATATCACCTATTAATAAATTCAAATCATAGCTTGCTGATGTTATATTAGTCCCACCATTAGAAATAACTAATGAATTGATCATATAATTATCACTACTTGTAGCTGAAACATAAGGAGTGAGTATCACAAATGCAAATGTTAAAAAAGCAAGTAGTAAAAGTATTAACCATTTCATAGTTCATCCTGTAACTCCTTATATTCATTAAAGATTATAGTTTGAAGAATTAATAATTCATTATTAAAAAATGTATTACAATCTTCTTCAGAACAAGAAAAAGAAAATGGTTCTCTTTCTAATCTCATAATATTTGTAGGTTCATAATATCTATATATATTCATTTCAAAATGATAGACAATATCCATTCCATTTGAAGTTGTACCTATAAATTCATAATTCCATTCTTGTAATTCTTCATCAGTTAAATCTTTAAATTCTGTAATTGATAATGCTGTAGTAAAATAAACAAAACTAAATACTAAAACAATTCCAATTATTAGTTTACTTATTAATCCCATTTTCTATGCAGGTGTTCTCCCGACTTCATGCCAATCAAAAGCATGTTGTGCATTATCAAAATAAATCATTGTAAGTGTCCCACCTACTCCCATTACTGAACAATCAAAATCACCATCTAATTGAAGATTGCCCCCTACTGCTTCATCTTTCATTATGGAAGTAGTATCAGAACAAATCACGTAGGCAACCTGTCCTTGTTGGCCTGAATTTACTGTAGTTATATCTGGAAGACTTCCAAGTTGATCATCTATTTCAAAAAAGTTATTCCCAGCTGCAGAACAACAAGGTGCTCTATACCATCTTGATGGTGCATCGTACATCAAAATAGCTGTCCCCATTTCTAATCCTGCTTGCGTGATAGTGAATGTATCTTTCCCTGTGCAAATTGTATTTCCAGAACGTATGAATTTTAATTCATCCGAAACACTATCGTCAAGACAGATATCAAATTCTTTTGTCCCATCATTGTAGAAGGTTAAAGCTGTATCAAAAATTCCAGTTGGTGAATCTATCCTTAATTCAGCTGCTTCTGAAATTGATGAAACATGTAAAGGTGCTAAAGGATTTGTTTCTAAAATTCCTACATCACCAGAGTTATAATAAATATTAGAACCTGTTTCAGTCCATAAACTACTTCCAGTTCCTGCAAAAGCAGAAGGAACTGAAGTTGTATTTATCCTTGGTGATAATACTTCTCCTTCTATTGCTAATTCCATCCAAGTATCCTGATCCCAATCTACAACATCTACTTCTGGGAGTAATGTAGTAAAAATTCCCCCTGAGTCTGTAGTAATAGTTTGAAGATCACTATAAAGAACAGAACCTGCAGAAGGATCATCATAAAATCTAAAGGTAATATCAAAAGTT
>Ga0209756_1003354_pt1 | contig 13054 bp, 15 predicted proteins | sample ETNvirenome_6_85_FD_184071 | JGI IMG/M metagenome (GOLD analysis project Ga0209756, IMG submission 184071) | Marine viral communities from the Pacific Ocean - ETNP_6_85 (SPAdes) (version 3) | ecosystem: Environmental > Aquatic > Marine > Oceanic | place: Pacific Ocean | collected 2013-06-19
AGTAGTGTTTAATTTATTAATAACACCGTCAAGATCTCTAACCAAAGATTGAAAATCTTGTTGGTCGTATTCTTCGCCTGCTCTTGTTAATGATTGTACGATCTTTGCCATTATAATATACTTAGTAGTCCTCCATATCTTAAACCTACTCTTCCACCTTCTGCTAATCTCCAACCCGACATGCCAGCATTTCTATTAGCATCTGAAATTGATTGAGCTTGAGCTTCACTAATTCCTAAACCACCTTGATCTACGCCTCTAGACATGTGAGTAGCGCCTTTACCCGCTCTTCTTTGGGGAGCTGTGCCGGCACGGTCTTTCTCTATAGCTATGTTCTCGTCTATGTTTTTCTGATTTTCCTTTTCCCACATTTCTTTTTCTTTTAGTGCAGGGTTTACAAACTTGTTATAATAATTTGTTTTTTTGGCCTCTAGTTCCTCCTCAGTTAAAGTTTTGCCCCATTGGTTTTCCAGATTTTCGTAAACACCTTGTACATAGTCTATTTGTTTATCATACATTGCACCTAAGTCATTAAGCCCAAAACCCGACTGTAAATTTTTACCAGCTAATACACCGCCTGTAATTTGATTAAGGCCAGAGGTTGGATTTGTTCCATACATTCCTTGCTCTTTCATAAAATCTATCTGACCTTGAAGTGCAGGATTATAGTTAAATGCTCTTGGATTAGTCGCATCCATTCCACCAGCTATTCTTCCCATTATAGTATTATCTAAAATACTTGTTATTCCTTCCCCTATTCTATTTTTAAAATACCCAAATGTATTTTTAATATTACTGGGTGCTTCTTGAACAAAATTTTTAGTATTAACTAACGGATCAAATCTTGTAGGATGATTTGCTCTCATCATAAAGTCAACCGGCTGATCAATATAATGAATTGCTTTTGTACCCATGCCTGGAACGTCCTCATCATCACCTGTGGCTATTGCATCCCAGTCTGCTTGTGATGTATTGGCTGCCACGTTAGCAATGTCTTGGTCTAATGCATTCATAGATGCTATTCCTTGATTATTCCACCATGCCATAATTACCTTCTTCCTCCTGGATGTATGTCCAATCTAAATGTACCTAGTTTCCAATCTTGGCCAACGGCCGTATTAGCTACTTTAAATTGAACAGCTCTTCCTCTTATTCGAGTATCAACTTTGGTACTTGCTGTTGTTATATCATAGTTTGTAGTGGTTGCGCTACTATTTGGATAGTTTTTAGTAACCAATGAAACCCGTGTGCTGCCTGTTTGACTAATGAAATCAGGTATAAATCTACTAACCCTCATTACAAATTCACCGTCCCCTCTAAGGTCTGGCATTCCTACCACACTTCCTGTTGTACTTTTTTTCTGAGTAATATCAAAATCACCTGATTCAATATTTGCTAGGACAGCGGTAACCGAGCCTCCTGCATCTACTTGATCGGTCCCTGTTTCCTGGGCATAGTAATATGTAACTCCTGCCGTATTTCCAACGACATCAAAAGAAGCATTACTACTGGTATCATATTTAGTTGCATGAGGTTTATCAAAGATTGAGGAATCTTGCCACGCTGTTCGAGCTAAGCTTCCTGTTGTCCATACAGTTCTTTTAGAACCTGATTCAAGATAGTTATAAGTAACGACTCTATCAATTATATTAGAACCATTACTACAATAGAAAAAGTTTACTTCGGTAAAAAGGTTATTCAATCCACAGTTAATTAAATCTCTTGCCGTAGTATTAATATCATCATACACATAGTCTTCTACTAAGCAGGGTAAAGATTTTAATCTGCCATCGTATGCAAAGAATCCATTTTCAGACATCCAGTAAGCTGTGCCATCAACTTCAATCGCAGCATTCTTACCTATTAGTCCACAGTTAGTTCCAGCTATTTCAAAAGAAAATGTAAATGGTGCTCCAACAAAACGCATTAAAAATAATGCTTTATCGGTCCAGACATAAATTGCATCTCTACCTTGGACTGCGCCCATGATTTTAGAACCATCAGCAAGTCTTTGAGTACCAGCCGTATTATCGGCTGTTACCGTGTATGAATCTGTCCCAGTAATTTTTTCTTGATCAGAGAATCTTATATACATATCATCTTGGGTTGATGTGTCTCCAATTGTTGTTTCTGTTCCAAAAAATATTAAGTGTCTATCTGGTGTAGAAACTAACATATGTCTTGAAGCTGTAGGTGCATCAGCAAGTAGGGTAGCCCTAGTATTAGTTGCACCTGCTACTGAAGAGTCCCATTCAAAACATTTTCCGTTATAAATAAGTGCTATTAATTTTGTTCCATAATTATTTAAAACCCATAAGCCGGGATCAAGTGTAACGTCTTCAGAAGACGATTCGCCCCATGCTACATAGTCAGAAATATTGCTTACTGTTACTCCAGCAGTATGGGCTGCTCTTGTAGTTCCATTAACCGCACGCGCTCCTCCACTTAAAGTTCCTGTTGAGGTATCGTTATTTGTATAACTAATATCTTCTGAGCCAATTCTAATTTCTCCTGAATCTGGAAAAGCAGTTGAACTAGCTACGACTACAGTCGTAGTAGCATCGTCTGGAAGTGTTGTTGATAGAGTAGTCGTTGCAATACCTGAAGCAGTTCCGCCGAAGTTAGCAGTTCCCCATCCATAACCACCTAGTTGTTGATTAGGGCCGACATGGTAATAAGGACTGCCTGTTGCACTCCCTACATTGCTAGTGCTTCCAGTGGTTTCATTAGCGGCCATCGTTAATTCAATGGTAGTAGAAGTTGGAACTTGTGTAGCCTCAAAAACCTTGTCTTCAAAATCTGTAGTTTGAAAACTAGATCCTGTAAGTGTAGTTACACTACTAAAAGTTAAAAGATCTCCTTCCAACATGCCGTGTGGGGAGGGAAATGTTACTGTAACAGTTGGCTGTCCACTAGTTGTTGAAAAGTTACAACTAGCGATTGAAGTTCTTAATGGTGTGATATCATAGTAAGAACCAGCATAATATATATAAAGAACTTTACTTGTTCCAATAGCAGAATACTTTACTCCAGCGTTATTATCAAAGTGATGAATGGCTCTAGCTGGACCCGTTAATTTATCTGCACCTAATTGGTCCCAACCACCTATTTTTTCTGGAGTTCCATATCTAAATCGAACATTATCTCCCCCAAACCATTGTCCCTCTGCCCCGGTTTCGGTAACTTGTTTATTAAATCCTGGTAAAAAACCTAGTTTTTGTAACATATAAAATCCTGTTTAATAGGTAATATAACAGATTATATCAAAATTCAATAATTACTATAGCTCTAATAGCTCTAATTTAGATAAAGAACCAACACTGCCTTTAATAAAAATATTAAAAGCTAAACTAACCCTGGTATTTTTTCCCTTTTTTATTGATACTGAATGACTAACTGAGGAAGGAAACAGCATTATTTGTCCTGTTTTAATAGGGAGCCACCAAGATTCTGAGTTAAAAGAATTAAAGTTTTTTACTTCAGGCATAATCATATCGTAATTATTTTTATGGAACTCTACTTGATCAAACTTTTCATTGGCGTCCATATAGAGAACCCCTGAAACTAAAGAATTATGGTGTTGATGTTTAGGGTGGTGTTCATTAGTGTTCGTATAATTTAACCATGATTGTGTAATGTATGGTGTTATGTTATTTTTAGGAGATATAATTTTATCAAAATAATCTTTAATAACGATGTCTAATTCTTTTTTAAGGTTACTAAATTGCTTGGTATTGAGAATGTAACTATCATTAGATCTATAATTACCAGCATTTTTAACACGTTTTATTTTTTTAAAATTTATTTCTTTACTAGTAAATTTTCTATTTAATTCTGTGACATAAACAGGAGTAGCAAACAATGAATGAACGAACACCATATCAAATAAAAGTAGCTACTAACGCAATTCTTGCTCCAAATTTAGGGTACTCTTGATAGTGTGGTAAATTTTCAAAACAAACACCTTTACCTGCTTTATAGGGTATTTCTTTTATTACTTTCTTGTTTTTATCTACAAGAAAAGTATTACCACTCGACTCATTTAAATAAATAATAATTTGTTTGTGATAATAGTCATGATCTACATGGACACCACAGGTTTTATTTTTATTGGGTATCGTAATATTGTAAGCAATCCTTGTATAAAAATTTGGCTTCTCTCCTATGTTTTTACAAAAGTTATTTAAAATATCTAGTGTACTATAATAAGTTACATCATCAGTATTTATAGCATTTTTAAGGGCATCAGTTTCTTCTAGTCTTTTTAACACAACATGACAAAAAACAACATCTTTAGGTCTATCGTCAATTGTGCCTGGAAGTACTGTAGTGCCTTCTTGAAAAAAGAACGGAAAATTTTTACTCAAAACTGTGTCTTTAATAAACTGGTTGTTTTCCTTAGTTAAAAAATTTTGTTTTTCTTTGAAAAAAATTTTCATGTTTATTTATAAAGCTTAAAATTATAGGCTAGTGATATTCGTTTTTCATTACTTAAGTTCTGACTAACCGAATGAATTAAATTAGAATCGAAGATAACTAATAAACCCGGCTGAGGTTTTATACACATGGTAGAAAAGGTATATTCATTTTCGGGATTAAACAAATAAGTTTCTTTAGAGGGGGCAGGGTTTTTAAAATTTATAGTACCAGTTTTATCTGATCCTTGTAAAATATATACTGCTGAGATGTTTGAACCCATGTGATCATGGTTTTCTTGATAATCATATTTATCATAAACATTAAGCCAACTTTCTGAGCAAGCAACTCCCAAATGTCCGTGACCTATTTTTTTTGAAAAATCTGTAACTTCGGAAAATATAAAATTATTAATATCGTTAAATTTTTCATCTGAATGAATAGGGTATGTACCAAAAGTATTATAAAGTTTTGACTCCCAATTTTTACCACCTTTTTTATTTTTCTTTTTTATTTGAGTACAATATTTAATGAGATTTTTTTGTATTTTTTTATGTTCCTCATATACACTTATACCTAAAGGGATACTAAATATATTTCTTATGTTCATGTTTATCCTATTGTTGGGTTGTTAAAATTATTCATCTAAAATTTGATCCTGAACTCCACCCTACCAAAGAATTTCTTTCACCTTTAGTTACAGGAGTTACTTTATGTAATATAAAACTAGGAAAAGCCACTAGAGTTCCTTGTTCTTTATGTTTAAGAACATCTGGTTTTGGTGATTGACGCAGAAGTAAATCACCCCCTCTATATTTACTGGGTTTAGTTAGTTGTATTGAAAAAGATAATTTTCTTGCATGATTAGAATCATATCCTCTGTCTACATGCCAATCATAAAACTCATTTTTTTTATATTTAGTAAATTGAAAATCTTCTGGAAAACCATCTAAGTCGAAATTAAAAAAAGCTTTATTTAATTTTTCTATATAAGCGCTCACTTTTTCAAACACCCAAATACTTTCTTCAGACGGAGATATCCAAGAAATTTTTCCCATCCTGTTCTTTTTTTTAATTAATTTTTCATTTCCGACAGAAGCCTGTTCTACTATTTGTTTTTCACCAAGCTTTATTATTGCCTCACATTCTAAATCATTAAATACTTTTTCGTGAAAAGCATAATAATTAACACAATCTTTCTTTTGAAAAACCCACTTTGTTGTCATGATATTATCTCCATCTTGGTCCGGCTAAAAAAAGAGTAAAAGTTCTTCTTTCTCCTTCTGTTACTGGAGTAACTCTATGATTTAAATGTGATTTAAACATTAACAGTGCACCACTTTTAAAACCAGGTACCTCATAGGGCCTTTGTTGAAAGAGTTCAAATTTACCTCCACTATATTTTTTTTCAGAAAGATTAATTAATACTGTCCATTTAAGTTCAAAAATTGGGTTTTTGGCTTTATCTATATGCCAGCCATACTCAGATTTAACTGAAGAAGAATAAATGTTATAGTTTCCAGAATCCATTTTACTGTACTCATCAAAAAGATTGTATGAAAAACTTAGATTATTTCTGTGATAAACTTCGTCTAAAATAGGGTCGACATATTTACCACATTTTTTTAAAGGAATTAAAAAAGTTTTTACGTTTTTAAGTGAATCACCTTTAGGGTTTGTTGCATGCATGGTACGTGGTTCTACTATTTTACACTTTCTTTTTAGGAAATTATTAAAATTTTTAACTTGTTTAGGGGTATAATAATTATCCCATAACCAATAATCATAGTCACGCGTTGGTGAGTTAGATCTGTATACTCCTGAGTTTTCTACTTTCATACTTTTTAACAGTATATATGTATTTAAGTAAAATGTAAATAGTTTATGCTAAAGTATTGATCTAGATCAATTATGCTAAAGTATTGAATAGTTCCCAACTTAGATTTTCTTCATCCCAATAATAAAGCCAATCGTGAGTCCCTGCGGCATTTTGTGATTCTTGTTCAGCAGTAAAGCTTGGTCTGTCCCCTATTGGAGAAGTCCATTTAGAAGCACTGTTTGACATCACCCAACTAGGGAAAGGTTTTGGTGGCATAAAAATTTCAAGAACTGGGTCCCATGTAGAGCCCTTAGTTCCAAAATTGCCTCTAAGAGGTGTTCCACCAAGTCTATGTACATCTGCTACAGTATTATAAGAAGTTTGTAACCAAGTTCCTTCTTTTTTTAAAACATTTGCTATAAACTCTTGCCCCGCAGCTTCTGATGGTGCTACGTCATTGTGAATTACTATGCAATCTACTACATCGTTATTCGAATCTATTTTTGCAAAATGAGCCATTATGTTGTGTATGATCCTGACCCAGTAAATTTAAGTATTGAAAAATCACCACTTGTTGTGACTGTTGGAGAACCAGTTGTTGTTCCAGAATAACTTGCTGTGGGTACTTTTAATATAACAACACCGCTTCCCCCAGCAGCTCCACCATTACGGCCGCCCCCACCGCCACCGCCAGTGTTAGCTTGTCCAGCTACTCCTATGTCTTGTGTGCCATTGCCGGCTCCGCCGTCACCGCCGTTGCCTGCTGGTTGAGCACCAGGTGAATTGCTTCCAGATCCTCCGCCGCCACCAGCGTACCAGACCTGTGAACCTGTAATAGCATTTTGTGTACCTTGGCCGCCGTGACCAGAAGGTGCATCTGTACCATCTTGCGAGGCTCCTCCGCCACCGCCTCCAGCAAAACCGTACTGGTAAATTAGGTTAGCACCATTTCCGCCGTCGTTACCTTGACTTGGAGAAGTAGATGGTGTGTTTCCATCAGCTCCGCCAGGTTGATATCCTCCACCTGGAGAGTGTATGTTGCCGTGACCCCCGCCACCGCCTCCACCAGATCCGCCGGTTTGGCCTAGGGGATTATAAAATCCACCGCCTTGACCACCACGCGTGCTTGTAATTGTTTGAACAGAACCGCCAGCAACTGAAGAATCAGCCTGTGCTGCTCCTACTGTTACTGTTAAACTTTCACCAGAAGGGATGTCTTGTTGAGTGGAGGTTCTGTATCCTCCTGCTCCCCCGCCACCGCCTGTGAATGCACCACCGCCTGCACCTGCAACTACCAACATGATAATTTCATAAGGGGGGACAGCACCACCTCCTGCACCAAATCCTAGGACTTGATAACCAAAAGATTTACCTTTATTTGATTTTTTATTTTTATTTCCTTTGCCTTCGTCAACTAAAGGAAGATCTATTTTTCTCATACCTAACCTCCTTATGCGTCGTTAGCAGCGTCAGTAGTATAAAATAATTTGATTCCTAGTACTCGTGCATCACCAGTAAAGGTATCACTACCGTCAGCTGCATCTCTATATAATTGAAAAAATGTATAGTCATCGTCAGCAGGAGATCCGGCAATTGTCATTGCAGAACTAACTGCAGTCATTTGCACATCTTCTACAGTTCCGATTCCAGCATCTGTGACTTCTATAGCCGTTCCAAAAACTGCATCAGCTGTATCGCCTTCAGTACATGCTAATCCTTGAAGACCAAAAATAGCGTTTCCTGTATTAGTATTACCTGGACTCCAAAAAACTTGATAAGTTACTGTACCTAAATTCCATGATTTAGGCATCGCAATAGAAAACTGCGCATATTCAGCTGTACCTGCATCAAAATCTAAAACCTTTAATTCAGGTCTAGTTGCTGTAGTTTCAACTGCTTGTGAATCAGCTCCATTTGTAGTTGTGCCGAACATTGCTGCTGCTGGAACAAAAATAGTTTCTGTTCCTGCAATTTTAACCGCTGCTGTTCCTGATTTAAGAACACCAGATCCTTTCGGATTTAGATTTAAATCAACGTTTGTTTCACCTGTTGAAGAAATAATTGGACCGTTTCCAGTAGCTGCGTTAGCGAGTGTAATTTCATTAACTGCAGAACTTGTAGCTGTTAAAAGAGCTAATTCATTTCCGTTAGTATCTAAAATTGAAGTACCAATTTTAGGAGATGTTAAAGTTTTGTTTGTTAAAGTTTGTGTTCCAGTTAATGTTACATCTCCAGCTGGTAAAGTATCAATGTCAGGGTTAGTTCCATCATTTGCAGTAGCAAATACAAGAGCGTCACCTTTATTAGTAGTTCCAAAAGTAAAACTGTCTCCAGAACCAGAAACATATTTAAATTGAACTGTGTATGCTCCTGAAGTTGAATTTCTTAAAAAATAAAATGTTTGAACGTCAAGTGGTATAGTTACAATTCTGTTTCCTGTAATCGAACCTGTAAATTCTATCATTCTGTGTGCAAGAGTTGCACCAGTTGATCCATCAGAAACTGATAATGTAGTAGTGCCAGCTCCACCAGCTATATCTTGTGCTGTATAGCCACCAGCAAGTTGTTCAATAATTTGTAAATTAGTATTTGTAATGTCTCCCCATTGGCCGGCTTTTTCGCCAGTTACCATAAGTTCTACACCAAGACCGGTATATGATGATGCCATAATTTTGTTCTCCTATTAAGCTGCGTCTGTTACGTCTGTATAAGATGTATTTCCTGTAATGTCAACATCAGAAAAAGATGTATTGCCAGTAATATCAACATCAGCATACGCTAACTCTCCGAAACCTACAGTGTTTAAACTAGCAGTAATTGTCTGTCCAGTCAAGCCTACAGCCATCGCTGTTGGACTAATTGACCCTACGCCAGCAGTGAATGTTTGTGAAGATAATCCTATAGCCATTTCCGTGGGAGAAATAGATCCAACAGTAGCTGCAAAAGTAACTCCTGAAACATCTATAACTTGTGCGTCTGTCGCCTCTACTGATCCTACGTCAGCAGCAAATGTTACACCACTTATTCCTACTACGTCAGCCGGTAATATAGAACCTATTGCAGCTGTGGTTGTTAAACTTGCTAAACCTTGTGTATGATCGGCTCCATTATTTATACTTAGGGTTCCTAATCCAGTGCCCATGGTTACACCACTGACACCAAAAATCATATCATAATTAGTGGTTAATGAACCTACATCAGCGGCCATGGTTTGACCACTTATTCCAATTATACTTTCTGGTTTAAATGTAAATTCTCCACCCCATAGACTCTCACCGTAACTATGAACACCCCATCCATTTGGACCAAGTTCCATTGACATGGATAAACCATCAATTGCAACAGTGGTTGTATTTTCACCCCAGTTACCAACACCATACTCATCTCTACCCCAACCTGATTCAGATTGAGCGTAAGCTAGTGTACCTAAACTTGCTGAAAAACTAAAACCGCTAATTGAAATAACGGGACTATAACTGTCACCGTACGGCTCTTCACCCCATTGATCTCTACCCCAACCTTGTTCAGACTGAGCTACAACTTCTCCGATTGATGCAGAAAAAGATAGACCTGTAAGATAAGCAGTGTCGTCATTCAATTGGCCCCACTCACCATTACTCCAAGCATCCGCACCCCAACCTCTATCGGGCGAACCAATTACTTCACTAGAATTATAAGAAACAGGTACAGGAAAACTTGTTGAAACAGGAACTGTTGTAACGTTTTGTTGTCCCCAATCACCTTGGGACCAGGTGCTACCGGATTCTCCCCAACTATTAGCCATAAGGAATTACCTCCTTATGCCGTCAGTCTCAGGATAGCGGAAGTTGCGTCGTTAGTTGGAAATTGAATTGTAAATGTTCCAGAAGAAACTGTTTTGTCTCCTCCAAAAGCTACTATACAAACTGCGTCTGTAGTAGACGATCCAGTTGCAGTAGTAGTATTATAAATCATACAACCATTTGCTGTGAACGATGCAGAAGTCCAAGATATGTCAGAAAAATCTGTAAACGCAGTTGTAGAAGTTAAACCTACACCAGTATTAGTTAGCGCTTTTCCACCTGCTGTGTAAGCAGTTCCGGACGTGTTTGTAATTTCGTTTGAAGTTGAATAGTCAGTTGTACTTGCACCTAAAGATGCTGAACTTGTGAATAGTGCTATTTTAAAAGTGTCTCCGCCTGATGATGCGAAACTGTGTTTACCTTGTAATAGTTCTTGTTTGAAACTAGAACAAACTGCTGATGTTATTGCCATAAAATTTTCTCCTTATTATGGAGACGGTGAGTTAACTTTTATTCTAACTGTTCCGTCAGTATAATCGTCTCGTCTTCGTCTTCCCAATTGCATTCCTGCAAACTGTTGTATAGCATTTTTATACTTTTGTTCGTACAATGTCAACATATCCATTGGACCTTTTAAAAATCCATATGCTTCCACTAGGCAGGCGTATAATAAGCCCTGAGGGAAATAAGTACTTAAATAAGTGTTGTTATTATAACCAGTCCCAGATCCAAGTCCATTTGGAAATTTGTTGTAATAGACCCTAAATTTGTAGTTAGCATCAGGAGTTGGAGCAAAATACATACCTCCAGATGAAGTATCTGTAGTATTGTCAGCGCCCCCAAACATCGCATAATATTTAGGAAATCCTGTCACTGAATTAGTGGTATCTGTAGGTGATTGAATAGTTCCGTCAGGACCATATTTTCTATCTACAAATTCTGATAAATAAGTTTGGTCTTTTTTCTCTAACCATTTTCCATTACCTTCAGTATTAGATGTTGATTCAAATACTTCAATACCTCTGATAAAAAGACATCCTGCTGGTGCATTAAGAGTATTGTCATCTGCAACTAATGTTCCTTCTTGAACATATCTCTCAGAGTCCATAGGAAGCTCTTGATATATTCTCATCTCAGCAGCCATTATAAAACCATCTACAATAGTAGTTGTCAAAACATCGGACCCAACTTCAGTATAATCTCTTATCGCTGTAGTTAATGTACTGTAATCGTATTTTTTAACCCCTGACATTATAAACTCTCTATGTTAAGAGGACTAATAACACAATTGAATCCTCCCCCTGTTGCAGTGCCTGTTGCAGCACTTGGTAGTGTTAATGTAAAACTATTATAATCTGTTACCGTTGTGTTAGCATCGTTAACATAACTTGTTCCTACTAAAGAAGCAACTTTAAATGACCCGTAGACCGTGGCTCCGGAATCATGGGAACCGGCAGTTGTAGAAGGTGGTGTATATCCTCTGTAAACAGAAGATGTACCACGCGTACATCCAGTTAAATTATTAGACGATCTTCCAGTGTATTGAATAACTTCGTTTTGATATGTTCCAACTTTTAAAGGGTTACTTGTATCTGATGAAGTTAAAAGTTTTTGAATCATAATAAATCCAGCAGTTGGAAAATTAGAACCATCGGTTAATGTTATTGTAGTAGCACTATCTGTAATATCGCCATTTAAAGTTGTTTGTAGTTGAAACTCATCAACTGTTACTCCAGCAACATCTTCTTTCACTGCAGTAAATCTTAAAACATCATTTACCTGTAATGATCCTTCAGGAAATGAAATCGTTAAAGTTGTGTTAGATGCAGTTGTAAAAGGATTGAAAGGTAAAAAGTCCTGTGTTCCAAATTCTGTTCTAGCTGGTCTTGCTCTTTGTAAAGCTTGTGGATCAGCACTTGTAGGTTTTGGTTCTAGTTGTGGAGATTTAGGTTCATATTCAGAACGATGGACCCATGCACCAGTCCATTCTCTAACCATTTCATTATATGGAAATGCCATACCTGATCTATCAGAAATTGATAAAGCAAATTTACCTTGTGAAAAAGTAGTCATTAACTAATCCCCGGATAATAAATTTTAGGTGATATGTAGGTAGAATTAGAAGAACCATCTTCATCTTCTGCTCTTAATAATTCATCCTCATATAAAAGTTTTAATTCTTGTGTTCTTTGCGGAGCATACTTAACTGATAAATAATAGGCTAGACCTGCAATCATACAAGGTATAAATCTATATGGTACATCAGTTGCATTTGTATAAGCACCAACATCATCAATTCTTTTTGTATAATAAAAATTAATGTAGTTTCCATCTTGAGCCGCACCTGGAGTTAAATATAAAGTCATAGTAACTTTATCTATAAATCTTTGAACCCAGTATTGAGTAGGAAGACCACTGGCAGTTTTATTTGAAAATCCTTGATATTGTGATCTACTAATTTTTGTCATTGGAGTATCAACCGAAGTTGATTTTACTCTATAGTCCGCTTCTTGAATGTCTGTCATACCAACTGGAAACTGTAATACGGCATCAGAAGTACTATGAGTAGCTGCTGTGCTACCATTAATCCCTCTAGTGCATCCAGTTAAATTTAAACTAGAAATTCCTGTGTATGAAATTTGTTCGCTATTAATAGTTATTACACCACCTGTTGTCGGCATACCTGTAACTGAAGCAACCCCAATTGTAGCAACACTTGCATTTATTCCTCCAGATAATGTAGTTGAAATTCCACTAGATGTACCATCAGCTGGTGATCTATAAAAAGTGTAAACAGCTTGGCCATCTACTAATGCAATGTTTTGATTTTTAACTTCCCAAAATTGAAGTCCTCTATTACCCCATTCAGAAAATAAAATATTTAATGATCTTCTAGCGGTCTTAAGCTGATGTCCAGCTGTACCTTGCATACCAATACGTTCGTATGCATCTTCTATAATTTCGTCTATGCCTAGGTTCTTATCGAAAACATAAGAGCCAGATGTTGTATTTGCCATCTATGCCCCTATCCATAATA
>Ga0209756_1003358_pt1 | contig 13046 bp, 14 predicted proteins | sample ETNvirenome_6_85_FD_184071 | JGI IMG/M metagenome (GOLD analysis project Ga0209756, IMG submission 184071) | Marine viral communities from the Pacific Ocean - ETNP_6_85 (SPAdes) (version 3) | ecosystem: Environmental > Aquatic > Marine > Oceanic | place: Pacific Ocean | collected 2013-06-19
AAAAGAAGCAGAACTTAAAAGAATTGTAGATGAGAGCTATAATGATCCTGAGAAGTTGGCAAGAGAATTAGCCGAAGCATTTGGAATAGAGTATGGTTAGAAAATTATTATCCCTTTATTTGGTTGCATTTTTAGTCTGTCCCGTAGCAGCATTTGCAGCTGAGGTGGAGACGCACCCTGATTATGTGGTTCTTCCCATAGAGGCGGGAGACATTGTGCCTTTTGATGGCATTTTATTATCGCTAGATGCAGCCGGCAAGGTTTTGACAGAGAAGCAATTTGAAGATGCGGAATGCGATCTTCGTGTTGAATACGAACTACAACTTCAATCAGAGGCATTCCAACTACAGTTAGACTATAAAGATATCGAACTTACTTCATGGAAAGATAAGTACGAATCAATGATGATTCTTAAGAGTGCAGAAATAACAAGACTCCAGGAATTTGCGATGCAACCAAAGCCGGCTGACGGTCCCTTATTTGTTGCGCTCGGCTTTGGCATCGGAACACTTACCTCATTGGGAATTTTTGCGATATCAACCGAGCTGGTGCAGTGACCGACAAACAAGACTACGTCGCCAGCCTAGAGAAAGCCATCTCGCAGAAGTATGGGGAAGATACCGTCGACAATCCGAAGCGCTTCTGGAATGAAGATAAGGAAAAGGATTACATCGCCCAGTCACAAGAGGAACAGCGCAAGTTTGCCAAACTGGCTGAATCCCAAGACAAAGTAGAACAAGACGGATTTTTAATAAACAAAAAACTACTTACTAGAGATCATAATAGGACTTGTCCTGTTTGTTCACGATATTCTTTTCATCCCCGTGATGATTTGTATATGAATAAGTTTGAAGCTTGCTTCGGGTGCTATATACAATATATTAAGGATAGAGAAGACAGATGGACAAGTGGGTGGCGACCTAACGAGGAAAAATAACATGGCGACAGTATACGAAATTATTCAAGGAATTAATCAAGCAGCTGCCAACGGCTCCTGGGACGGCGCCCACGAGGCATCATTACAAGCCGATGGCAAAGCCCGCGATGCTGGGCTCAAGCGGCAAAACGGTCACTATATTAATGACCGCCGCGTGATGGATGGCTTTGGTGTTAAATTCCATGGTCCAATCCTGCGGGTTATATACCAGTCAGAAACAAGGATTAAAGAAGTCCAAGACAAAGGTTTTGAAGGCGACGTCGAAGGCCATATTCACGAGATAGTTAAGTTCCTTAAGAAAGAATACAAAGCCATCACCGGTAACACATTGACCCTCACAAAGGAAGGTGACTCTCACATCCTGGTTCAGCGTATATCTAACTACCGCACCGATGTCCAGGCTCACTGCGATTATCGTATCGGCGGCTTGACAGATACTGTGGAAGTCAACAAAGGCAGCGACGAAGATCGCCTCGATTCCGCAATCCGTGATTTTCTTTCAATGGGGAGAGATAAAGCCAAAAAGCCTTCTAATGTGAAGATTTAATAATGGCAACTCTTACCAAAAAAGAGATATTAAAAGAGATTGTTAAAGCCGGTAAAGATCCGACTTACTTTACCACAAACTATTGTCGCATCTCCCACCCTCAGAGGGGGCTTATTCCGTTTAAAGCATACGACTATCAAAAAAATCTGCTTGTAGATTTCAATGATTACCGGTTTAATATTATTCTTAAAGCTCGCCAACTGGGCATTTCAACCATCACAGCAGCCTATGTCGCATGGCTAATGCTTTTTCATCGCGACAAGAATATTCTTGTTGTTGCAACGAAGCTCCAAACTGCAACGAACCTTGTTAAAAAAGTTAAAGCGATTATTAAGAACCTTCCCCACTGGATGCGGATCTCAGAGATCACAGTAGATAATCGCACGTCATTTGAACTTGGTAACGGATCCCAGATTAAAGGGTCCTCGACCGCCGGTGACGCCGGTCGATCTGAAGCTTTGTCGTTGCTAATCGTTGATGAGGCTGCTCACGTTGAGCGTCTAGATGAATTGTGGACCGCTCTATATCCCACTCTGTCCACGGGTGGTCGCTGCATTGCTCTGTCTACTCCTAATGGCGTAGGGAACTGGTTCCACCAGAACTGTGTTGAAGCTGAGAACGGCAGCAACGATTTCCACATGACCACGCTTATGTGGGACGTCCATCCGGATCGTGACAAGAAGTGGTTTGAAAAAGAAACCATAAACATGTCGAAGCGCCAGATTGCGCAAGAGCTTCAATGTAACTTTAATGTATCTGGCGAGACAGTTGTTCACCCCGACGATCTGCAGTGGTATCTAGAGCGGTCAGCAACACCAGAGTATAGAACCGGATTTGATCGAAACTATTGGATCTGGGAAAAATACGACCCCGAGAAAACATATTTAATCGTTGCCGATGTTGCACGAGGTGACGGCAAGGACAATAGCGCCTTTCATATCATTCAACTGGAAGACATGCGTCAAGTAGGTGAATATATTGGAAAACCCACACCTGATGACTTTGCCGAAATTCTTTACAGCGTTGCTGGGGAATATAATAATCCTATGGTTGTGATAGAAAATAACAATATTGGGTTTGCAGTACTTAAAAAACTTCAAGATAAAGAGTATCCTAACTTATACTATTCTACTAAGGGAGACCATCAATATATTGATCCGGTAACTGCGCAGTGGCAGTCTAATGTAATTCCGGGCTTTACAACCTCTTCTAAAACTCGACCATTAATCGTTGCCAAGATGGAAGAGTTTATGAGAAATAAACTAATTACCATTAACTCTAGCCGCCTGCTATCAGAAATGAAAACATTTATTTGGCACCATGGTCGACCACAAGCAATGAGGAGTTATAACGATGATTTGGTTATGTCGTTTGCAATTAGTTGTTGGGTGAGAGACACTGTGATTGTTGAAAGTCAAAAAGACATAGAATACAGTAAGAGCTTCTTATCTGCTATTAGCACAGCTACAACTAATATTTCTACGACAATACCGGGGATGACCGGGCACAAAGTGACAAAAGAGAGCATCAGAACAGAAGAAGGTAGAAGCTTTAACGAGCAATATCTTGCATTGATCAAGGGCTAGAAAATGGCGAAAAACGAAAAGAACCCAAGAAACCCAGCATCTCCGCTTTTTAAAAGGCTAACGCGCCTTCTATCAGGCCCGATTGTTAATTACCGCACTCAAGTCGCTCGGCAAGATCGTCGCAATAATTTAGATAAGTATCGTAATCGCTTCCGTTCAATGAGCGGACAAGAGTTTAGGCGCTCGGATAGTAACTATTCTCAAAATTATAATATGATGACTTCGGCCGCGTTCCGTAACCAGAACAGGGCTGAGAGATATATTGATTTTGAACAGATGGAATACATGCCAGAGATTGCATCGGCTTTAGATATATATGCTGATGAAATGACTACCTCAAATGAATATGATCGTTTGTTAAATATTGACTGTCTCAATCACGAGATCAAGACTATTCTTGAATCACTCTTCTATGATGCTCTGAACATTGAGTTCAATTGCTTCGGCTGGGCGCGCTCAATGTGCAAGTATGGTGACTTCTTCCTCTACCTCGACATTGATGAGAAGCTTGGCATCACCTCTGTTATCGGAATGCCCAATAACGAAGTCGAGAGACTCGAAGGCATGGATGATTCCAATCCGAATTATGTACAGTACCAGTGGAACGGCGCAGGCATGACGTTCGAAAACTGGCAGGTTGCACACTTCCGCATTCTTGGTAACGATCGCTATTCTCCATATGGGACATCGGTCCTCGACCCTGCACGCCGCATCTGGCGCCAGCTTGTCCTCCTAGAAGATGCGATGATCGCGTATCGAGTTGTTCGCGCCCCTGAGCGACGAGTCTTCCATATTGATGTGGGTAACATTCCTCCACAGGATGTTCCTCAATATATGGAAAAGGTTAAGACCGAGATGAAGCGCAACCAACTTGTTGACCCCACTACTGGACGTGTTGACCTTCGATATAATCCCCTGTCACTAGAGGAAGATTATTTTATTCCTATGCGTGGCAACGTAGGGTCCGATATTAAATCGCTGCAGGGCGCGTCGAGCCTTAATGACATCGACGACGTTAAATACTTGCGCGATAAGCTTTTTGCAGCCATCAAGATTCCGCAGGCATACCTTACCAATCTTGAAGGCGCCGACGAAGACAAAACCACGCTCGCTCAAAAAGATATTCGTTTTTCTCGAACTATTCACAGGCTTCAGAGATCTCTAGTTTCTGAACTTGAAAAGATGGCTATCGTTCATCTTTACACTTTGGGGTACAGAGGACAGGATTTGCTCTCCTTCAAAATTACTCTCAACAACCCTTCTCGCCTCGCCGAACTACAGCAACTCGAGTACATGAAGACTAAGTTCGATACGGCAACTGGCGTCCCGGAAGGGGTTTATAGTAAACGATGGGTTGCTCGCAATATTCTTGGTATGACAGATACAGAATTCCTGCGCAACCAACGCGAGACATTCTATGATCGCAAATATCAGCAGGCGCTCGAAGGTCTTGCCGAAGAGGGCGCGATGGAAGAAGCTGGCGGCGGACTGGGAGAGCTAGGAGGCGGTGAAGATTTGGGACTTGGCGGCGAAGAGCTGGGCGGCGAGGAGCTAGGCGGTGAATTTGAGCCCGGTGCCGAAGAACTAGAAACTCCCGAAGGAGAGGAAACAGCCCTGCTGGCAACACCCGGACGGAGGGAAGATAACCCCACTCGACATGAGGGCGCGCCCCATAAGCCGGTCAAGTCTGACAAGAGAACAAAATTTTCTCCAGGACCCATGAGACGCCAAATGAAAAACACTGCAATTCCAGAGGCTCCAGTCTCGCGGACATCGCGCACTCGATTCCCGGGTAAGACTTCCTTGGCGGCGCTTAGAAGCAACATTGGTCTGGAAGAACAACAGAGACCTACTTATAGTAAAGACGAGGCTGTTTTGTTTGAAAACACAACAAAGGTTAGACGGCTAGTGGAACAAATGGAGAGTAAAGAGGGACAGAAAGATGAAACATAATAAGAAAAGAAATACTGCTTTTATTTATGAAACTCTCTCTCGGGAGCTAACAAAAACCATCATAAACCAGAACAGAGAAAGAAAGTCATCGCTCGTCGCGCTTGTAAGAGAACACTTTGGCGCCTCATCGGTGCTTGCTACGGAATTAAATCTTTATAAGATTCTTCTTGAGTCTGACAATATGCAACTGAAAGTCGCAGAGAGAATGCTGCAAGAAACAAAGTTTGCACACTCCCAGATAGATAGTCATGCTGTATTTGATGCACAGTCTAGAATTATTGCTGCTATTAATAAAAATCTAGGACAAGAGGTATGGTCAACTTTTGTTCCCAACTTTAAGTCGTTGGCTTCAGTTAATGCAATCTTTAATACAAAAATGGCAATTAAGAAGAGGGTCTTATTCGAGCAGAACATTATTGAGAAGATGACTGCTTCTAAAGAACTAAATGAGTCCGAAAAGCTAAAGACTATTGATAATATCACTTACAACTCATTTATTAAGAAGTTTAATAGTAAGTACATAGACCTGCTTCAAGAGCAGAAAGATCTACTTAACCGCTACATCACCAGTTTTGCAGATGACGGGTTTGAGCTTCGCGTCTATCTTAATGAGGAACTTGCTCGTCTTAAGATACTAATAGCAGAAACTAAAGAAACTATACAAGAGACACTAATCATTCAAAAGCTCGATGGCGTCGCCGAGTACCTCGAAGAGTTCCGCAAGCGTGAGTTCACAGACACGGACCTTAATAAGGTGCTGAAGACACAAGAATTAGTCCAGGAGCTAACGACAAATGATTAAAATCAAAATCGGGGGACCCCACGCTACAGTAGAACTCCAGGCTAGAAAGGCTCTAGATGGTTCGCTGCTTATCATGGACCACCAGAAAATTGATATTGCTATCGTCCCCGCCTCTATGAAGGTTGCCACCTTTCCTAAGACAACAGCCACAGAAGATGTTTATGACTTTCAAAATCGCCTTCTTGAACTTTTAGCCGACAGAGGTATTGTTGATCGAGCGTCCATCCAGGGAGGAAATGTTTTTCGATCTCTGGAGGGCACCATTTTTGAAAGCGAAGATCCTAATTCTTTACAGGCACTCACATATGTGATCGCAGAATTCATTGAGGTTGAAGCCGAGCATGAGCGCGTTGCCGATCAATATGAAAAAGATCTTGAAGACATGTTTGTTCATCCGGACGACCGTGATTCAACTGAATATGGCGAAGTACCTCAGCATGCCGAGAAGGGCTCAATGCGCCCGGGCTACTACTACTATCCATTAAGAAATCGATATTAAAGTGCAATTACTATATTTTATACTTGCCTCTTTCGGCATGACCTTTATTATTGTCTACAGCTCTATATTCCATCGTGTCCGTCACGCTGCAACAAAATTCCACTTCACCGGAAGTCTCATTCACTGTCCACTTTGCACAGGATTTTGGGTAGGAGTCTTTCTTTGGGGCGTAAGTCCGTATACTGAACTATTTACTTTCAGCAACAGTTTGGTGACTGCATTTATTTGTGGTTGCATAAGCGCTGCCACATCATACAGCTTAAGTATGATGATAGGGGATTCCGGCATCAATGTGATGCATCTAGGAGGTGAATGATGAAAAAATGGATGATCCAGCCAGTTCGACGTTGCTGCTCAGGCAGTTGACTACTTTAAAAGGAATAATATAATGGCTCGCAGAAAAAATGTAAAACGAATAGACCCGAGATACTTCTTGCACGAGACGGTAGATCGCGGAGAACTTGAAGAGGAACTTGACGAAGGCTTCTTTGATGCAGTGGGCGATCTAGCTTCCCGCACAGGAATCCTTGGTAACCGCGGCGAGCTTGAAGAGGGCACTGAGCCCAAAGAAGAATCCCTCTTGCGCATGCTGTGGGACATGCTCATGACGAAGAAGTACGACCGCTACGACGAGCGCGATCCTGTTACCTACGAGCGCGAACGAGACCGAGAAGACGACAAAGAACAGGCAGCCAGGGACATGTCGACCCGCCAGCGCGGCGCGGAGACCGACGCGCCAGAAACGTACGGGCGTCCTCATGCCCTAAAGACACGGGACACAGTTACAGAAGCCAAAGGTCCCCCGCAAGCTCTCGGCCGATGGGCGGAGATGTTTCCTAAGGCTGCAGATGCTCTTGGCGCCGTCCTCGCAGCCCTCGCCGGCGAAGAGATCCCAGGCGTCGTCAGGGGTGCACACGACAGGACTCCCGAAGAACAAGCAGCCGCAGCTGAGCGTCAGGCGACTGCCGTTAAGGCGCGAGGACCCAGACCCCCCAGCACTTGGGGCAAGTACGAAGAAGGAAAAAAGAAATAAATAAAATGTCTCAACTTCTCCGAGAATACTATGAGCTTTGCGAAGGCGGTGTCTGTCAGGATTTACTGACGGAAGCGGAGAAAGGCTTCGTGCGCGAAGGGGGCATGATGCTGACCGGAAAACTCCAGGAAGCCGATGTACAGAACGGCAATGGGCGTGTCTACCCCTTAAATGTCATGGAGCGCGAAGTAAAGCGCTACAGAGATATCGTTGAGGACCGTCGCGCCCTCGGCGAACTTGATCATCCTGACTCTTCTATTGTTAACTTAGCTAACGTGTCCCATATGGTTACAGAAGTTTGGATGGACGGACCGTCAGTTATGGGCAAGATTAAAGTACTCAACACCCCCTCAGGACAAATCCTCCGAGCCCTAGTAGAATCGGGAGTTAAGACAGGGATTTCTTCTAGAGGAATGGGCTCCGTGAAAGAACAAATGGGGAAGACAATTGTAGAAGACGATTTTCAATTAATCTGTTTTGATATTGTATCCGAACCCTCTACCCCGAATGCATTTATGTCTTTGTCTGAGAGCAAGCTCATGAATAAACGAGTTGAGAAGAATAACAAAATTATTAAGTTGATGAATGAAATTATTGGCGAGCAATGAAAAAGTCAGAGTTCAAGAAAATAATCAAGCCAATTGTTAGTGAATGCATCCAGGAATCATTAATGGAAGATGGGTTGATTTCCGGCATTATTGCTGAGGTTGTAAAAGGCATGTCTGCTGGACAGTCTATCGTTGAAGAGAAGGCTCCCCGCCCGGACCCGGCGTTCGAGCGGATGCAAAGGAATGCGTTTACCGAGACACAGGCAGTCAAACTTCAAGAACATAGAAGTAAATTAATGTCTGCTATTGGGGGGGAAGGTTTCAATGGTGTCAATCTTTTTGAAGGTACGACGCCCACCCCTTCGGAAATGTCCCCAACACAACAGAGCAGCCCATTAGCGGGTCATGCGCCGACTGATGCCGGTATTGATATTGATAATTTGTTTGGCACTGTGGCTGTTAATTGGAACGCCCACATGACTGAGATGAAGAACGGGAAGTAGGTACACGGTGGCGATAAACGTTAAAGTAGAGTTGCGCCGGGGAGAATCCTCCGAAAAGCTTATTAGAAGGTTCAATAGGAAATGCAAAAAAGAAAAAGTAGTAGAAACCTATCGAGCCAAAACCGACCACTATATTAAACCATCGGTTAAGAAAAAACTAAAGTCAGAGAAAGCGCGCCGAAATGAGCGTAAGTTACAAAGAAAACGCGAACAAAAATTGTTTAGATAAAACAGTATTGTGGTATCTATTTAGTAGACGGAGATAGAAAATGGCAACTTATAACTATAAACCAGGACTGGGCAACGGAGCATCCTACGAAGTATCAGGAGTTCCCTATGCTAAGGGAGCTGTTAATGCCATGGCAGATGGGGGCGCAGTAGTAAGCTTCCCTCGCGTAACTCGTTGGGTAGTTATAGCCAACAATCCTGGCGGCGGCAACCTTAAAGTGGGGTTTTCCCAAGGTGGTGTTACCACTGGTAATGCTTTCATCGAAATCCCGAACCAGTCGGTATCGCCGCGGCTGGAGCTAAAAGTGACCGAAATCTGGCTTTCCGGATCTTCCAACGTCGGAGTCATGGCAGGACTCACAGGAATTGAGACCACAGCCATTGATAATCCCGCGGTATCTCCTTCCGGGTCCAACTGGTCTGGTTCGTTAGCTGCTCGGGTAGGCTAAGGGGAAATAAACACCCTGAATAGCGGAGGCAGCTGATGGCAGATCCAAAAAATAAATGGGACCAGCCGGCGGCTCCTCCTCCTCCCATGTTTCTGGGTAAAAAGGAGCGCGACTTAGTTAAACAAATTAATGATGAATTATCTGAACGCGTTTTAGGGCAAACCGTTGCCTATTATTCGATTAGTATGGAAGATTCAAATTTTAATACCACCTATGGTGAAGCTATAGACAAAGTTACGCTTCCGCCCGTCAGAGTGTATGCCTATGTTGTCGTGGAAAACGAACAGACGAATGACCGATATGGGTACGAATATCAAAGTAAGTTAACAGTTAATTTTCATGAACGGCGCTTAACTGAAGATCAGAATTTGTTCGTGCGCCCGGGCGACTTCATTCAATATGGAGATTTGTTTTATGAAATTACAAAGACCTACAACGACACAAGATACTATTTTGGACAGGTTGAACACAAGTTTCAAATCAGTGCCGAGTGCGTAAGAGCGCGCCAAGGCGCATTTCGGGTGCAGCAGAGCATATCGAGACCATCTTAATCGGCTCTTTTAATATATGGGCAACTTTCGTCACTCCATAGGTAACACACCACCCTTTTTACTTTGAGAGCACTATTTAAAAGAGCAGGAGTATAATTTAATGGCAATTACATCCCAAGGTTGGGCTTTTGTGTCTGGGAGCGGCAACGATGTTGTCGGCGGCTACGACACAAATATTCAGTTTAATAGCAATGGAGCGCTGAGTGGTTCCTCAAACCTCACTACAGATGGAAGCGGATCTCTTTCGGCTTCGGTTAATATTTCGGCTTCTGCGTTTTATGGTGATGGCGCCAACCTAACGGGTCTTACAGCTAGCGCCGTTAACGTCGCAGACGGACCAGAGCAAGCCATCCAGTTTAGGGTAGACACTCCCGTCTCAGGCGAGATCTCGGGATCTGCTGCTTTGATGTTCCTTACAGCCAGCAGCACTTTATCTGGCACATACGCAGCATTTACAGCCGTAACTGCTAGCGCCATCGTGGGCGGTTCACCGCTGTCAATTTCTTCATCTGCCACCACCGTTACTGGCTCCTTAACTGTTACTGGCTCCTTAACTGTTACCGGCAGCCTTATAGTCTCAGGAAGTAATACGATTACCAACTACGGTGCGTTTACGTCTAATGAAGCTGGTGGAGATTACGATTTCCGTGTCGAATCAAGCACTAATACAAATATGCTGTTTGTCGATGGAGGATCTGATAGGGTTGGTGTTGGCATTGGAATTCCTTCGGCTTCTCTTCACATTTCATCTTCAGCCTCCGAAGCACTACTTCGGGTCGAGACCGTCGGCGGAACAATATTTGAGGTTTCTGGCTCTGGACTTGTTACGGTTACTGGCGATCTTAGCGTATGTGCTGGAACCGCCTCAATCGCCCACCTTAGCGGCTGCTCGCCAATTCAGGTGCATGCGCCGCTATCATCTTCGCAGCCCATTTCTGCTTCTAGTTTTATTCTTCCTGTCGGAAGTGGATCTTTTTCCGGGTCAAATGCGATCTTCACTACAGTTAGCGCTAGCAATATTGTTGGTAATTCGCCCCTAGTACTTTCAGCATCGACGATTACTCTATCTGCCTCAACTATAACCCTCGGCACCGGCTGTTCAGATGTCGTAACGGTGGATGCTCAACTGAGTGCAAGTTGTGGTCTTTCTTCTTCGTTCATTATTCTAGACCCCACGTCAGGATCCCTCGCAGGCGCTGGCAGCTACCTTGGATTAGATGCCAATAACAAGGTGATTGTTACATCTTCTGCTGGCGGCGGTGGCACCCCCGGTGGTTCCGATAAACAAATACAATTTAATGACGGCGGCTCTTTTGGTGGCGATAGTGGACTTGTATTTAACAAAACGACAGACACTTTAACAATTGGTGGCGATCTTAGCGTTTGTGCGGGAACTGCCTCAATAGCCCACCTTAGCGGCTGCTCGCCAATTCAGGTGCATGCGCCGCTATCATCTTCGCAGCCCATTTCTGCTTCCAATTTCTATGTGGCTTCCGGCAATTCCATCTTCTTTGATGGAAGTAGTGAGACGTTTAAGATTGTCAACAATGGTCAAAACCTAGACATCAATGGCGCCAACATTATATTGAATGGCGCCGTCTCGGCTTCTGCAAATGTTTCAGCCTCAGCTTTCTACGGCGACTTCTATGGCAACAGTCTTATAAATAACTCCGGACACCTCACCATTCAGAATACGGACGCTGGAAAGAAAATCATCAACCAGCTCGGCAGCAATGACTCAAATACCTCATTCCAGATACGCAACTCCGACGGCAACGCATCTCTTGCGGTAGATGGATCCGGCAAACTTATTTTTACCCCTACGGGTATATTACAGATTAGCGCCGCTGGGGTGCTTTCTTCGTCTGCTAACCTTTCTGCTTCGGCTTTCTACGGCGACGGCGCGAACTTAACAAATGTTGCTTCTACGCCCTCCCCGGCAGGCTCTGATAAAGAAGTTCAGTTCAATCAGAATGGTGCCCTCAGCGCCAACGATGGTTTTATATATACTGGCTCTGGCAGCATTTCAATTTCTGGCTCTGACAGCGGCAACCCCGAGGCCGCTATTAAATTCTGCGACGGCGAGGTTCAGCTTTTTCGAGAGGATGATGTCGGTGAAGGCGACAGCTGGTTCAAGATGTATAATGCGGCCGCGGGCGGACTTATTCAGATTTCCGCCTCCGCAGCTGTCGTACTTCAGGGCGGCGAGGGATCTGACGCCGGCATCAGTGTTGAAGCCAGTAACTTTATAGTGATGGATGCAAATGAGGATACCATATTCTGGGTTCAAGATGAGAATGGGTGTGCCGTTGTTAACGAGCGCCTGGGAGTTAACATTGATACTCCTCTCATCGGCTTAGATGTACACTATAGTGGTACCGCCGGAGGCGCCGGTCGCCCAGAAACTCTTTCAAACGATACCGGCGGCGGCGAGGTTGTGTATTTTGGCACTGCTTCTGCGGGCTTGTCGACAGGGGGCATTTATTTTCTAAATGAAGATGGTGGCTGGCAATCAGTGGATGCGTCTGTTACGGGAAGCGGCCACAACCAGCTTGTGGGAATAGCCTTGGGGGCGAAACCCGCCGGCCACGGAATACTTATAAAAGGTTTCTTCGATGTTCACACTTTCTACTCGGGATCCTTTATAAAAGGCGGACCCATGTATATCCAGTCTAGTAGCGTCGCTCGAACCGAGATAGAAGGCGGATGCTTAAGTGGCGCTGCCCCGGCCGAGTCTGATTCCTATGTTAGGGTTGTGGGCTACGGAACCGACACACCAAATGTGATTTACTTTAATCCGGACAGCACATATATAGAGTTGTCATAAAATGTCTACGACTACGGGATTTAAAATTTCAGGGATCGACATTTACGATATGAAAACTCTTTCGGGGGTTGAGGTTGTCAGCGACTGGGCAGTTGTTAAAGAATTTGATTTTACACAAGCTAGTGGTACCGCATTTGTAGACGGCACACCTCAAGCCTTTGGGGGAGTCAACTGGACAGCCGAGAATCTGTCAGATTACGGCGGCGCCGACTCGTATATACAGTTTGTTCCGGGTACGGGGCTTGTTTGTCATGTTACTGGATCAACAGGCAACGGCACTATGAACATTTATCACACAAATGTTACAGCGCCGCTTCTATCGGCTAGCGTTTCTGACATAGTTACTGATTTTGATGTGATGGACACGCTATGTTTTCAGTTTCTCGTGACCAGTTCAACTAATAATTTCCCCGACGTCGTCGACGCGACATGTGTTCCCTGTGCTCGTATGTTTATAACGGCTGGACAGGCGGGAGCCGCCTCTGGCCCCGAGTGGTTCGCGAATTTCTCCGTCGAAAAAGCGGACGCGACTATCATGTATCGCACCACCCGATGCGGTGGTTCGGCTACCGCCGACACCGGC
>Ga0209756_1003366_pt1 | contig 13031 bp, 14 predicted proteins | sample ETNvirenome_6_85_FD_184071 | JGI IMG/M metagenome (GOLD analysis project Ga0209756, IMG submission 184071) | Marine viral communities from the Pacific Ocean - ETNP_6_85 (SPAdes) (version 3) | ecosystem: Environmental > Aquatic > Marine > Oceanic | place: Pacific Ocean | collected 2013-06-19
GACGATTTTTGCTTTTTATATACGGGCCATTGGTTAAAAGGTGCCATGGGGCAAGATAGAAAAGATGTCGGAATGTTAATTAAAACGTTCTGTGAATCGTTTAAAAATAAACAATCAAAAAATAGACCCGGATTAATTCTTAAAACATCTCATGCAACATTTTCAATTATCGACCGCGATGAGATAACAAAAAAGATCCAACAGATTATAGAACCATATGGTGACAAAGTTCCAAATATATATTTATTACATGGCGATCTAACAGATGAAGAAATGAATTCATTATACAATCATCCAAAAATAAAAGCGATGATATCGTTTACTAAAGGCGAAGGCTTCGGCCGGCCATTGTTGGAGTTTGGAATAACTGGTAAGCCTATCATTGCTAGTGATTGGTCTGGGCATAAAGACTTTTTAAAGTATGCGACATTATTACCAGGAGAATTAACACAAGTGCATAAATCAGCAGCAGATAAATTTATTTTACATGAGTCAAAATGGTTTACTGTTAATTATGGATATGCATCTAGAGTAATACAAGATGTTGTAGACAATTATAAAAAATATTTTGAAACCAGTCGTAAGCAATCACATCATGTAAAGACTAATTTTAGTCTAGAACAAATGTCTAAAAAGTTTTGTGAGATTGTTGATACTGGGCTGCAAAGTATGCCGCAGCAAGTTTCACTAAAATTACCGAAACTTAAAAAGGTTAATGAAGCACCTAAATTAAAGCTTCCAAAACTTAAAAAGGTAAACTAATGGATTATGATGAAATTTCACCTGTAACAGGTAATCGTAGTGTATTAATAGAAGCAGATCCAAATACTGGTGTTGAATCACGTATATGTATGGAATCGGGTTATACTACAACAGATAAATTAAAAATTGGCTCTCAAGAATCTACTGAGTATGAATCTGCCGGCCTTACTCAATTTATGCGTGACATGAAATATGAGGACAATTCATTAGGTACAGTATGGTATCCAGCGTTTATACAAATGCAAGGTTCGATGTTATATTGTGAGCGTTTAAATGAATCTTCTAATACATTGATTTGGAAAGTGGCTAAGGTTGTAGATATTATGGGCGAAGAGCGATTAAAGTACCCAATAGTAGGAAAGGAGAATGAGTATTATACATCACGATTAGATGTAGAAAATGCATTAACATTTGAAAAATTTCAATTTAAAGCTGCATTAGATCAATGTTATACATATGCTAAAGAAAATGGTGGTTGGTCGCCAATTGAAGACGCATCCCATATACAAAAGGATTAATTATGAAAATAAGTTATGCAATTACAGCTTGGAATGAGCATAAAGAGTTAGATCAGTTATTAAGTTTATTGATTTGGAAAAAAAGAGCCGAAGATGAAATTATAGTACAGACAGATAATGGGAAGACTACACCAGAAGTATACGACGTTCTAGAACGGTTTGAAGGTAAGACTCAACATAAAGATTACCACCATCATTCATTTCCATTAAATAAAAACTTTGCTCAATATAAAAACAATCTTAATTCAAATTGCTCTGGCGATTGGATATTTCAAATTGATGCAGATGAACTACCAAATCAATATCTTATCCAGGCGTTACCGTTCATTTTAGAAGCTAATCCAGATACAGAGGCTTATTGGATACCAAGAGTTAATACAGTTGCCGGCATTACAGATGCTCATATTCAAAAATGGGGATGGCGTGTTGATGATCAGGGATGGGTAAACTTTCCAGATTGGCAAATGCGTTTATATAAAAATTCAGAACATATATACTGGATTAAACCAGTACATGAGCAATTAAAAGGTTATACTAAATTTGCCAATCTTCCAGCAGAAGAAAAATTTGCTTTATATCATGAAAAAAATATTGGTAGACAAGAGCAACAAAATGAATTTTATGAGACTATATGATTAAAATAAAATTATATGAGTTAGATATACATCGTAACGAATGTGCATTTCGTCCTTATATATGGGCTCAAAATTCATTACGAGAAATTGGAATTGAATTTACTCAAGGAGATTCATATGATTATGCATGGGTAGCGCAGGCTAGCTTTCTTAATAAAAAAGTATCATTAGAAGAATCCGTTGATACTGGCTTAGAATTCTTATCAAAAATCACCGGTGATTATATGTTACTCGATGGACAAGATTCTACATCATTAATGGGGGCATATGAAGTTTTTAAAGAATCGGATGCATTGCTACTTCTTAAGAATAGTTTGTTAAAAGATCGATCATTATATAAACAAGGCTCACAGTTAGGAAGATATTATTGGGGAGCTGGAGAATATAAACTTGACAATTTCGATCAGTATTCAGACCGTATAGTATTGTCAGGTACAAATTGGCTAGCAACTCATTGGGCAGGAATAAATGTACAATGGTACAACTTGCCAAAAAAGCAATATGATTTATCGGCTATGTTCCAATATCCCCAAGGAGTAGATGTTTATGAACATGGTCATTTACAAAGCATTCATTATGACAATCATAGGAAGCCAATGATGGATATATTATCTAATATGAAATATAACATTGCTAGATTAGAAAATGGTGTACGTGTATCACATGAAGAATATTATCGACGCATATCGAGTGCAAAAATAATGTTAGCTCCATATGGGTACGGAGAAATGGCCCCTAGGGATTTAGATGCAGCGCAGTTTGGTGCCGTACTTATAAAACCTGATATGAGTTATATTGATACATGCCTGGATCCTTTTATTGATGGGGAGACGTATATAGCATGTAAACATGATTATTCAGATTTACAAGAAAAAGTAGATGAAGTATTAGGAAATTACAATGATTATCTTTATATTATAGAAAATGCGAGGAGGAAATTTTCTGAATTATATCGTCCGGAAAATATTGCATTACATGTTTATAATATATTTAAGAATTTAAAAAATATAAAGACAGAAGTATGAAAAAAATATGGTATGCCCCTTATAAGTTTGAATCTTATGGCGAAGAAGAAATTAAAGCAGTAGAGGATTCATTAAGATCCGGATGGCTCGGTGGTCAAGGCCCGCGATCGATTAAATTCGAAAAAGAAGTTGCAAAAAGATTTGGTAAAAAATACGGAGTTTTTGTTAATTCCGGAAGTTCTGCTTGTTTATTAGCAATTGCATCTCTAGACTTACCAAAAGGCAGTAAGATTATAACTCCTGCATGTACATTTGCAACAACATTAGCACCTATCATTCAATTAGGATATATTCCTATATTTGTGGATGTAGATTTAACTTCATATTGTGCAACTGTAGATGATATTATAGAAGTTGTAGATAAAGATGTTAAAGCTATAATGTTACCTAACCTTATAGGTAACAAGCCGGATTGGGATAATCTTAAATTTGAACTACATAATCACGGCAGGTCCGATATTATCTTAATAGAAGACTCAGCCGATACAATTACTAAAACAGATATTACGGATATATCAACTACGAGTTTTTATGCAAGCCATGTTATTACGGCCGGAGGCGTTGGCGGAATGGTCATGTTCAATGATAAAAAACATGTAGCTAGATGTTTGCAGTATAGAGACTGGGGTAGAATAGGAGATGATTCAGAAATAATGGATGATAGATTTAATCATTCGGTTGACGGAATTCCATATGATCACAAATTTTTATACGGTGTGTTAGGATATCATATGAAAGCTTGTGAGATGAATGCTGCTTTTGGATTAGTACAACTAAAAAGATTTGAGAAATTTTCTAAAATAAGAAGAGCTATTTTTGAAAGATATATAGAAAATTTACAAGGCGTAGGAGATCTAATATTACCAGATGATTCATTAAAACCAAATTGGCTAGCCATTCCATTCCAGACAAAAGATCGGTTAGGATTGTTAACATATTTAGAATCTCAGAATATACAGACTCGAGTTACCTTTGCTGGTAATGTTACTAGGCATCCGATTTATAGAGAATATTTGCAAGATTTTAAAAATGCAGATACTATTATGAAGAATGGATTTTTATTAGGAGCACATCATGGCATGACAAAAGCAGATGTAGATATTGTATGTGATAAAATTAAGGAGTATTTTGCAAAAACCAAAAAATAAAGTATTAATTTTAGGTGATGGATTATTAGGTAGCGAAATATCAAATCAAACCAACTGGGATTGTATTTCTAGAAAAAAGGATGGATTTGATATAAATGATAAATCTACATATCATATTATGACTTCTTTGGAATATGGTGCAATACAATATTGTAAATATGATATCATAATTAATTGTATAGCAGCTACAGATACTTATAACGAAAATAAAAACGATCATTGGAATACTAATTACAAAGGGGCAGCAGATCTAGTAGATTTTTGTAACAGATGGAATCTTAAATTAGTACATATATCTACAGATTATATTTATTCAAATTCCATATCTAATGCATCAGAAGAAACTGTCCCTGTACATTGTAATAATTGGTATGGATATACAAAACTATTAGGAGATGGTTATGTACAATTAAAAAGTAATGATTATTTGATTATTAGATGTACTCATAAACCTAATCCATTTCCTTATGAAGCAGCTTGGATTGACCAGGTAGGTAATTTTGATTATGTAGATAAAATAGCTCATATGATAATAAATCTTGTAGATAAAGAAGCATCCGGCATTTATAATGTAGGGACTGATCTGAAATCCATGTATGAATTAGCATCAAAAACTAGCAATGTATATGCAAGTATAAAACCATCACATGTACCCGGAAATACTAGTATGAATACAACTAAATTAAAAAGTATATTATGAATTTCGCATTAATAGTTGATAGTTGTAAAGTAGGATCTTATCAAGTTAGAAATGGTAAAGCGTATAAATTTACCGAACCAGAAAGCTCATCTATACCTTTTCAATTTCATCATTCCATTGGTAATGAATGTTTCATGGGATTTTGGAGTTATCCGTTTGTATTCGATGGTTGTTTTCTTAACTGGCAAGAATGGAAAGAATTACCAGATTTAGATTTAGATGTAATCTTCGTGTCAATCGAAAAACGATTTAACGAATGTACTATAGAATATTTAAGGAGCAAATATCCTAATGCAAAAATATATGGATATGTAAAAGAAACGTGGAATTGGGAACATACCTGGCAGAATAGATTAAATGTCTTTAATCAATGTGATGAAGTTATAGTACCGGTCGAAGATATTAATTTATTTCCTCAATTAATAAATAATTGTACACGTAAAATATCATACTTACCACAACCAGTAAATATAGATTATTTATATGATAACTTTTATAAAGAAGACCGTGCAGAATCTATATTTGCATATGATATTTCATGGAATAAGTCTAGGCAAGGTAATACAATGAAATTCGCGCAATATATTAGTCGTAAATATAATATTGAATTGGTTAATGTTAATACTCAACATGAAGCGAGCCAATGGGAATCTTTTTTAAATTGGTGGCCAAAATCAACTTTCCATATTAATTTAGATCCAATGCCTATATTTCCGGGCCAACAAGCTATTCAATGTGCTACATTAGGAGTTATCCAAATTGGTGGCATGAACGAATCACATCCAAAATTATTTCCTGATACGGCCACCAATGATTATGAGATATTAGAAAATAAATTTTCAGAATATTTAGAAAATTATGATTCGCGTATTGCAGTTATGCAAGACGCATTTAAAAGAGTTAACGATGTATATTCATACCAGGCTATACGAGATAAATTTAAAATAACGGATACAGTGTAATGAAAGTAGGATTTGTAGTAAATATACATATTTCGGCGATGCGACCACAAGACTGTCTACAAGAATATTTAGAATCATTAAAAAAATGCATTAAGCATGATTTCCATGTATATATTATAGACAATGGCTCTGATACCGAATATGAATTTGTAGATGATACATTAAAGAATAAAATAACTTATACGTATATCAATGATCAATGGAATTCTGGAGTTACGGGTGCATGGAATATCGGTACGAAAATGGCTATTGAAGATAACTGTAAGATAATAATCGGATATGCTGATGATCTTATATGGAACAACTCTATTAATCATTTTATATCATATATCAAAGAAAATTATAACGATGATACAGTTTATGGACCTGTTAGTAATCAAGGAGGAAACAACCAAACATTTCCAGAATATCAATCTTGGATCAAGCCTACCGGTCAATTACATGGATTCTTATGGGGATTTACAGACCAGTTATATCATAAAGTCAAACAACCAAATGGTGATTTTTTAGATATGAACACAGCCGGTTTGGATGGTAAATGGGGAGGGCAGGAAATAATTTTAGAAAGTTATAAAGCTCGGTATGGAATCAACTTTATTATATATGGCCCAGCTTGGATATATCATAAAAAATTTACCGCGTGGAAAGAAGCTCGTGAATATGAAAAAGGAACAGAGCATCATGTACAATTATATAAAGGAAAAATAAAATGATTCATTGGAAGTGGACTCAACAAGACACGGATCAGTTATCTGAATTATGTGAAAAATTACGAGATCGGGCACCTTTTGCATTTTCTCGATGGGGAGATGGAGAATGGATTAATTTAACTCATACATATACGGCGGAGAAAAATAAAAATATTGATGGAAATATTTTCTACGAAGATTTAGGTAATCGGTTAAAGGATATAGTATCCATGCCTCGAGATTATTATATGGGTCATATGAAAGTGGCAATTGCAGACGTAAATGGAAATTCATTACAACATATGAAAAATGAATATCCACAACAATGGATCAATTCAGATTTATTACACGGGTTGAGCGCACAGCAAGGATTATCATATATTTATGAATTATTTGATTCTATACATATTGTCTATATTGGAAATGATTCTTTAAAAACATTGCCATTTATAAATGAATTTATTGAAATCCCGCCGGCTAATGTATGGGATGATTATGATAATATATTAACTCATATCAAACAATATATAGATGATAATAAACATAAAACATTTTTATTTTCGGCTGGTATGGCTACAAATGTATTTATACATGATTTGTGGGAATATAATAAGAATAATACATATATGGATATCGGAAGTGTCTTCGATCCTTATGTAGGTAAAAAATCGCGAGGCTATCATGCTAATTTAAATATAAATTTTAACGAATATAAAAAACCTATAAATAAAGTATCAGATTTAACTTATAAAATTGATAACAATATTCCTTTTGCATTTTCTCGATGGGGAGATGGGGAATGGTTAAATGTGAATAAAGAAGATGGCAGTAATTGCGATGGCAATGTTTATTATAAAGATTTAGGTGATGCTCTTTTAGAAATAGTATCAACAAGACAAGATTATGATATGGGTATGCAGACATTAATTCCATGGTCGGTACAACAAGCAAATAAATATGATCAAAATTGGGGCGATGCAGATGTATTACACCGTGCAAGTATTCATAACGAGTTAAGTCCTTTTATAGAATCATTGCAAGATGTGCATATTGTTTATATCGGAAACGAATCCTTAAAGGCATTGCCATTTATAAATGAATTTATTGAAATACCATATAATAATATTTGGAATGATAGAGAATCTTTACATCAAAAGATTATAGAAACTTTTAAAGACGATGTATGCAAAGTTTATTGTTTCTCAGCTGGAATGGCTGCGAATGTATTTATCGATCGTTTATGGAAGCTTAATAATACAAATAGCTATATAGACGTTGGAAGTGTTTTTGATCCGCATGTAGGAAGAAATACGCGTAGTTATCATAAAAAGTTACAATTAACATAGGAAATATAAATTTTTTTTATTATATTAAATTAATATGAAAACACCTACAGTATATTTAGCAGCATGTGATAATTATTTACATGCTTTAAAAGCAACTCAATTTTTATTTGAAAAATTCTGGCCAACAGCGAAAGTTGTTGTACTAGGATATACTCCACCAACTTTTAAATTAAATAAAAACTGGTCATTTGTATCATTAGGCATCGATCCTGGAGTATCGGGTTGGTCAAATGAGTTAATTAAATATTTTGAATCAATTGATGATACTCATATTATATTTAACGTAGAAGATTGTCCACCAATCAAACCAGTAAACATTACATTACTCGAAAAATTATTACCATACATGGACAATCCAAATATTGCAAAGATAACATTAACAGAAGATTTAGGAAATAGACCCCATCATTACTTTGATTCGATAGACGATGTAACCATAATAGAAACCAGTCAAGGAGCAGAGTATAGATGTTCTACACAGTATGCAATTTGGAGAAAGGAGTATTTTTTAAAATATTTAAAACCAAACATGAATGCCTGGCAATTCGAAATAGATGGGTCTGCATCTGCACGTGCAGATGGCTATCATATTATAGGAACTAATGGAAAGCCAGAACGAGATTATGTGATACATTCGGCCGAATGTATAAGAAGAGGAAAATTTGATAAACCACTCGCATTCCATAATCCAGTATGTAAAAAATACGATATGCGATTAGACCAAGATATAATTTTAGAAATGCAACAAAAGGAAATAATTTAAATGCAAAATATATATTCAAAAGTAGATGGCCGTTTATTACATGTCATTAATAGAGTATCAGATTTTAAAAATCGTACAGAAATAATTCCAGAGAATAATTTTATTCAATGTGCTACTTTACAAATGCCTAAGGATAAAACATTTCCGCCTCATAAGCATATTACAAAAGATAGACATTATACAAATCAAATTGCTCAGGAATCGTGGGTAGTAATTAAAGGAAGTGTAAAATGCATTTTATATGATATTGATGATACTATAATTGGAGAACCTATATTAAAACCAGGTGATGCTAGTTTTACATTATATGGTGGGCACACATATAAAATTCTAGAAGATGATACATTAGTATATGAATATAAAACAGGGCCATATGAAGGACAAAAATTAGATAAGGAATTTATAAATGCAAACTGATATAAACAAAGTTATATTTAAAGAAAAATTAAATATAGAAAATCCTGTAATTTTTGATATAGGTACATTCGATGGAAATGATTCTTTAGAGTTTTTAAATCTTTTTGATGATCCAGTAATATATGCATTTGAAGCAGATGATCGATCAATTAATTTATTTAATAGCCATGTTGGAGAATCACCAATACAGTTAATAAAAACTGCATTAGCAGATGTTGATGGTCATATTACATTTTATAAAAGTGATAGTGATACACGTAAACATAAAAGGCATAATCATGAAAAGACGTGGTCTGCATCAAGTTCTATTAAAAAACCTAACGACCATATTAATATATTCCCGGACATACAATTTGGAAATTCTGTAAAAGTTAAATCAACAAAGCTTGACACTTGGATGATAGGCAAAGATATATCAAAGATTGATATCATGTGGGTAGATGTTAATGGCGGAGAAGAAGAATTCTTATCCGGGGGCATTGATACTATTACTAACAAAGTAAAATATCTATATATTGAATTTAATGCAGTAGACGGCCGGCAATTATATAACGAATGCTTAACAAAAGAAGATATAAAAAATAAATTACCTAATTTTAAAGAATTGGGTACGTTTAATTTTATGGGAAATTTTGGTAATGTGTTATTGGAGAATAAAAATATATGAGCTTTAATGTTATAACAAAGTTTGAAAATGAAGTGGCTAAGTTTTTTGGAGCTCCGCATGCGGTAGCTGTTGATTGTTGTACACATGGCATTGAATTATGTTTAAGACAACAAAAAATTAAATCAATTACTGTTCCGAAACGTACTTACTTATCAATTCCATTTTTAGCTGATAAACTTGGAATAGAATTAAAATGGAAAGAGGAAAATTGGAAAGACTTCTACCAGATCGGAGATACTAATATATATGATGCAGCTGTATTATGGGAAAAAGATAGTTATATTCCTGGAACATTTATGTGTCTGAGTTTCCAATTTAGAAAACATTTATCTTTAGGTAGAGGCGGAATGATTCTATGTGATAACAAAAACGATTATCAGGCTCTTAAAAAAATGGTATATGATGGACGTGATCCGAATATTCCATGGAGAGACCAAAATATAGACATGATAGGATATCATTATTATATGACACCCGAAACCGCACAATTGGGATTAGATAAATTGCAAACTGTTATATCTACTAAACCTAAACAATGGGTAGTTACAGATTGGCCGGATGTTTCTAAAATGGATATATTCCAAAAAGATAATATTACTAACATGCATAACTCAGATAATTATTGGAATAAAATTTATAACAATAATAAAATTACATTAAAAGGTTCTCCTTTTGCAAAATTCTGCATGCAGTATTTAGAAAAGGATTATTCAATATTAGATATAGGTTGTGGTAATGGTAGAGATTCCATGTTTTTTGCGGATATGGGTATAAATGTAAATGCTATAGATAGGTCTACTAACATAATAGAAACGTTAAGAGCTGAAAAGACCCGCCCGAATTTATCTTTTCATAATATGGATGTAAAATCGCTCCCATATACAAGATTTGATAAAATGCAAGCATTGTATTGTAGATTTTTCCTGCATTCAATTTCGTTTGAAGATGAGATAACATTGTTAGAATATGCATATGATGTATTAGCACCCGGAGGATTATTAATGATAGAAACTCGTTCTATACTAGATAAAGATTTAAATAAACATTATAACGACCATAGCCGCAGATATAATGATATAGATACTATTCAATGGAATTTATCACGTATAGGCTTCGTGGTCGAACATCAAGAACATGGGCAAGGTCTATCTCCATATAAATCAGAAGATCCATATTTAATTAGACTTATTGCAAAAAAGGGACCTCATATATAATGGCTACTCCACAAAAATTTCGAGACCCAAAATTCAAACAAATAGCATTTGATAATCTTAAAGAGGTTACTAATGTACTCAAAGACTTTGGTATGGATAGTTGCATACTTTGTGGTACATTGCTTGGATATCATCGTGATAAAGATTTAATACCAATGGATCATGACGTTGATTTAGGAGTATTATCATCACAATTCAATCCAGAATTTGAAAGTAGAATGTATGAATTAGGTTATGAATTATATGACTGGAACGGCTGTACTGGATTTGGATATGAGAAATCGTTTGTAAAAAATGAAGTACCAGTAGATATTTGGGTGATTAACGAAGGCGTTGATCGTATGTGTTTATGTGTTGGTAATGAAATATTTTACGAATATGATAAATTTGAATTTGAACCTATAGAATGGAATGGTATAATAACAAATAAACCATCAGATACCGAACAACATATTTTACGTCATTATGGACCAGATTGGAAAACGCCAGATGTAGACAAAAAATGGCATTGGAAACGAAGTCCATTACATGCATACCATTATACAGAATATATAAAAAGAGCATTACATATATATGGAGAAGATAAATTTAAAAAGTTCCTAATGGAAAGTGATGTTATAAAAAAGGGAAATATATGATACATATAATAACATGTCACGTTTTTGATGACAAGTGGATTGACTTGCAAGTAGAACATTTTAAAAAACATACTAAACAAGATTATAGAATATACTCAATGTACGATTGTGTTTCTAAAGAAGAGTTTGATAAACATAAACATAAATGGTATTATGCAGAGCAACATGTATCTAAAGAATTATCATTAGAAACAGAAGACCCGATCGGTCATCCGAAGCGACTACACCATTTAGTTAATGTGGTAGCTAAGCACGCTGATCTAGAAAATGATTGGATTGTATTTGTAGATGGAGATGCATGGCCAATATCAGATAACTGGGTAGATTATGCAATAGAAAAGGCTACAAAACATCAAGTGTGTGCCATCAAACGATTGGAAAATGATGGCGAATGTACACCACATCAAAGTTTTTTTATGTGCCATCCAAAATTTTGGATAGATAATAATCTAACATGGTTTCCAAGTGGGCGTTATTATATTAATAACTCTGGTCGTAAAATCAAAGAAGTAGGTTGCAAGTGTATGTATCAGCTACAAGAATTAAATGTTAATTGGTACCCGATGTTACGTTCAAATAAAGTAAACTACCATAACCTTTGGTTTGCAATCTATGATAATATAATTTATCATCATTCAAAAGGATTTGGTCGCAGCCCAGAAAAATGTAAAACTCAAGAAAGAGATGCATGGTACGTATCATACATTGACATGCATGAAAATCCTGATAAATCTTTTAGAGAAATTGGAATTAAAAATAAACAATTAAGTGATAATTGGTATGAAACATTAAAAAATGATCCAGAAAAGTTTTATAAAAAATTACAAGGAGAATAATGGACCCAAAAGTTAGTATTATTACAGCAACGCGGCATCGACCGGATACATTGCGACGATGTATAGAGGCAATACAAAAAACAGATGTTGATTATTATGAACATATTATTGTGGCAGATCATTGCCCATATGCCAAAAAAGTTTATGAACAATATAAAGATGATCCGCATATAAGATATTTTGAAGTTCAGGAACCACATCAACGTAATCAAGGAGCTCTATCAAAAAATTTAGGATTAACGTATGCGCGAGGTACTCATATATGTTATTGTGATGATGATAATTATTTATTACCTAACCATGTGCGTGAATTATATACTGGCATGATTAATAATAACTCGGATATAGCATATTCAAAAATGCATCGATTGCAGCATAATGTTGATACAGATGGTACTCATATGCAAATTTGTATGAAAAAATATTTAGATATACAAGGTTCATTGCTAGAACAAGTCGATCGCGGAGTAGGTCCTTATAATGATATGTTATGTTGTATGCATACAAAAGAAATTATAGAACGAGCAGATGAAGGCGAAGGTTGCTGGAGTCCATATTATTTAAGTAATATGCATGAAGATAGAGAATTAATGATCCGATTTACTCGATATTCGCCAACAACAATTTACATAGACAAATATACAAGCGTGTATAATGTACATGGGGGACAATCTAATTCAGATGATCAATATAAAAAACAACTAGAAAATA
>Ga0209756_1003369_pt1 | contig 13024 bp, 24 predicted proteins | sample ETNvirenome_6_85_FD_184071 | JGI IMG/M metagenome (GOLD analysis project Ga0209756, IMG submission 184071) | Marine viral communities from the Pacific Ocean - ETNP_6_85 (SPAdes) (version 3) | ecosystem: Environmental > Aquatic > Marine > Oceanic | place: Pacific Ocean | collected 2013-06-19
ATTTAGAATGCCCGAGTTGTCTAGAAAGATTGTTGGCTAGCCCCATCAGGGCAAATGCATTTCCATCCGGACCGGTCAGGTCAATTTCAATTGGTGTTCCCGGTTTGTCTTTTTTTGCCTTAATCATCTAATCACCTCAATGCTCATCTCACTATCTGCAAAATTTACGATTCTACCATTTACCAGAACCTTAGGATACCCATAGTCCATGTTCACTATAATACCCATTTTGCCCTGATGGGCGCTATAATGCCCGGAACCATGTTTCGTGACACGAACCAGATCACCGGTTTTCACTGATCACCTCCAGCGAATTGCAAAGAATCTTTTGAGTTTTCCCAGTCGATGAAAATGTAACGAAACAGTAAGAATTGGGAGTGTGTGATGTCACGATTCCAAGCTCACCAAAATCAATACCCCTGCGTTTGCATATGTCATAGACACGAGAATCAGACGGTATTTTTCTTTTTACCAGATCACCGAAATTCATGAAATTATCCTAAGGTTACTTGGGTGCATCGCACGAGGTTTCTCCCATATGGGAAACATTACATAAACATTCCCCACCGAAGACACACCGACTACAATCCCAACACCCAGATCTGAAAGACCATGTGGGGTAGCAGCCGGCTTATGTCTGACCAGATCATCAGCTTGAAATTTAAATTTTTTGATGCCGGGCATTCTTTTCTCCTTACATGATTATTATACCATGGAGGAGTGTGGTTTGCACACGAAATTATTAATCATTCACACATTCATTCTCATGAACAGTAATCTTTTTACCTGTGTCCCAAGCCATTAAAATCTCATGAAGATCTAGAATTCGTCGAATCTCACTAATTCCTAGTTTTTCAATATTACTGAGTGCTTTGAGCTCCAACCCTTCAAGATCTAACTCAATATCGCCCTCACCCACATTAATATTGATTGACTTGATGCTGGAAAATAATTTGATAAGAGGACCGAATTTACGACGTCCCAGCATCCGATCGATGGCCCATTTGGCTTCCTTCAAGCCACATCCAGGAACCCCCTTTCGCAATGCCTTAATAGCCATGATGACCCTTTTATCCTGCACATGTTTATTGATTTCATCAAATACCTGGGGAGAAACATGTAGAGTTTCGATGGAGCACCTCCTACCTAGGTTTTAATTGTATATTATGGAGAGTGAATTTGCACAGAAAGATACTAATGATCTAGATCATTGTTCCAGGTATCAAGAGCATCCTGAAACTCGTGGGAATCCCAAACATCTTGAAGTTCTATTAGAGCATCATATAAAAGTGGATGATCATCAGCAATGTCTAAATAATTTATCTCCAATAATCCTTCCACTCCAGCCGCAAGTTTCTGAATCACTTTTTTGATAGCTTCAAATTCTTCTTTTTCCAAAACAGTTTTATCATTAACAACATCCATAATGTTTCTCCTTCTTCCTCAAGTAATTAGGGAACCAATACGTAATTATTTTATTTTTTCTTAATGTTTAATGGAAATTAATTAATTTCGATGACCCCGAAGAGATATTTGTTTAGCTAGATCAGGGTCCTCAGGAAGCTTGTCGGCCCCGGTATAGCTTACAAATCTTATGCCTCCTTCGATCGATTTTATAAATTGAGATACTGAATTGGACAATCCTCTGTGAGAACCTGTCTCAGAGCTCTCAAAACCCACCCTAAGAAGCTCGAGATCTTCTTTTATGGAATTCCATAGGTCCATTAGTTCATCATCTTCACGAGCCGGTCTCTTTTCTTCAAGTGTTAACGCTTCTAGAATAATCTTTCGAAGTTGGCGCTTAGTTATTTTCATTTCATCCACCACCAACATAAAATATCTTAATTTAAATAGGGTACACGCTCCAGTTTTTTATTAAGTTTTTAATATGATGACTAGAATTATTCTATCGATACCCCTATTGTTTCTTTAGACACATTATTCGTCATATAGTGATATAGATCTTCCAAGTTTATCGAAGACGCCAATTGTGGTTCTATGCAATGATTAGGATATGCATAAGGATCATTCTTCTTATTTTCAAATGCATATAGTTCATTATTTTGAATTCTGAATTTTCCGGAAGGGGTATCCCAGTTAGCATAATGCATATGAATAGGGTATAGGTCTTTATCTCTAATATTATCCCGGATTTTTGGGTCACCATAGATATAATAATGACTCGGGTTTTTCTTACTCATCCATGCCCGGCGTGTATTCATTTCACTTATAATATAGGTGCACCAGCTGGGATCATGCAATTCATTGATATCTGTACATACATTTCCCAGTTTATTAATAAGCTCATCTTTTACAAAAAATATGTTGCCCTTTGTCGCCGCCACACATTTATAACCTTTTTGTATACCTAGGGAATTTAAGGAACGAATTGACGAACCCAAACCCATACATTCTCCAATGGGATTAATAAAATTCATATGAGGAGGAAACTCAGAGTTATATTCAATTATAATGCATGATGGAATATATTTCTTTAAAGAATCCCAGACGTGATAATCATTACCGTCAATATCTATAGATACTAGATCGACACCTTTTTCTGCTTCAACAGGTATATATTCATCAATAATGTCATCCAGCGGTCTTGCTATAATTTTTCCCTGTATCTCTTGTTGAGTATTATGAACATATAAGGGTAACGTCGTGACTGTTTCTGTTTTATTTAATCGATCAATCAATTGAACCAATTGATCATATTTATCCGTATCTGGTTCAATAAGTAATCCGTGCCACCCTTGATCGTTCCACAGTGAGTAGGTATTTGATATCTCTTTTCCATCCCCCGCCCCAAACTCAATGCATACCCCTTTTTTGACCTTAAGACGTTTAAATATTTCATGAATAATGCCGGCTTCACCAAACTGCGTATCGTCACGGTGATTATTTTGTGCGTACATATTTAAATTTTCCATTTTTTATCCTTCATTATAAAGTTGAATTCGGTTCAAAAAGCCGAGAACAAATCTTAATTTCTTCCGGAAAACAATATCTTATTTCCGTGTTAACCAATAAAACCTCTATCCCTTCAACGTTTCCAAAATCCCCATCATCAATGTCTAATACAATCCCATACTGTTGATATAAAGGACTGGCGTATGTTTGCGATCGCATAACGTCAGTTACAATTACTAGATCTCCGATATCTATCATCGAGTATAACCCTAATAATGAGCCTTGTTCTTCATATGAAAATGTTCATGCATTAATAATCTGTTTTTAGTTTTTTGATCATTAAACGCTTTAAAGAGTTTATCATTCTGGCATTTATAGTCATCAATATCATCCCACATTAGTTCCGGACTTAGTATTTTTGTGTCTATTCCCGGGATCTGAGTAGGAATTTGAAATCCTGTATAATCATGTTTGATAAATTTAGAAGAATTAAGTGTACCGCTATGAATGGCATCAATGATTTTACGGGTGATTGAGATTGATATTCTGTCTCCCTTCCCATATGGTCCCCCTACCCACCCCGTATTAACTAACCAGCAATCAACGTTGTGTTGAATTGCCTTAACAACAAGAAGATTAGCATACTCCAAAGGATTACGGGGCATAAAGGGAGCACCATAGCAATAAGAAAACGTGGCCCGAGGCTCAGTTACTCCATCCTCTGTGCCTGCTAATTTTGACGTATATCCTAAAATGAACTGTTCAAATAAATCACCGTTTGTAATATCAAGTTTCGAAACAGGGGGTAAAACGCCAAAGGCATCGCATGTTAACATGATCACATTTTTAGGATGATCGCAAATTCCGGTAGAGTGAACATTGGGAATAAACTCCAGAGGATAAGATGCCCGAGTATTTTCTGTTAATTTATGATCATTAAAATCCGGATATCCGTCTGAATTAATCACCACATTCTCTAATATAGATCCGGATTTTTGACATGCATCCCATATTTGGGGTTCGTCTATAGGGGATAAATTAATTACTTTTGCATAACAACCCCCTTCGAAATTTGATAAACCATCATCAGACCAGCAATGTTCATCATCACCAACCAATAATCGATTTTCATCAGATGAAAGAGTTGTTTTTCCAGTACCCGATAGACCAAAAAAGATGGCCGAGTTTTTTCCCTCGAGGTCTACATTCACAGAACAGTGCATGGGTAAAATGCCGTCCTCTGGAAGTAGAAAGTTTAAGACAGTAAAAATACTTTTTTTGATTTCACCGGCATAATGTGTACCCCCTATCAATACCTGTTTCTTTTCAAATGATATCCAAACAAAGGGATCGTCTCCCAGTTCAGGTGCACAAAATAATTCCCAATCATATTTAAAATCGCGTAGATCTTCGGTTGAAGGTATGATAAACATATTCCTTGCAAATAAGCTCTGCCAGGCCTTTGTAGTCACCACACGTAAATTAAGCGAGTGATTTTTATCATGATTTGCTATAAGGTCTTGTTGAAAATAACCGCTCTTAAGATTCTCAAGGTGATCGAACATGATCATTAATTTTTCATGAAATTCTTGTATTGAAATGGATTGATTATCCGACCAATAGATATCATGACTTGAAACCGCCTCGAGAACAAAACGTTTTGCATATGGGCACCTACCGGTATATTTTCCAGTGGTAACAGTTATGGCACCGGTATTAATTTGAGATGCTTCCTTTCTAGAAAGTGCTATGTCAATTAATGAGGAATTATTTAAATTATGAAAAATAGGCATTAACTAGCTCGTTGGGTAAATTCGATTAATGACTAAAATATAACCCACGAATCTGATGTGTTTATGCTAGTAATTTTGGATTTTTAAAGGTCATAAAAAATAACCGCTGTTTTGGCCTTGCCGAAGATATCTGTATCAGTTTCGATACAACCCATCCGGCCTCTCTATATTCTAGAATTAATCCATCGATATGACTTCGCCAGAAACCGGGAATCTCTATTTTTCGGCCCTTTTTTATTTCGGTTGCTGTCCAACTTTTTTCTAAACATTTATTAATGCTCTTAACCACAATATCACGATCATCATGATCGTCGCCTGGATCAATAGGTTCAACAGAAGAAAATATCATAGTGTTATAGGTTGTGACATTGTTAATACCCCATTTAAATATTCAAATCGATTACCAAAATACTATCAATTATATATTAGAAATTGTATTAAACTAGTTCAAGATCTTCCTTACTTTCCCATGTAAATCTACCCTCAGGCCAAAAAACATAATACCAGTTTTTAGGAGAGCAAATAATATTGATGACCACAATCCCATATTGACCTTTAGTAATCTTTTTTCCTTCTCCGGTCCACACTCTTTTTAGCATGGAATCGTGAGTTTCCGGAATCCGATTGACCAGGTCATTAATACGGAATCCTCGTTTTTTCATGGACCACTAGCCCAGTATGATATCAATAAAATCCCACCCAGAAGGATGGAAGACCAGACAATACCATAGTATACATCATCAGGAACGTTCATTTAACTGTGCCTCCGTGGGACATGCTACAACTCTCTTTTTATTTTCACCCTTCATCTGGAAAATGTAAACCGCTTTTCCTTCTTTGGCGTTACATGGGAATTCGTTCAACGGAAAATCTTGATAAATCAAATCCCCATTACCTTTATCAATTTCAACTCTTGCCACTGTATCATACACTGAATCGACTCTTCCTAACATAACAATATAAATTGATAAGAGTATTTTTCCTACTCTTTTAAGCGTCTCTTTTTTCATTAATCACCTTCCAACCTTCAGAATGAAAATCATATTCACTTATTCTTTTTTTTATGCCGCCCAATATCACATCATACATTTCATATCTTTCATATTGGTGACCATCTCTCTGGATCCTCACAATCAACCCTATATCTTTGGTCGTCGGATTTAAGAGAAGGTCTCCCCTGACAATTCGTTTTTGCATACGCGTGTTCCATTTTACTCTATAACAGTTAGGTGTTCACTTCTCATCCACAGTGCACCGTCTTTATGTTCAAACGCAATACCTACAATACTGGACGGTGGGGTACCCCAATAAACACTACATGAATTCAGCCTTTCCGGATTGCATGTCACTATCATTCCGACACGATCCATGATACCATCGTACACAGCTTGTAGATATCCCATGTCTTTTGAACCACGATCAATCTTAACAAGATCACCTACCTTCACTGAGAACCTCACAATTGTTGATATAGACGATGGCCGGTTTGGTTGGGGGTGGCAACCCCCGTAATCCGGGATGGGTGACCCATTGGACACGTGCTTTACCCTGGGGCATAACCTCAAGTACCAAACCAACCGCTTCTTTAATTCCGGACATCGTGGAGATATCCCATCTGACTAAGTCACCGGTATTCACTGTATGTTCTCGTCATACATAGTATTAACGCCTCCAGTTAATTAAATTATACCACAAAATAGAGATTTTTGCATGGCTGGAGATTAATAGATAGTTTTAATATTATAGGTAGCGTAAAGAATAATGGTAACTCTACTCAGGGTTCTCTGTCTCATTAAGCTTATCAATCACTTCATTTAGCTTATTAATCATGATTACAGTATGTGTAAGCTCCGGTAAAAGTCCTACACGTGCGAGCGCATGTTCTTCCTCTTCCTCCCCAGACCGAACGGGATTTGGCGGAAACCACTCTTTCAAAACTTTGTGCATTTTTAATTTTTCAATCATTTTGTTTTCTCCAACATTTTCAGTCAATGCATTTTATCACATGCCTGTTATTCGTATATGGTTACCGGTCCATCAAACCGCTCCGTGAGAGTCACATTGAAAGAAATAGTTGCATATTCAGCACCTGTGCCCCAAGTAGTACCAGCGGCGTCATAATAAAAACGCCTTGTGAACGGCATTATAAAATCTCCCTTATTGACCTTGTAATTACAGCTGCTAGTTATTTGCATACTGAGTTCTCGATAATCATAGAGGACGTATGATATAGAATTGTCTCCAATCTGTTTAAGGGTTGGCAATTCATTAGCTTGCAGTGCACCGGTTACCGGTCCCCTACAATGTGTTATGGCAGCAACGTACTGGCCCCCATGGATATCCTGGTAGGACGTTCCGTAAGGCCCGACTGTCCAACTCCAATTAGTGACAGTGGCATCGAATTGTGCATATTGCATCCCGCGGTACTCATAACTGTAATCCATCTCGGTGGGCGGTGGGGCATCCGGCTCGTTTTCCGATATCCCGGTGGTGAGCACCATTGCTGTCCAGGAATAGTATTGCCACCCATAAGTACTAATCGGATGATACCAGTATGCCTGTGTGTTGGTACCAACATCATAATTCACTCGAGCAGCCCACAGCATGGTTTGTGTTCTTGGAAACGCTCCGCTAACAACAAGGTCACCGCCAAACACAGCCTTACCACGACCAGTTGGTTGGACCATGTCTGGGTTATCTGCCGATCCAGAGTGAGAGATTGCGCCGGAAACAAAGAAGCTTGTATCCTCGCCGGGTAATGGCGGAAGCCTGTTTTTACTATTGGCAACGAATTCAATTGATGAAGATCCAAACAGCGCTGACCCTGTTACGGCCATGGCTGTGGCCCCATCTCCCAATGTACCAGCAACTTCCATTTGAACTGGCTGATTATCGACAGTGATCTTGGCACCGACTCCGGCACCGCCTTGATCGTATGCTGCATTAAGTGTATTGCCCCCGCCTCCTCCGCCGGCTCCAATCTCAGTCTCGCCATCCTCGTTCTTGAAATAGAGCTTGGTAACTCCGGAGTCGTCCTTTCCGTACACAACCACAGTCCCATCAGCAATTGTACCGGGCTCCAACCTCTCTTCCAAATACAAGCCTCCGGAGACGACAAGATCACCACCGAATAATGATGTTCCCTTTGTTGATGAACCTTTTGATTCAACTGTGCCTGAAACAAAGAATGCCATGTCCGTAGCATTTGCTGGATTCGGAGATGTTGGGCCGGTACCATCACCTCCTGATAGAATGTAAACCTGATCCTCACTGCCATCAACAAAGATGCCCACACGGCTATTACTATTAACGGTAAAATCCCATCCTTGGCTGGAGATATCAAACACCATATCACCCTTGGTGTACAGGTTACCGTTGGGTACGTAGATATAGAATGTGTCGGCACTTTGGTCCCAGTTGATATAGTTGTTTGATGACTCTCCATAAACCTGGAAATTTACACCATGGTTATCTTGTCCCAGTATTAATTTTCCGTGTTCATCGGAATCAGCATCCCACTGTAGACCAATGGCGTCGGAATCCTCACCATAGAATATAACATCCTGGCCAACACCCGGGGTACTTACAGATAGAGCACCTGATACCACAAGATCTCCGCCAAAAACTGATGTCCCTTTAGTTGATGTTCCTCTAGAAGCCAGAGCTCCAGAAACAAAGAAATTGGTATCAGTATAAGCCTGTGCATCCCCGGGAGTGTCGCTCTGAGCACCGCCCGATAAGATAAGGACCTGATCGGTACTGGCATCAACAAAAATAGCATGGGTCTTATTCTGCGATTCCACTTGAAAGTCGTAATCGGCGCCGGTGGCATTAAAGTGGCCGGATCCTGTGATACGGAGGCCGGTCCCTCCCCAGTTTAAAACGTACCCTGCACTGGACCATAGCTTACCGGCGGGGGATGCTGTGGGGTTGGAAGAAAGGATCTCCAAGTGAAGCGGCTTGCTATAAAAAAGATAAGCATTATCCTGATCACCACCGGTAAAATATATGTTATCTGAAGTAAGGCTGATTGCATTAGCCGCGTCTTCAGTGGCAGTTATGTGGATTGACCCGCCAGTGTTTGTGATGTTGATATCTTCACCAGCAGCTCCCACCGCATCAATATCAATACCACCCGCTGATGCTAAGATTCCAACTGCACTGGCCACATTACCTGATCCAGTTATGCCCACATAACTGTCTGACACTATATCAAATTGACCATCTTGTTTGGAATATGCATATATTCCAGTATCTCTCCAATTAAGTTTTGAGCTGCCGGTTAATAGCAAGATACCGGTAGACGTAGTATAAGTAAGATTGGGCATTCCACCGAATGATGAGCCATCATTAAATTGGAGCTGTGTATCAGATCCTCCAGGAGATCCACCACCCCCGGTGTCGACTGCACTACCCGCCCATGTCAGGGTACCACCCACATTGTAAAGCTTATCAGTTGTTGAGCTGGGTGCTGAAATTTGTTCTAGAGAGATGGGGCTGTTATTGAACAAGAATGAATCATCCTCGTCCCCACCGGCGAATGTCATTCCATAACCGGTTAGGCTGATCGAGGTTGCTGAATCTTCGGTTGATGTGAGATCGATCGATGTTGCGGCATCAACTGTAACACCTCCCGCAGTCGCATTGATATCGATGTTTCCTACACGAGTCGTGAGATCAATCTCTCCGCTATCAGCACGAAGATTGAGTCCTGTTGAACCCGATATTGTCATCAAACCGTTTGTCGTCAGGTTTGATGTACCAACTGCGTCGATTTTGACAGTGCTTGTAGCATCGATATCAAAAGCTGTTGAGTCAATATAGATCGGTTTATCAGCGGCATTACCAATGTATATAGCGGTGGCCGAATCTAGATATAGGCCACCGGCGGCGTCAATATCAATAACTCCTGACGTTCCTCCGCCAGTACCGTTGGCATTAATATCTATCTGACCCTGCGTAGCTGTTATGTCTATCTCCCCACCGTGAGATGATAACTGAGCTCCTGTTGAACCCGATAAGATCAAAGTACCATTTGTCGTTATATTTGAAGTACCGACCCCATCGATGGAGAATGTGCTGGTTCCATCGATTGTGATCGCACCTGAAGAATCAATATCCAGCGCAGCAGAATCTATGTCGATTGTAACGTCGGCTGCGACACCAATATCAATACCACCTGCACCGTCGATACTTACCTTACCACTATTTGAAGCATCGATATCTACGCCCGTATGCCCATCAAGTGTGAGGCCTCCAGCCTGGCAGTCAATTTTAATAGAATCAGTTGATGTACCATCAGCATTGATTATATCAAAATCGCCGTCGGCATTGGAGTAGATGTAGTTTCCAGCATCACGAAAGAAAATTTTCGCATCCCCAGTGGAACCACCAACTGTAGTGTCACCGGTTGTTTTGTTAAAGGTAAGATCTGGAGCGCCGGCCAATGTTGATCCGCCATCATTATATTGAACTTGTGTATCGGATCCGGCGGCTCCGGCGGAGATGGTACCACTAGCCATGAGGATCCCATTCCAGAAAAGACGACCATCACGATTGTAAAGCTTATCATTTACCGTCGTTGGAATTGATCCCACTTGTTCAAATGCCATGGCACCCGAAACAACAAGGTCACCACCGACCGCGACAGCACCAAAAGCTTTGGATCCGGAAGTGCATGCTTTGGAGTTGTAAGCACCCGACAGAAAAACGTTAACGTCATCGCCAATGGCAGCCGCACCCAAGTTCATATATCCAAAGGTGTGATTTTGAGGTACCGCTCCCTCGATGCCCCCTGGACGAGCTACAATTAGTGATCCTGTGATCCCTGTAATCCACGAATTTGCTGATGAACCTGATACACTTCCTACTAACGCCATATTTCGTTCCTTTAAAGGGTAATTACAACCGTAGTTCTTCGAAACGGAAGAAGGATATCATTAACTACTCTTGTATATTAAGTATTTCATTTATTGTGCATCTGATATTAACGGATTTAGCATAATTATAATTTGTGTTAAAATATAGTTATACATGCATCATATTGGCAGTATCAACAATATTGTTTATGAGTAGCTGCCAACTATCGTACTATTCCGATTTTACCAAAATTAACCCCAACATATCCCATATGCCTGAATGTGATCCCTTTTCAACCGGAATGCCTCAGATGGTTCAAGTTCCTGGGTTTTCAAATATGTGGCACATTACTTCTAATTGCAGTCATTTTTCTCGCGAAAAAGTTTCTATGTCAATAAGTTTTTTTTACCACCGATGGGTAGCGGAATTTGAAGATACCGATCGCAGACTGTTAAGAATGTTAAATGATTTGATGATTGAGTGGTCCTATCAAAAGAAATTAGTTTCAGGGTATACCCTTAACGGGGATAAGATCAATTCTAGCCCAGCGTTAGGATTAGTTTTAACGCTGGGAATGATATGGATTAATGTCAATAACAAATCCAGGATATGTGAGACTAGTCTAATACATGAACTAGTTCATCTAGCTCTCATATCGCAGGGATATCGGGGTGACGCTGATCATGAAGGCAACATTCATCCTGGTTGGTATACCAAGCATACCATATTTATAAATACCCTTAATACACTATTGTGTGAATTCGGATTATAGATATCTATTTCTGAAAACTCACAAGCCTAGATTCTTGCATAAGGTCATCCAAACTACGAATAATTGTCTCTAAGTGATGAGCCACGTGATGTTGATTAACGACAGCCGTTACAGTTCCAGCACCATCTAGTGATTCATAATATTCTACTATATATTTTCTCAATTCAGCCAATTTTTGTACATCAGTTACATTCATATTTAAAAGTACCCTTTATTGATAATGTTAACATAATGATATTATAAACTATCAATTATTAAACTTAAATTGATATATCATTATGTTAACGTGTATATAAGAGTATGACATTGTGTTCGAGCGGCTCGAGCAGATTCAATAAAAAACGATTAATTAGTTCTATGCTAATTTAAATTTGAGTTATATAGTATCTTTTATAATTACTTGAATCACGTGAGAATGACTCGATATCACCACCAGGTTTCCATTGAATAGAACCTTATGGACAACGGTTGGAGGCTCTCCACGTTTGGACATGTCCTCAGAAGCAGGTACTTGATGACCACCAATGTACATTGCGCCGCACATCACATAACCGGCCATATCACCCCGGGGAGTCACGTGAACTAGATCACCCGGAATCGGATCATCAGACGAACATGAAAGCTTAGCCCATTTCATGATATCGTATGACAATAGAATACTCCATTACTTGAGAAATTGAACTTTCATCAATCTCCATGGGTTCCGGTAACCAGCACCCTAAAAACTTCCACCCTAAAAACAAAAAAAAGATGATCCATCCCCATGTTTGAAAAAACCAGAAAAACAAATATAGTGCTGGTTCAAATATACTCGGTCGGTATCTAGGTTCACTCATGACTGTCGTTCCCGACGTCCAATGCTAAGCTTATAAATGCGAAGGCTCTCAGAACATGCATGATCTCCAGGAACTAAAGCCAACAAATTTTGCCGGGGATGTAATTCATGAAATTTCATTGCAGCATTATCCGGATCGACAGGAGCTAAAAAAGAAGATACTCGTGTTTTAAAATCGATCCAATCATAACTAATGCCAGTCCATGACATGCCTGATGGCTCATCAGATGAATTAACGCTCCCAGTCACCACGTACTTCCTCAGCTTGTTCTGGAGTCAACATGTTCATACTAACTAATTCGTACCGGTACCTGGAGTCATATGGAGTCAGATAACCAAAACGACGAATGACCAAACGAGAGGTTGCATTAGTAGGACAAAATATCTTTTCAACAACAGTGCCGGTACCCACAATCTCGTCAGTATTTGGATCCAATACTCGCACCAAACTACCAACCGGAACATCATGGGCCTCATGTACATTGGGCCAGTCTTCCATAATAGCTCTCCTTAAAAATTATAAACCAACAGAATTACAAAGTATACGCTTAAGCGGCACTGAGCACCATCTCGAGCTCTTCACAGAGGGAAACACCATGTTTTCCATCTTCCCACAGTATTTCAACATAAAACACGGGAGCTCCGGAAGATGCTTCCGCCCACATCATGGGGACCGAAACAACGGTCCCCAATTGCTTCTTGCGGAGCACTCGGGTAACCAATTTTACAATGTCCCCGGGGTAACAAAGAAACACAGCATCGCCCGAGTTCATCTTACTTGCTTTCCCTCCCGAATGATGATAAACTCCTCCCTACAGTTATGCATGTTCAGAGCAGAGTAACCGTAAGTCT
>Ga0209756_1003373_pt1 | contig 13016 bp, 14 predicted proteins | sample ETNvirenome_6_85_FD_184071 | JGI IMG/M metagenome (GOLD analysis project Ga0209756, IMG submission 184071) | Marine viral communities from the Pacific Ocean - ETNP_6_85 (SPAdes) (version 3) | ecosystem: Environmental > Aquatic > Marine > Oceanic | place: Pacific Ocean | collected 2013-06-19
ACGATCCCCGCAGTTGAAGCGGTGTACGAAGATCGTGTGGTGCAAGAGGCGCAGGAGGAGATCGTCGATCAGCGTCACAAGTGCGACGAAGTTGATGTCACCGAGACTGTCACACGCGAGGAGATCGTGGAGGTTGATGGCAAGTGGGTGAAGAAGCAGATCAGCGAAGAGGTGACACGCACCGAGCGCACACCGTTGTACGAGGATTGTGATTTGTACGATGAGGACGGTTCACTTTGCACGGTCTGCGTCACGCCAGCGGTTGAAGCGAAAGACGCAGTTGTCGATGAAGACGGTAACGAGATTGAACCGGCTGTTGAAGCTGTTGCGGAAGTGCGCGAGAACGTCGTGCATAAAGTGCCGGTGATGGAAGATTACGTCCGACAAGAGGCGTGTGACGAAGTGACCGAGCGCGTGTGTGTGCGAGAAGCAGAAGCCGAACGCACCGAGACGCGGGTGGTTGTGGAAGCTGCCGACGAGTGGACAGAGACGCACATCACAAGACCGGCTGAAGCGGCACAAGAGGAAGTGACTGAACGCCGATTGGTGAGTGCTGCCGTAGAAGCTAAAGATGCGGTTTACGAGACAGTCACCGTGCCAGCGGATGATCGGCCAGACGATGATGACACCGTGCGGTTGGGTCTGATTGCGCAAGACGTACAGACCGCGATGACTGAAGCGGGTGTGGAGTTCGATCTGGTGAACGAGTCGCCCAACGGGAAGCTGTCGTTGAAGTACGGCAATCTGGTGATGCCGCTGATTAAAGCGGTGCAGGAGTTAAGCGCGAGGGTGAAGACACTTGAAGGATAATTTGGCTATGGCTAAACAAGAAAAAACAGACCAGAAGCAGACCGTTGTTATCAGCGGTGAGGAACATAACGTGGAAGATTTGTCACAAGAACAAATCGTTCTACTCAATCATGTAGCTGATCTTGAGAGCAAGATTCGACAGATCAGTTTCAACTTGGATCAGGCGCACGGTGGCAGGAATCATTTTATGAGTCTGTTGACGGCCAGCTTTGTTGCTGAACCTGAAGTCAAGGAAAAAACTGGCGGGTAAAATGTGGGTACGGACACAGCCAATCTTATACAAACGTTGGGATTCCCTGTTGTTGCAGCAGCAGCGGCGGGAATTTTCGGCTACAAGATTGTCTTCTACGTCCTTCGCAATTTATCGGGAGAAATCAAGGAACTTTATACGATAATTGTCAAACTGATTGACAGATTGAATGGACATGACAAAGAAACGAACAAGCTCGCCAAAGAAGTTGCAATGCTACGGGTAGAGGTATCGTCTCTCTACAAGTGCATGGGTGTAACAAAGAAATCTGTAAATGAAAAGCGTAACAATGAGTAAAGAAGCAAAAGATGTTATCTATATATTAGCAATTACTGCGGGAATTTTGTTGCTTGCCATGTTGGTTGGTTGCAAGTCGTTGCCTGGAAATCTGGAAATCGACACGCCGTTTTTTGACGTTGAGTATGAGGGAGCACCTAAATGAGTTGGGTAGATGATATAAAAGTTTGTTTAGCAAGTGTAACAGGATTAGGTAATTGGTTAGTGGCTATTGATTTGCTTTTGAAGATTAGTATTAGTGCGGCAAGTTTGGTGTATATAATTTTAAAGATTCGACAGTTGATAAAAAAATGAAAAGCATAATTATTATCGGGGCGTTGCTGCTGACTGCTGCAACTGCCAACGCTGGTTTGTTTGGTGCGGCATTAAAGCCTGAGCCAAGCGTAACCTTATTTGGACAAACGCTGACTTGGCCGATTCCTTCGCTATGCGTTGGAGCAAAGGCAGGAGTAACGCCTAACGCGGATGTATCTGCAGATGGAGTTAATCTTAAAATTCCGTACTTGTCTGTTGAGATTCCATTCCCTAGCTTGACTTTAAAAGCTGGTAAAGGTGGTACGCCGGTAGAAGTTAAGTTGGGTGCAGTTAAAAAAGCGGAATGAAAGCATTACAAGGTAAAAAGACATATATGACAGCCGTTGGCGGCGTTCTTGCAGCAGTAGGAGCGTACTTCAGCGGAGAGATGGAAATGGGCGTGATGATTAACGTAGTAGTTACATCGTTACTCGCACTTTTCTTGCGTAAGGGAATTAAGAAAGATACGGGGAACACTTGATATGGCATACGGTAGGAGAAAAAAGGGTGGTAGTGCGTTAATGGACTTGGCGAAAGCTGGCGGTAAACGTCGTCGTGCGGCGAAGAAGGCGAAGGAGGAAGCCGCGAAGAAGAAGCCTGTTAGCAAGGCAGCGCGTACGCGTACAGAAATGAATACACCGAAAGGAACAACGCTGCGACCTATACGTGCAGTTAAGCCGACTTTTCGTAAGATGAAAGGCGGTACAAACCTTTCAGCACGTGCCGGTCAGGTTGATCCTACTAAGAGAACGCCTAAACAACCAACGCGTACTGCTGCTCAACGTGCTGCTGCTAAGAAGAAGTTACTAGCAGAGCAGAAGACGACAAGGGCAGCAGGTAAGAAAAAATCATTAACACGCTTTATACCTCAGATGAGTGTTAAGAAAGCTGGCAAAGTTGGTAGTGGTCTTAGGCTAGGTGGTGAGATAGGATTAACGGCTGCTGCTTTAGCTGGTTCTGGAGGTGCTACTGCACCGGCTCTAGGAGCAACACGTGGAGGTAGGTTAGTTTTAGGTGGTTTAAGTAAAACTAAGTCTGGTTTGTCAAAGCTGTTTAAACGTAAGCCTAAAACTAAACAGCCTAGTTTATACGAAAAGGCTCAAGCTGCTAAAAAGCAGCAAGAACTTCGTAAGGTGGGTGGCAGAGATAAAGGACGCACAACTACGCCAAAATCTGGCGGTAAAAAGTTTCAAGAGCGTAAAAAATTAGAGGCTACGCAGCGTAGTAAAACACAGCAGTCTGTGATTCCTAAGAAGAAAAAGAAAAAGTGATAAAACTCCTCTATGCAATCGCTAAAGCTATACCCGCCCTTCATAAAATTCTGGACAAGTTGTTCGGAGAAGGGCGGGAGCTTAGCGCATCAAAAAGGCGCACGGCAAAAGATGCGCTGGTTGATGACGCTATCGCTGATGCTCTTGCTAATCCTAACGAGCGGGTGCGTGGGAGTAAAGATGAATAATAGCGAGCGATTGATAGCGCATCCAGGATTTCGGAAAGCGGCGTTAGCGTCCCCCGCATTCGTAAAAGAAGCACTTCAGACAGTAAATCGTTTGGAATATGAGTTGGAGAGAAAGTAATGGCAACTGTAGTTTTAGTTAAAGTAACGCCTACGAAAGCAAAGACCGCGCTTGTTAAACGTGACAAAGCTGCGGTTACTGCGTTAGTGAAGCGATGAGTGTAGAATACATATTAGATAGGTTTGGTAAGAAGATTGGTATGTCTCCGTCAGATACCAGTCAACGTGCTTTGCTACTCGATTATCTTAATGAAGCGGCGCAGGAACTCTACGAACAGTCTGATATGCCAGGATGTTTAGAAGAAGCAGAGTTCTATGTACAAGGCGATAAGACTGTTGCGTTACCAGCTAATGTATATGCTATACGTGGCATACGCGAGAAGTCTGGTAACAATGCTGAGTGGGAGACAGAAGCACTAACAGCACATTATAGAGAGAATAACTGGGCTTCTGATAATAACAAATTTCGTGTGATAGGCTACAGTCCGCTGAAGGTATCGTTGCCTACATCTATCACAGAAGCGGCTAATGGCACAAATAAGCTGAAGGTTAGGTGGTATGGTGTGACAACGACGGATGATAATTATGAAGTGGTTGTTAAAACAACGCATAGCGAGAGTTACTTAGTTAGTGTTACTGGTACTGCGGTTGCTGTATCGGTTAATGCTACAGCAACATTAGCTAACTTAGGCGTTCCGTTCACAGACATCGTCAGCTTCACGCGGACAAACAAACCAACGGCAACTGTTGGATTAGCGCAGTTGATTGATTATACAGATTCTACCGTGTACGCTGAGATACCGTCGAACAGTATGGAATCACGTTATCTTATCGTAGACGTAAGTGCATTTCCTTTTTCCTCGTCTGCTGGGCAAGATGATGCACACACGCTGCAGGTGTTGTATAAGAAAGCATTACCGCGCTTGCAGAATGACGTTGACGAATTTCCTGCTGTTGGTTACGATAACATACTCGTTAGTAAATGTATGGAGTTGTTTCTTGAGGAGCAGGGTAAGTTAGAAGAAGCGATACTGCATGATAGAAAAGCTACGCGTTCGCTATCGCGGCGGCAAGCTGATCTAGAAAGAGGTCAAGAACAGAAGGTAGTATTTAAACGGCACAATCACGATAAACTAGCATGGCTAGCTACGCACAGTCATCGTTCCTAGGCGGAATGAACATGGCAGTTGATGACTCTCGTCTAGGTGACGATGAGTATTCTTTTGCTATGAATGTGCGTAATCGCTTCGGTGAGCTAACGCCGGTTAAAAGGCCGCTTATTATTGATACTGGCTTTACAGCTAATCAACGGTTTCAAGGCATATATACCGTAGGCGATTTCATCCTACTTTTTCAGAGTGGTAACGCAAAGTTTAAGCATCGGCTTTCTGATACATGGGTTACATTATGGGATGGCAGTACAAGTAGTTCATTGCAGATGTCTGCTAACGCAGACTTTATGTACGTGCAAGCAGTTCCTGGTTCTACGATGAACATGGAGCGTAAAGCTACGAGTGCTACGGGCGCTGAGGATATTTCTTTAACATATAACTCTACGCCGTGGGTAAAAACGTCTGCTGGTATTATTGTGCAGGATGGAGAAAACACTCCGAATCTTATTATCTTTAGCTCAAGCAATCAGACGGCTGCAATTTCTGTACGTAAGTGCAAGAAGTACACGGAGTGGGATGCAACAACCCGTGAGTATGTACCTATCGGAAAGCAGATGATGTTTTTTGGTGGTAAGCTGTATATAATAGGTGCAGATGCTAGTGGCAATTTTACGCAAATATACCATTCTGTTACTGGCCGTCCGTTAGATTTTGTTGTTGCTATAAATGATAGCGGAGCGCAGATTGATGCTGCTGAAGCAAACGGAGGCGCAGGAGTTGTTAGTTATAGCGTATCATACGAGGCTGTAACTTGTATGCGTCCGCTAAATACTAACAGCTTTTTCATTAGCACACGTACGTCATCGTATGCTGTAACGCCAGACTATACACGTACAGTTTTTGGCGAGCCGCTGTTTACCAAAAAATACCTTTTCGGCGCGTCAGTTGTTAATCAGTTCTCGTTTGTTGACGTGCTGGGTGACTTTGCATTCATAGACACCGAAGGCTTGCGGTCATTTAATGCCGTACAACAGTTGCGTAACGAAGGGCGCAACTCTGCGTTTTCGCTGAAGGTTGCCAAGTTGCTTGATGATAAATCGCAGAGTTTTACAGCAAGCGCAGCAATTACGTTTGACAACTATGCGTTTTTTGCTGTGCAGACAATTTACGGGCATGGTGTACTTGTGTTTGATTCGACATTGAAGAAATTTGTTAGCTTCGACAACTTTACAAAAGATGATGATACAACGTGTGCGCCGATAGTGCAGTTCACGAAGATTGATTCTGCTGATGCTCATGAGCTTTATGCTATCACATCATACGGCGAGATGATTAAGATGTGGGGTGGCATAAAATACTCAGCAGCTTATGTGCAGACAAAGGCGTTTAACGTAGGTGATTCACGTGTAGATCAGAAGCCGTTAACGTTGCGTACGCTGTTCACGGACGTTAAGCCGATTGAATCAATAGCAATACAAGTTCCATATCCAGATGCTCTCTGGCTAGCTTGGGACGGTGTAGATGGATCTGGTTCACCTGACATACCATACGGTATTTGGGCATCTCCCCCCACAACATTCACATCAACAACGGCTTACGCTATACCAGTTAAGCCTATACCTTACACGCTTGCTATTGGAACTGTTATACGTTTTTATGGTTGGAGTCATGCTACAACTGGCTACGGTATACCGAATTCGTTAGCCGCTGGTGATGGTGGTGCTGACGGTATGGATGGCACTTTTGAGTTAACAGTCGCAGCTAGTGTTGGTGATGTAACGTTAACTGGCAAACTTACCACAGCTTCATATGTTTACTGGAATAGTCCTGCATATGTTAAGTATGATGGCTCTGGTACAGTTAGTTGTACGCCGATAAGTAATGGAGTTGCTGGGCAATCTGTGTTATCTAAAACGCTAGTAGCGCCTACGTTTGACGGTATGCGCTACACGGCTGCGTATCCGCTCATGTGGGATGGCCAGAACAAGATTCAATCGCTGGCGTTTAACTTTCAAGATAGTCGCATTGGCTGGAAAGCCTCGTACGCTATTAAGTGGGATAACGCCGCGACACTTTCGATTATAAACATAGAAACAAAAGACATCACGTCTAAAAATTCTTTAATGACACAGGCTTATGCCAGCTAACATAAACAGTTCAGAGTTCACACACGCGACACAGTTATTTGCAGATAAGACTGCGGCAAATGCGTGGCGCACGTCACTAACCGTGTTTGATGCATCAACGTCAACGCCAGGTGTAGTAAAGCAATGTACGCACGTTGCGGATATGACAGCAATAGATGGTACTTCTGTTGACGCTGGGTCAGCAGCGGCAGATCAACTGACAATGGGTACGCTAGACTTTACTGCGGATGCTGATGTTAAAGCGGCGTTCATTATTCTTGCAGAGAAGATAAACTATTTAACGTACCGGCTGGAACAAGCTGGTATAATGGCAGACAGTTAAGGAGATAAGATTATGGATCTAGGAGATTTATTAGCAGGAGCCGGTACGATTTACGGACTGTCGCAGTTGGGTAAAGGCCCAACTCCGTCTGCTGGGCAGACAACAGAACAGGCGTTTAAAGCGTATCGGGATTATTATCCTTCTAGGACACAAGCGCAGATTGATGCAGGAGAAGGTACTCCTAGTTACGCTGAGATTGTTCGTTCTGAACAGTTGCGAGACTTGGAGCATATGCAGTCTCCTGCTATGCAGGAACTCGCTAGGCGTAAAGCCGCTCAACAGTTTGGTTTAGCTGAACAATATATTCCTGAGTATGGGCAGCTTGCTAGTGACGAAGCGTATCGTACGGCGATGCGTGACACAGGGCAACAAGTAGATGTTCTGAGAGGGCCAGGCGGTGAGCTTATAGATGAAGCCTATGCCGCAGCGCAAGGCGTAGATCCTGAGTTTTACCGTCAGCGAGCACAGACAGGTAGTGGTCTTAGCGATTTGTTACGTTCGATGTATGACGCTGACACTACGTCACAATTCATGCTTAATGCTGACGGACAGCCGCAGCTTGACGCTAATGGACAGCCTATACTTAATCCAAAGTACGATCCTAATCGCCCTCAAGGTTACTTCACAGGAAATCTAAGCGGCGGTGAACGCGAGGAGATAAACCGTTCGTTAAACCGTCAATCTTCACAAGGAGGTAACTTAAACGTACCTTCTATGGGCAATGTAGTAGCTAACGCTATGACATACGGCAACGCTATGCAGAACAGGCGCAATGCGTTTGGTCAGGCATTACAACAGGCTACGTCGTTCCTTCCTGCATCTCGTAGCGGATTTGATCCTATGCAAGTTGCGTTAGGTCGTCCGTCAACAACGTTGCCAACAACTTTTAGCCAACCTAATATGCAAACGAATACTTCTGGGCAGTCTGGTAACTTCATGAACAATACGTTCGGTGCTGCTGGACAGTCTGCTGGTTTCAAAGCTAACCAACCGACGTGGCTTGATCGTATAGGCCAAGGTGTAAATGTTGCACAAGACATAAGTAAGTTAGGTTGGTAGAATTTAGTCAGTCGTAGATGTTATGTTGTGGATTAGGGTTCTCACGTATTCAAAGTGATCTGCGACTGACTTTTAACTTATAAAATAATATGGCATATATTGATGATGAGCGTAGGCGTAGGGCTGGCGTAGGGTTAACTCCTGAGCGGGAGGCTTGGTTAGCGGCAGCTATGGAAGCACAGGCAAAAGGGTTGCCGATACCACCATTGCCCACAGAAATGGCTGGCGTTAGAAATCCTGGCGAAGGCAACGAACGTCCTATGGCTAACCAAGGGCAGAGAGTGCTATCACCTGCGTATACTGATCCAAGGTCACAAGCTATAGCGCAAACTCCTGCTATAATAAGACCTGTACACAGTATGCTAGACAGGTTATTTCGTCCTGGCCGAGCTGACACAGCTAACCAGATGAATCGCGAGTATAAAGAGAATGCTTTAACAGGTCAGGTAGCTGGAAGAAGTGCGCGAGCAGACATGGCGTTAAAAGAGTTAGAACTTAGAGCGCGGAAAGGTGATGATGATGCTTTAAAAGGACTTAAAAAGTATTACGAAGTAGAAGCATTACGTCGTGGTGGGGGTGGCAACGACATTCCAGCTTGGATGGATATAGCGAAAAGGGATAAAACAGCAGATGGTTTAGTACCAACACGTAAAGCTGGTGCTAGTGGAGGGGATGATCCTTCTACACCTTCTGAAAATCCGTATATGAATATGCGCCGTGATGAGGCTATTAACAGATATAAGCAAAACATAGCAGAGAGCGATCAGCGCGTTATTCGTGCCAACAGTATTATAAACGAGCAAACAGGAGACTCGCGAGGATGGTCGGCTGCTGATTTTTATGAGGCTGGTATGCCTACTTCTGGCGAAACTACACCAAACCAAAAAATAGCTGCGCGGCAAACGATAGCTAACGAAGAAGCTAGAAAATTGAAACTAGAAAGACAAATTAAAGAAGCACATGATTGGTCGCCCACTAACGCAGGAGGGCCACCTCTAACTTCTCCACCTGCCTCTGAGCCAACAGTTTATAATCCAGACAGATGACCCCAGAAGAACAGCGTCGTTGGCTTATTGCTAATGGATATGATCCCGATCAATATGAATTAGTTTCTCCTTTAGAAGCCGAGAAGCGCGAAACAACCGCCGCTGGTGCTGTTGGTACTGGCGTCATGTCTGGTATTGGTGGTACGTTAGGTGGTGTGGCAGGTGCCGCTGCACCGTTAGCATTAATGAGTGGGCCGCTCGGCTGGGGTGCGCTAGGTTTAAGTGCGCTAGGTGGTTTAGCTGGTGGCTACCTCGGCGGCAAAGGTCAGGAAGTTGCTGAAGGTGCGATGTTAGATGACGCGGAACAGCAAGCGTTAGCACTACAACGTCAGGCAGCGTATGAGAAGTATCCGTGGCTCACGTTCGCAGGACAAGCTGCGCCGTCGATGGCATTCTTTAGGCCATCACCTACCGTACTCAAGAATGTTTTTGGTGCAGTTAAGAACGCACCACTCGGCACACAAACGGCACTTCAACGATACGCGCTTAGTAACGTAGCTATCGGTGGTGGAGTTGAAGCTGGCGTTGACCTTGGCGTACAAGCCATGGGCGATGAGGATATTAACTGGGGTAGGGTAGCTGGTGCAGGTGCGCTAGGTGGATTACTCACGGAGCCTACGAGAGCATTTGGTAAGGTAGGTACTACGATAAGTCGCGGTGGGCTTGACGCAAAACCGTGGCTTGAGTCGAAAGGTATGACCCGTCCGCTTACAGAAGTTGAGGCTGCCGAGGTTGCTTTAGTGAAGGGCAAAGAACATAGAGATGCCGTCGAGAAGAATCGAGAAGAATCTTTAAAAGCTATCATAGAACACTCTGTCACTAAAGATTCACGTAAGTTACTTAAGAAGTCAGACTTTCCTACTAGAACTGAGTTACTTGAGGCTGAGAAACAAGCAGGTAGAGATATTAAGAGTGCGGAAGCGACTCTCAATAAAGCGACGGAGGCGTACAAGATTGTAAAGAATCGTTTAGATAGTCATGCATCGCTTCGAGGAGGCGCACACGAAAATACTCAGCTAAGAAACAAAGTTAAAAAACTACAGAAGAATGCAGAAGATGCACAAGCAGCGCATACAGAAGCGTTAGAGGCGCGTGCTGCGCTAAAGAAACAGATAGCAGACTTAGCTGCGAAGACGGCTAAAGCAAGACAGCAAGCGGAAGATAGAGACAAGCGTAAGCGTAATGCCGCTGGATTACCCGAAGGGCCTAAGCCTACTGATGATGATTACTTTAAATCAGTTCAAGGACTTATGGCTAAGCAGGGTATGACGATGAACGAAGCCGTTATTGATTTAGAGGGCCGTGATAAGAAAGGTACGTTCAAGATTAGAGGTGAGTATGATACAGAAGCACACGCTATTACCTTAGATAAACTTAAAAACGACAAAGACACACCTTGGCATGAGTATCTGCACGGCGTAGTTCAAGTGCTGAAGCGCAGTCTTAACCCCAAGCACCAGCGTCTTATTGAACATATAGAGAGTGGTATGTTCAAAGATGATCCGACTTACAAGAAGATGGTAGCGGATGGTAAGTCACTAGCTGAACGTACGGCGTGGACTGAGGAACAGGGAGTGCAACGCGCCGGTAAGATACTGGAGAAGCGCATGAGTAATCCGCCAGAAGGTTTCATGGGCGGGTTAAAGAAGTGGTTTAGTGACTGGCGTTTAGAGCGTGATGCAGCTACGGGGTTTCAGCCAAAGTATACGGATAAGAAGTCAATAGATGCGGAGGATGTTCTTGGCAGGATGGCCGAGTGGTTGGCTATGAGAGGCGAACGCGCACCGGCACTTCAGCCGAAGCAAGTCGATGCGCTGCTAGCTGATCTCGTTGTCAAGTCTCCGTATGATAACTTTGGGCCTGTGCTGGGGAGTTCGCGGTATGCTAGGGATGTACCACAACCTGACGAAGCGCCGCTTCAAATGTTTTCGCGGGTTGGTAGAGCTATTAGAAAGCGTATTGAAAACTTTGGCAGCGAAGGTAAGATAGACAAGAGCCATGTGTTGGGTATATTTACCAAGGCACAAAAGAATCTTGGGCCAGAAGATACTAGATGGAACTCTATGTTACGTGAGTGGATTGATGAGCAGCCTCAAGAGATAGATATTGTACAATTAAAGGACGCTATAAACGCTAACGAGTATCGTGTTACTACGCTAGAGAATCGTACAGATTTTCCAAAGCCGCCGCTTACGGTAGAAGAACGCGCAGGATTTAAGTTTGACGTAGATGAAGAAGGAAGTGCTTCAGTAGGGCATCCAGAACTTTCTACTGGTGCTGGATTTCTCTTTCAGATAGATTACAAAAAACGTGCGGCAGGTGATCCTGCTTACGTTATGGGGATGCGTAGAGATCAAACAAGGATTGATAATGTTAAAGCTGGACGCGAGTCATACATGACTGAGGCTGAAGCTGTTGATAATGCTATAGACGAATTTAACAAAGGACGCGCAGAGCATGGTAAGATACAAAATCTTGGGTCTGGTTACTTACCACACGAAGGTATAACCATGATTAGGGGTGAGAACTACAAAACTCGCGCTCTTATAATGCCAGAAACAGAAGGACAATTTGCATTTCGTGATACGCACCATGAGGAGTTCGGTGCTGGTAAGAATGCGCTAGGCTGGTCACGTTCTAATAGGCAGTATCTAAACTCTGACGGTACATCGTCAAAGCATATCATAGAGTTCCAGTCACCATTACATCAGAAAGCTGCTGCTAAACGCGCAGAGTTGATTAAGCAAGGGTTTGATCCTGCGGATGATGAACTTGGGTATGGTGAAAGTTTTGCGAATGTAAAAAGTTTTGACATAGATCATGTGACGTATAGTGACATTGGCACGTCAGGTAAAGCTACGTTTGGGCCGTTTAGAGCAACTGTTGGGCCGTGGACAAAAGATGCAGTAGAGGCTGCTGCCACAGATCAATGGCCTGGCATTATGGTTGATTATCTTTTGCCAGATCAAATGACTGTGAAGAAGGATTGGTTGAAAGCTAGTCTCCACAAGAAGCTATCCAAAGATCCAGAGTTTACGTTTGCTGGTTACAAGTATAAGTATGATGCAAAGAGAAGAGTTTTAAAGGGTGAGCCATATACACAGACGTTTACAAACAAAGACTTGCGTGTGGTACAGAATGATCCAGTTCATTTGTCGTGGCAGCGAGCAATCGTTCCGGGGGTTGTTAAAATAGTTACGCCTACCAACTTAACTGTAGCAACATTTTCACCTACAGTAGACAAAGCTGCTTTGTCTAAGGTACTTCGTGAAGGTACAATAGAAGATTTACCTTTGGAGCATTTACCACAAACAGATAATGTTTTAATGCACTCTAACGATGCTGCTGGTAGCTATAGTGTTCAAGGTGCTGATAATGTAGGGTCAGGGTTACTTCTTCATAAAAACATTGACGAGAGTGGGAATCTTAATAGTTTAAAGATTACTGTAAAACCACATGTAAAAACTGGTGAAGCTGCTGTGCCAATGGTTCCGTTTAGAGGTCATAAGTGGGTTGATGCTTTAGTTAGGGATACTGTGATGTCTGCTGTGCGTGATGGAGATGAGAATGTTACATGGCCAGCTACGCTAAAAGAGATTGAAGCAACTGAAAATTGGGATCAGTATGATGGTTTTCACCGAGCTGAGTCAGGTAAAGTATCATCTGTTTACGATCTCTATGTACATGGAGAACTCACGTCGCAGGATGGTACAGAAAAACATTTCTTCAGAGGTTCGCCGCAAGGAAAAAGTATTATCAAGGAAGGTGGAAAAGATGTAGTCAAGCGTGGCGGTAAGAAAAGTCTCATTGATGCAGCTTTTGAAAAATTTCAAAAAGAATTTGATCATGTAGGCGCAGAGAAGTGGGTAGAAGATGAGTTGATGTATAGAGGTCGCGAAGACATAGGAAATTATGTTAGTGTTAAACCTGACACTGATATTGCCATTACTGGTGTAAATTTAAAAACCATCAAAGTTCACAGGTTCAAGATACCGACTGCGATGCGTGAGATGCTATTGCGTGAGGGCGGTATAGAAAGCCCACGTTACCAACGCGTTAACGCCGACGAACTCGTAGGTGCGCTGAAGGTAGCTGCTATGCACGATTCATCAGTACAGTACAGCAAGCGCGTACGTGCTAAGATGCTGGAGCGTATTAAGGCT
>Ga0209756_1003378_pt1 | contig 13000 bp, 20 predicted proteins | sample ETNvirenome_6_85_FD_184071 | JGI IMG/M metagenome (GOLD analysis project Ga0209756, IMG submission 184071) | Marine viral communities from the Pacific Ocean - ETNP_6_85 (SPAdes) (version 3) | ecosystem: Environmental > Aquatic > Marine > Oceanic | place: Pacific Ocean | collected 2013-06-19
TGTAGAATCGAATGATATAACAAGATGCTGCCATGCTGTAGGGTCACGTAATAATGCAGGAGATGTTACTACATAGTTAGTACCTCCACCATCCCATGTATATTGTAATTGTGCGCCTCCACCTGCAAATTCTATTCGATCATAATCAGGAGAAGCTACCCCTATTAGTTGTGAACCAGAAGCAGTTTGAGGATATGATCCTTTTCGCCATACTGAAATAATATTACGTTTTTTATTGGAGGAATCGCTAGATCTGGAACTTGCATTTAGCTCAGTACCGTCACCTGAATCAAACCACATAGCTCCTTTAGGAACATAGGTCGAATCCGCAGCTACACCAAAAAATTGATTTGATCCAAAAGGTCCAGACATAACTAAATCCTACGTTACATTTGCCAAGGCCAACTGAGGAGTACCCAGCGCGATCTTGTCCGCCGCCCATACAAAGTAGGGAATTATATCTATTGCCGAAGCTGCGGTGGATATTGTTAAGGCACCCCCAGGTGCATAGAACTGAGTTCCAAGAGAAAGGGTGCGCGATCCAGTGCCGTCCTGGGCAAAAACAATAACCCCTGACTGACCAATGCTTTCTGTTGTAGGATTATCAAGCGTCACATTGCCTGACGCAGTTAAAAAGAAGTTTTGATAAGTATCGAAGTCCAGCGTGATATTGCTAGTAGCAGACCCAGTTACTTGCACACTTGCATAGGCACTATTGGCAAATGCCACTTTCCCCGTAGACTTCATACGAAGGACTTCAGCAGCCGCAGCCCCTGCCTTCATATTTTTAAAGACCATATCAAAGTCTTCTGTACCCGAACCTACATCCGTGGTGAGTGATTCAATTACACTGCCAGTCTCGTCATTGCCACCAGCCGTCTCGGTAATAAAGTTCATACCGACACCGATCCCTACCGCTGGTGTTGCCGACGATGTGCGCTTCATCTCCAGCGGGTACAGAATTGTGTTGGTCCCTGAGTCTTCCTTGTTGAGAGCAGCGCCTGCGCTGCCCGTAATCAAACCAGTCGCACCAACCGTTGAACTCAACGTCGTGGTAGATGTAACATCCAAGGTGCCGCTTAACGTGGTATTACCGGTAACACCTAGCGTGCCCCCTACTGTAGCGTTGCCATCAATAGCCCCCGCTCCAGTTACCTCAAGCGAGCCAACCTGAAGATCCGCTAGAGCATCTACGACCGCTGCCCCACCACCCGCGCCATCACAATACACGATGACATTCTTGCCATTCTGTATCGTAACATTAGCGCCAGATCCTTGTGAGACATCAATAGCACGGCTAGCAGACAGGGCGTTCTCCATAATAAACCAAGCCGCGCTAGTGTTAGGCCCTACTGTAACCGTGCAGTTACCACCAATATCTCCACTGTCAGTAAACTTAATGACACGGAACATTCCATCTTGAACATTAGATGTACCGCTATCTGGGGACGCTTCCCTAACGGTCAGCGTGTGAGATGTACTAGAAACCGTAACTGCCTTATAAGAAGCTATACGATCCAGAATATCCCAGTTGTAATTGGTAGTGGTTCCCCAACTTCCTGACTGGTCACCACTTCCCATCTCTTCGATGCCGAAGTTTGTAGTATATGAGCTTGCCATGTTTTACCTCACGCTGCGTCTCTGCTGCCTATTTCAACCCACCCAGGAGACTGGCTAGGCACAATAGGTTGCCAAATCACCGGATAATTAATAATCGAACTTGCCTGCACTCCCGTCACTCCAACGGCAATACTTGCTACCGAAACAGTGCCTATAGCTCCTGCGCCCTGAACTCCTGTCGGGGTAACCGTAACACCCGTACCCTCCACCACCGTTTCACTTCCTGTCGTCCCAGCGGCCTGCACGCCTGTTACACCAAAGGTTATTCCTCCTGTTACATCATAGGTGCCAATACTAAAACTAGCCCCTACCCCTGTGGGAGAATCCACAACAGCAGCCTTTGCCGTATAAGTGCCGATTGCCAGCGCTCCTGCCACGCCGCTTTCGACGATAGTAACGCCCGTGCCTTCACCTACGGTGTACGTGCCAAAAGAAAATAAAGCCTGCACACCTGTCTCAACCACCGTAACGCCGGTTCCCTCAACGACAGTCTCGGACCCAATAGCCCCAGCCATAGAGAGAGAATTAATGCCGCCCTCATTCCACGCCCCTTGGTTCCACCCAGCCCTTCCCCAGCCTGTTCCAAAGATAATGGTGACAGCGGCCATGATTTAAGCCAGTCGTATAATGGCGTTGTTCGCATCGTTAGCAGGATACTGGATGGTGAAATCACCGGATGACGAGGACTTGTCCCCACCAAAATCCAGCACACATACCGTGGGATACGCATCATGTCCCACTCCAGCAGTTCCAGCCGTGCTCAGAGTGCTGTTGTAAATCATCGCACAGCGAGCATTGGCAATAGTGGACGAACTCCACGTCGTATCGGCAAAGTCAAGAAACGCCGTCGGAACAGCGCTGGAGTTATCCGAAAGGCCCAGAGTAACACTTCCTAATGCGGCACCCCCCGCACTATACCCACTCCCAGAAACCTCATTGGTCACGGTGTAAGCCGTTAAATCCTCATTGGCATCGGTGCGGCTGGACGTAAACATTGCAATCTTGAACGTATCAGCAGCAATCGATACTGAATTAAGGCGCGAATGCGCCATCCAAAAGTGAATGCCAACTGTGATTTCTTCTTTGTAGGAACCACACATTGCTTGGTTAATCGCCATTTATAATCTCCTTATAATCTCGGCTTCGTCGTGGAAACCTTCCTTTTTCAAAATGTTCCACAGAGTGGTACGGTCACTGTCAATAGCCCTCTTTAGGTATTCCGCAATCACCGCTTTCACCCTATCACGAAAGGCGAGGGCCTGCTCTCTCACATGCGGTGGCGCGTCCTGCGAAACGTGCATAATCTTAGCAACACACATCTCCGCCAGTTCTTCAGGAGAATGCCCCCTGTTCTCGGTAGTATGAACCATTACAGGCCCAATCTCTCCCGTACCAACTGATCCCTCTAAACTCATGTGACGGGAACCCTAAGCTGGCCAGATCTGTAAATATCTTTACGATCACGGCCTTCGCCCAAATTCTTAACTCTGGGCAGACACTCTTGATAGCGCGTCTGGTAATACGTCATTAGCTCGGCCTCCCCCTTCATAAACACATACGCCTCAATTAACGCTGCATAGAGCAGGGCGTTGGTGGCGTTAGTGCTTAGCCAAGTAGTTGTGTTGGTTGACGACAAGCCAGCTGGCTCGTACAGATAATGAAACTCCACGGTGTATGCGCTGTCTGGTGTAGGCGCAACTAACAAGTTCGTATCATCAAAGATAGCATAGAATTGCGGCCTGCCTGTTTCCGTCACATCAGGATACGCCTCTTGTAAATAATTAACATCCTTGTTCAACAGGAAATAATAATTACCCGACGCTGTAACAGACAAAGAAAACGGAGCCAAAAAATCATTAGGCAAAGCTAAATACTTATTTGAAGCAGCCAGCGTTCCTTGTTGGTTCTTGGTGAACACAGGCAACTGCACATCAAATAGAATACGCTCTTCCGCATTCCCGATAAACTGATCGATCTGGCTGACAAACGTAGTCTCTTGATTGTCCGTATAATCTTTTAGTGCCTGTACTAACTCTGCATAAGTCATATCTAGCTCGTTGTCACTGTGACAGTCCCAATAGCGGAGCTGATCTGCATTGTTGTTAAACCTTCAGTCCCCAAAACAATGGCGCTATTGCCATCACCTACCGGGGCCCACCCAAAAAATCCCCTACCCGCCGTCGCTCCCGTAGGGCGCGGTTGATACAAGGCTTGCGGATCATTAATCCTGACGGTGCCCAGCCAGTTCTGAGGTTGGTCTGGGCTCCAAACGTCAAAGCCCACATGGGCACCTGTCAACTTTCCCTCTACTACTTCAGGCTTTAGCTCGCGCAACGGATAACGAAAGCCTGTTAAATCACAATATCCAAAGGCGTATTTCCCACGAGCATATTTGCTCATTGCCCATAAAACCCTTGCGTAAAGGGAATTAAATTCAATGTCGCCTTTACTCTGTTCTCATCCGCACACCGCTCAAATGTTTCTTCGTATACCTGTTTCAACATCCCTATGCGATCAGTGGATGACGGTTTCTTCATAGCGATGTAATAGGCCAGCCCCGCTACCAGCGCAGGAATAAACAACGGGGCAATGTCCATATCATTGGATGCTTTAATGCCTGTGTCCTCAATGCGCTTAATATACCAATATACCAGCTGACCCTTCTCTCCCCCGGTATACGCATAGCTGGAATTGGCCGTTGGCCACACATATACGACCGGGGCAGCCCTCTGCCGATCAATCCAAATTTGGGTTGGTCGCCCCTTATTTAATTTGTTGGGAATAGTAGAGTAGGTGGAATTAGAGATACGGGTTATCTGAAGATCGCTTTGGGTCTGAGCATCTCCTCCATTAGTGCGGATAACATGCTCCAGCAAATCCACCACCGATGAATCGAGCGTATAAGACTGGGTGCCCTCAGTAAGGTTCGTTGTCCCTTGCTGGATCTGCCACAGATTTATCCCTCGGTTAGACCAGTCAAGCATCATCAGATTTAATGAGCGCCGTGCAGTACGCAAGTCAAAGCCATTGCGCAGCTCTAACCCTGCACGCTCATAGGCCTCTTCGCATATTTCGTTAATGTCAAGATTAAACGCGGTAGTGCCTGAAGTCGCCATGACCCTACGCTTTCTTCTTCTTGCGCATCTTGCCAAGCGTCATAGCCAACCGAGCCTGCTTCCCCTCCTTACCGCCTTTCTTCGCAGCAGCCTTTAGCTTGCCTTTGGGAATGGGCTTGCCCTTTTTGGCACCGAGCTTCTTGCGCAAAGCGCCAGGCTTTTTAATGGCCTTCTGTATCCACTTGCTGTCTTTTTTCTTTGCCATGACAACCTACTTATTCTGGTTGTTATAGCGTCGGTTATAAGAGCTTGCCGCTCCTCCGCCAGCAAATCCCCTTCTGCGCTTGCTCAGCTCGTGCATGGTTTCACCAGCTTCACGCACAGACATAGAGCCCTTGGGGGCCAACTCACCAGCCATAGTACCACGGCCAGTCTCGGACAAACCGCCCAAATAACCACCGCCTTGTTTCTTGCTGGGCGCACGGGTGTGACCCTTCATGGCCATACCGTCAACAGGACATCTTTTCATAACACCCCCTATGCCATCGGGCCGTAAGTATACAAGCCTTTAGTTTGCCTGATTACATTACCGCCTTTGTTGTTACCATAAGCTGCAACACGCCGCTGCTTGGCTTCGCCAATGTCGCCGCCCGTACCATCAACCTGAACAGGCATACTGCCGTATGCGTCTTCGGTCTTGACCTTGTTCTTGGCCGCTGTGCTGGGTTTAAGGGTAGGCATCACGCCTTCCTCTTCCGAGAGCCTTTGTCCATCGTCTTGACCGCAGCGTACTTCTTGCGGCCCATTTTCTTTTCCATGCCCTCGCTCTCTTTGCGACGGGCTTTAAGATTCCCCTTGGTCTTGCGATTACGCGCCCCCAATGAGTCATCTAGCCGAGCATTAAACCGACCCTTTCCAGCCTTCTTTTTTGCTGGACCGCCCTTGTTCATTTTCTTGCGCATTACTTTATTCCCTTCACTGTTAGCTATAGCCAAAGCCTGTTTGCGATTAGTGACTTTCTTTCCCGAACTGCTCTTGAGAGTGCCACGCTTAAACTCCCCCATCACCTTTCCCACCTTGGCGTCCTTGCGTGCGGACATCAAAGCACCTTCATAATAATGGCGAAGAGAGCCGAGATAATAGCAGCGTTTGATCCCCAGATTACTACCTCAAGCCTGGTTAACCGCCGCTCCATTGCGTCCCACCGAACAGCACACTCACGTTCATGCGCCATTAGCTCAGCCGCAACATCCATCTCAGCCATCGAACATAAAGGTGGCTGACGTTAGCAAGTCAGCATCAACGGCCATGTCAAAACTCATGCTAGTTGCAAACCGCACCCCCGATCCGCCAATACTGGGATAGTTGACCACCCCGTCTCCTTGGCCCGGATTGAAGATTATTGCCGCATTGCCAGACGCACTGGAGGTTGCTCCGTCCTCCATCGTGATCTCTGCCTTTGCAGCATTAGCGGCCTGAACCATATACCAGTTCTTCAAGCGCGTGTCTTGATTGTTAATCATAACACGAATGCCTGCCACCACACCTGAACTTACGCTATTGCTATCTGATGCAGAAGCTTTGACCGAAGAAACAAAACGAAAGAACTTAGTGCCGTTAGTAGTGCCAGAACTCGGACCCGTAATGTCTTCTGTCTGCACAGACCCGTAAACATCCAGCCCTGCTACCGTATAAGTAATGGCACTGGAGTTACCGTCTGACGTGATATTTATCTGACGGGATAGGCTGCCAAAATTTACATAACCACAGTTGTCGCCCACCGTAAGGGAGGCGCTGGTGCCATCACTATAGATCAGATCCACCACAGAAAACAGATTGGTGGTATAAACACTGGCATTATTGGGACCGGTCAGAGTTTCTGTCACCGGAATACCACTCCCGTCCTTGCCTTTAATGGTAAAGGTAAGGCCAGAGTTGTTACTACCGGAAGAAAAAGATACCCGTCGTGGGGCACTTCGACCATAGTTTACCCGACGCACTCCGTTCTTTTCCTCGGAATCCGCACCATTGATAGCCACCTGACCCGCCACACTTTGTGAAGTACAGATGCCATCTCCGTCACCAGCCGTCGCCATGCCCCCGTCCAACAACATATAAAACTCGTCATCGGTCAAAGCTGCCGCATCCCCGCAGGCATCAACATCCGCCGCAGGGTTGCTTTGGTTCTCGGCCACCGCAGAGTAGGTATAAGTAAATGACCTTAAATCAGTCATCAGAACCTCCTTCTAGGGCGTTACGAATAATTCGTATTCTGTTGATAAAGAACAGTAAGCCTAACTTCACCCGAAGACGTGGCTGCCGAATTAGTGACGTTCAATCTTACATCACTTGTTCCAACATCCTCCCAAGCTAAAGCACCGCCAGCTTTTGTGGTCGGGTACTGCCTGCCAGCCGTTGTTCCAATAGTGTAAGCATTCACAAATGCAGTAGCAGAACCGCCGACCGCGCCTACACTGATATTGGTTGTGCCGCTCGCCGCAGTAATAATATCAAAGACAATGTCGATGATCTGAGAATTTGCCGGAATAATTACATCCGTGGCGGAAGCTGTAATAACCCCACTTGATAGATCAATAGCAAGAGACTGAGCCATTACTACCTGCCCGACATTCTTCATGTCGGTGCCCACCGTGGTGCCGGTAGTTGTGGCAATAGTGCCTGCTTTAATCGGTCCTGAAAAACTTGTTGTACCCATAATTTTCTCCTATGAGAGATAAACCCCATCGTCTTCATAGCGTCTGCTGGGCCAGTCGATAGGGCTAGTTGTTCCCAGAAAGAAGTGAGGGGCCGAAGCCCCCCACCCTAATGAAAGATTAGGTTGCACCCTCGCAACCGAACATTCCAAGCGGATCGGATACGCCAAACGCATAGCGCTCACGAGCCTTGTACCTCACGTTGCCCGTGTCGAAATCGCCGTCCATAGAAGTCTGGAGCGGCACACGGTCAAAGTGTTTCATGCCGTTAGGAACATCCGTGATGATATACCATGAGTCCGCATCCGTGAGGAAGTGGTTCACCGAATACCCTTCGGGGATCGTTCCGTTGTGGTTAATGGCGTTGATGTCATTGTCAGCCGTACCCGTCTTGCCTTCGGAATCTAAGATCCGAGTGGCCACAAACATATTCCCAGGAGGGACAATAAGCTTGCGAGGCTTCGCTGCAATTAATAGACCACGCTCGTCAACCCAGGCAGCTATCGTGATGACAGCATTTTCCAACGCCGTCTCATTCAAGTCCACCTGTGTCGTCGGGGTGTTCTGGTTGGTTCCACCAGCTACCGTCGGGTGTGCGGTGTTAAACAAAGAAACACCATCGCCCGAATCAAAGTTGTCAGTAGTCGGAAGACCTTGGTTAAGCGGGTAAGCTGCTTTCACCTGTTTGGTGTAAGCCATAGCCCGTGCCAACGCCTTGGTGTAGCGAGCAGAAAGAGAATCATAAAGATTGTCTTCCATCGCTTCTTCGGTAATCGCAAACCCCATGGCAATAGTTTCCATGTTGTAGCGAACCGAGAAAGATTCACTCGCCGAGTCGTAAGTGATCGCTGATCCTTCGCTCTTCACTGGAGCTTGGCCAAACCCTGCGAGCTTCACTTCTTCCTCGAATGAACGATCAGAGGTCTCTGTCTCATAGATCTCTTTACTTTCATCCGCATATTCCGCGTAGGTTAAACCAAACAAAGCATTGAGACCTGGGAGCAGCTCCTTCAGCATTTGTGCTCTTGAAATAGCCATCTCTCTAGCCTCCTATGCCAACGTGCTCATATCGTACTGATGCACGCCAGGGTTCCACGTAACGAGAACGTCTGGGTATGTATCAGTCCAATTATTATTAGGCGACTCAAAGAGCCCAATAATACGAACAGCTAGGGTTGCGGTAGTAGCAGCGTCTGCATCGACCGTCATCTTGCTCTGCTTGCTCAAGTCGAGCGTATTAACAGAGGTGATGTTCGTCAGAGCAGAGTTTAACCCCTGATCCGTCGAAGCCATTGCAGCATCTGCCTGAACCTTGAAAACAGCGCGAGGGTTGTCCCAGACGTAAACTTGTACGGCTGAATGACCAGAACCCGTCATTGCACTAGCAACAAGGTTATTGGCGAATGTTAATTGCCCCGTCGTTCCGTCTACATAACGGAATCCCGCAGCGATACCGATGGGAGTGTTCGTAGCCGAGAACGTAGTTGTCGGCGTAGCTGCAATAGCAGTTGTCACCCCAGCAGCGAAGTGCACAGGTTGCCCTGCAAAAATCGCATTGGTGTTGTTAGAACCCAGCGGATACATCGTCTGACCGCTGGTGTTATAAGCATCACCAAGGATACCAACTTGAACCATCCCATAAGGCGCTTGTACTGAACCAGCCATGATTCAATTTCTCCTTATGCCATGATGAAAGGGGATCAAGATCCCCCAGTTCCAAATTTCCTCGTTGACCGTTCTGTTTCCAGAAGCGGACTACGAGAATCGTTTTCACGCATGTACATATTGTCAACAGCTTGCTGTGCTTGCTCCGCCTTTTTGCGCTGGTACTCACCACGCGCTACCATCCTTTCGGAAGGGATCTTACACAACAACAGGCCTCCAACCTCAATGTTTCCTTCACTGCCGAACCGAGAGTCCACATCCGACAAGATCATCAACTCAGGATGATCCGCTGCCTTGCATGGTTCCCATCCAGCTCTAAAAGCTTGGGATACATTTTTGTTATCGGACTGGCCGACAAAACTCGTGCGTATCCACCGAAACGTCCATCCATCTTGCGGATCAGGATCGGGTAACAGAGATGCTGGTTGCCACGCTTGCGGCCTTTCCTCTGCTTCTCTAGTTTCCGAACTTCTCGGTGTCTTAGAATCTTTTGCCTTGGTCATTGCGCCTTCTCCATATCTTTAGCCAGCTGCTGTGCATATTGCTGCTTCGTCAACCCAAGTCTCTTGGCGAGATCAACCTGGGTGGCCGTCAACGTCACTTTCCGTGGTGCCTTACCGCCTCGACTGGCGGGTGCTACAACGGATTTGCGAGGGGCAGATGAACGGCTCTCTTCTGCATCCTCGAAATTATCGGGGAAGACCATGCGAATACGCTTGTCCACCTCCGAAAAATAAGTCTCCGAACCAGGCGTGTGGCCTTCGGCCCTCAACTTTTGGTCTACCCCATAAGCAAACCCTGTCATCTCTGGGTTTCCTTGTGGGCCAAACCAAGGGTTCCTCTGTAACCACTCTACCGTTTTTGGATCGATAGGGGGTTGTTGAGGAGGGGCCTGCTGCTGAGGCAGCGCTGTTTGGGGCGCTTCCTGTTGCGTAGGCCTTAACTCTTCAAACCTTTTCTTGTCATAAACAATTTCGTTAAGCCGCCGCTGTGCCTCTACGACACGATCCGTATCGCCAGCCTCGTAAGCTTCCCGATACTCTTTCTCAGCGGTGGACAGTTCCGCATCGCTCTTAGCTTGAGAGACCTCAAACAACGCTTGGTTGCCCTTGTCAATCAAATCAAGAAGCTGCGCCTTGTCGTTCATAGCCACTTGTGCGGCCCTCGTCGCCTCGTCACTTAACCGCTGGGCCTGTTCTTTTGCCCTGCGTTCCTCGTGGCGCTCATACTTTAAACGGCTAAGACGCTCTTTAACCTTTCCTCCGTACTCGTTAATCTCCTCTTCGGAGATATCCCAGTCTGGGCTCGACGCCTCTACATCGCGCTCTGGAACCTGATCTTCAGATGGCCGATCATCAACCACCTCAATTTCATCTTCCTCTAGCGCTAGCTCTTCTGGTTCTTCACTCATACCGCCCTCCTCCATCCACGAGGATCATCAACAGTCCCCTGAACAGTATCATCGTTGATAAGCCTAAACTCTTGTCCACTCTTATGGACGAGGCGAATCCCAGCAAAGGGCGGGATTAAAACGCAATCCCCCTTCTTACACCAAGGATTCATCTCTTCTCCAAACTTGTCAGGGTCTTTGTAACATAACGGCCCCATCTTCAGGACCACCCCGACAACAGAAGAGACTTGCTCAACGTGACGGTAATCGTCTGGCTTTATAACTCCACCAGTGGTCTTCTCTTCGGTTTCTACCAGGCCGATTAAAATACGCCAGCCTGTTGGCTCAGGAAGCTGCGCAGGCGCTTCCGTCTCCGCATCTTTGACTGCGGGTTCTCCCATCTTTTCCTCCTAATGCACGCCACAAGTAGGGGTGACGGTTCCCTTTGCGCTACTCCTCGGCTTTCATCAGCTGTTGTGCTGCGTCAAGGATTTCACGTTCTGCAATGGCCAGACCTTCAAGCCTGCCGACGAGCCTTTGATACTCGCCCCAGTCTTTTGCCCCTCCTAGAGAGACAGTGTCTGCACCCTCGTCCATCATGGTCCGCAAGTTTTTGCGCACCAATTCAACTATATGTTGACCGTCCATCAGATCTTAACGATGTCGCCAAACTCATTAACCGTGCGTGTTCGTGCCGCAGCTTTCTTGGCGCGTGGCTTGCGCGGCTTTGTTTCCGCACTCACACCGCCTACCTGCACAAACGCCTCATTAACATCTGGGGTTGACGGATCGTCCTTTTTAAACTTGCCTCCTGCCGCACGAGCACGCCTGCGGCTTTGGGTCACGGCCTTCACCATACTCAGTCCTCCTTTTTACGGGACATCTCCCGCTTGACGTCTTCGACCTTCATCAGCTGCTTGGCTATATCCACCCCAAGCTTGGTGCCTTCTCTTGCGTCTTCAGCTGAAATCTTCACGTCTTCACGGGCGTCCTCCATAACCTCGGTTGCAATCTTGGCACCGATCTGCGCACCAATGCTGCGCTCCTGCGAATCAATCCGCTCACGCTCAGTAGCGTCACGCATAGCCGTCTTCTGAAGATCGGCAGCAACCCGCATCTTATCCGCTGCCGCCTTACGCTCGACGTCAGCCTCACGGATATCCAGATCACGCTGCTGTTGCTGGAAGACAGGATCTTTAGCCTGCTGTTGTTCTTTCTCTTGCTGCGCTTCCATCTGATCCTTACCGAGCAGCTTCTCTCCAGCCTTCGCCATTAACGCTGACAGCTCATGCTCAACATCGCGTGGCAACGGATCGTCTGGGTTGGGCAACGGAACACCCATCTGTTTCTCAATCTCGTTGCGGTATTCAAACGCAAGGTGCTCTCTGATGTGCGCTTCGGCTGCGGCCTGTATTGCCTTGGCCATCGGCGATTGGCTCAGAAGCTTTTGAATCTTCGGATCTTGTATCGCCGTCATGTGAACGGTGATGTGGGCCTTGTGATCCTGATACGAGAACGCCTGCACAGGTTCGCCATTAATGATATCCATGTTCTCGCGCACAGGATCTTCAGGCTTCATATCCTTGTCCGACGGAACAATCTTGTCTACATCCTGCAACCCCATCGTTTCAAGCATCTGCCGGTGCAGCTCTGGCAGGTCATACATCTGCGGAGCCTGTGCAGCCAGCTGCAATGCTGCCTGATATTGCATAATCCGCTGCGACATCGTCGTCGCGTTAGGATCGGAAACAGGAATAATATCCACACGCTCGTCAAAGTCTTCGGGCCTGACCGCATTCTCTTCAAGCTCATACGCATACTCGGCAGGCAAGAAGTCTCGCACCAAATTAGCCAAGATCTTAAATTCATGGCGCATCGCCGCATGTAGCCTGGCCTGCACCGCCGACATCACCTTCATCCCCCGCTCCATGATAGCGAGCGTTGTGCCCACTGGAGCCTGGTTATTCATGTCTGCGGCCTGCACATCGGCCACTGAAGCAAACTTTCTTCCCTCGTCAACTATGGTCCCTAATAGTTGATACAGCACTGTCGATGGTTCTTTATACGGCAGGAACGTAATGTTGTCCTTAATCGCCCCGCTCGGCACGTCCACATCACGGAACTCTCCAGGCATCAACGGTGCATCATCACCCTTGATCCGCAGCCCCCGTGATTTCAGTCCTGCTGGAAGATTGGACAAGGTTCCAGCATCCACCAGCTGACGCAGGATAGACGTGGCGCTCTTAGCCAGCCCCCCTATTAAATGTATAAGGCCGAACCCGTAAAAACCTAATCCAGGCAAATACTTATAGTGCACAAAGTGCATAAGCTTCTGACGGTCAGGATCTTCTTCCCGCCAGTTCCTGTACACCGACAGCACTTCACTGGATGACTTGTCAATGGTGACAACGTAAGGCAACCGCAAACCCGTCTCTTCGCCGTCCTGCGTGTCCTCGAACCCAGCCAGGTCCAGATCAACATGCACCTCCAGCAACGTATACCGCTCGTCATACTCAACACTTGGGCTATCGCCTGTCAGGTGATCGTAGGTTTCC